>Ga0214544_1000719_pt1 | contig 63621 bp, 35 predicted proteins | sample CNSS3metaG_FD_160074 | JGI IMG/M metagenome (GOLD analysis project Ga0214544, IMG submission 160074) | Root nodule microbial communities from cowpea collected in UCLA plant growth center, Los Angeles, California, USA - CNSS3 | ecosystem: Host-associated > Plants > Roots > Nodule | place: USA... | reverse complement strand
TATATATATATATATATATATATATATATATATATATATATATATATATATATATTTATTTATTTATTTATTTATTTTGTTATGTTATCTATTTTTTAATTTGTAATTTATTTTAGTTTAATAAATGTATTTATTTTTTATTTTTAATTCCTAAAATATAATTCGAATTTTAGTTTTAAAATTAAAAACGAACTATTTAGTCCTTAAAATTATATATATATATATATATATATATATATATATATATATATATATATTCGATTCTTGTAATAAAAAGACGTGATTCAAATGCATAATGTCAATTATTGCCTGTATAGTTTCTTAAGTATATGAAAAATAATTTATTTTAACTTGAATAATTTTATATTTTTTTCTTTTATTCGAATGCCCCTGACTTGCTTTTGTTGAAAATTTCAATTGATAATGTGCAAATCCTAAATTCCTTTTGAAAATTGTTGTAGCTAATGACAAATTTATAACCAGAGTAAGTTTTAAGCTTAAGGTTGTGCACGTTAAATTTATTTAGAAGGGTTAAATGTTTATTGAATTATTTCTTTGTAGTTGGTTCTCCACAAACTTTTAAGAATGTTGTTCAGCCTTGTTAACATAGAGAAACAATTGTGAAACTTAAATTCAAATCAATTAATAAAATGTTCAAAAGGAAGAATAATATAATTTCATCGCAATTTGATCAAATAAAAAATCCATAGTTTGTATCTTCTTAAGCTAAGAATGCATTCATCCATAGGTGATACAAATTAGAAAATGAAAATGATTTCATTTTTTTGCACACACTCACATCAATGAACCTGTAGAGCTTCAACAAATCAAATTCTGAATCTTATAAATATACATACTCATACACATATAGTAAGCAAACTCAGGTCAGGAACAATAAGCCAGAAAAAAAAGATGAGAAATAGCATTAAAGAAATTAACCAAAATAGGAACTAAACCCTAATTTACATCAGTGACATAATGAAATATATTAAACTTATCATACAAGAATTGCACCTCTAATTAAGAAGAAGAGATTATTGAATTGCCATAGCTTTTCAAAATCAATAGACCGGTGATTTGTTGAAATTGGAACGAGGGAAAAACTAAACCAATCATAGGCATCAGAGATTGAGAGAAATAACAAAAAAAAAAACTAGAACGAGAGAGAGGATGAAGATAAAAACTCCACTTAACAAGGAGACAGAACAGGGAGACACAACGGTGAGAGATGTGGAATGAGAGAGAAGAATCGATGAAGGTGTGTGTGGGTGTGTTTCTTGCGAGGAAGAAGGATGAAACGTTAACCCCTCATTTTCACCCAATTCCAGTGTCCACACAATGTTCAACGCGCCTCTAGCGGAAGAGAAAAAGCGAAGAAATTTGTCCCAATAAACAAAAACTTGAAGAGGTTTCGGTAGTGAGAGATGAGAGACATGAAGGGGAAACAAATGAAAAGCTTTGGCTCAAAACCTTTCTTGCAAACGCACCTCTTCGGCTCTCAACTACACCAGTCACTGCAAATGCCACATCATAGCGGTCAAAAAAATTGAAAATTAAAAATTGAAATGCCACATAATAATGACTCGTAAACGGGTTAAAAAGGGCCAAATTTAGTGGGTTAAAGTATCATTTCTTATATATATATATATATATATATATATATATATATATATATATATATATATATTTCTCATAATAAAATACCAAAGCCTTCATTAATCATTCTTTTCACTTATTTTCTCACCTTGGTAGCTCCTTGTGAAATTGGGGAAGATGTGACTTTTTTATGGTAATTTTCTCTATTGCCTTTGATTAGAAACATATGTTAGTAGTTCCTTTCTCTATTATAATTTGAACAAATGAATAGAAAAGATAGTTGAAAACTAAATTGCAAAGCATATTGAACAAATATAATTTATGTTAAAACTTCACTCTTATTTGGGTATCTGAATGTACTATGGTATTAAAGAAAAAGATTGAATAGTTGACCATCGGGACCAGTATAAGAACGATCATCAAGCCTTTGTCTTTGCTTGGTCCAAACTTCCACAAAGAATAATGTATGTAGTAGTCCCACAAAGGTTTCTACAGTTAATCAACCAGATTATATATATATATATATATATATATAGATTATAATCATGCATGAAGTAGATTTTTCCACTCAAATTTATTAGTAGCTTCATGTTGTTGATGACTACATAGTTAGTCAGATACATATAGCAATATATGTTATGTTCTTTTTCTTATATGTTGTTATCTTTCGTTAAGTTTCTCGTTAATGCTTGCATTCAAGAGGTCCATGTCATCTTTAACTTCTAAAGAAAACAAATTAAATTTACGAAATATGTCTCAATGCTTCATTTTGTTTACTTTTTTTCATGTTGAACCTCAAGATCTATAGAGTAAATGGAAGAATGATTTATTCAAGAAACCTCTAAATTTTTGAGCAAATGTTATAAATTTTTTGTTATCTTTTAACTCTTAACTCTATTAGTTTTAATGCTTACAACACTTTTACTTTTAGTATATATTGGGTTGCCTATGTCACTTTTAACTCTTAGTTTTAATGCTTATAACTTATTACTTTGAAGTCTTATCAATTTTATTCAATTATTATATATATTATATGTTTTGTAATGATTATATTTGTGATATAAAAAGACTTTGTCATGATTTAAAGTTATAATTAATATGTGGCATAAATCAATAATAAAGTAATATAAGAATTGGATAAAGTAATAATTATAATTTTAAAACTAATCATCTAAATGTACATTTATACTCTAAGCCAATTTAAAAATTATGCCAAAAGTGTTATGATGTTTAATATTTACTGTTTGGCCACAGTACAAAAGCATTGTTTAAAAGATAGGCAAGAGTTAAAGGCGCATGTTCTTATGACCTTTATGTATGACAACATTACAAAAAGTGTTGTATATAATAAACAACATTTAAAATGAGTTGTCTATAAATAATAAGCAACATTGAAAATGTGTTGCCCATAAATAATAAACAACATTTAAAACGTGTGGTTTATTCTAACACTATAAGGCAACAATTTTGTAAATTGTGTGGCCTAAGTAAAAAAAGTATTGCTTATAACCTAAGCCCAAGACCATATCCTTCATGCCTAGAAAAATGTTGTCAAAGTGTTGCCTAAAGTTTAGGCCACACTTTTTAACTTCACACCAAACTTTTTAGTTGTTGCTTAAGGCAAAAAAAGGTGTAGTGTATATTCTTTTTGCATGCACTTAAAGTGCTCTTGTTATGTCTTGGATCCTATATTTTTGCAAGTGGAAGCTTCCTTTTTATAGGTGTGAACATAAAGTTGTTGTAATAGGTGCTCTTGGATTCTTGTGTCATAACTTTATCAAAAGTTCATGACTTTATGTTGGCACTTCTATTGTTGTTGTTTGAAAATATGTGTAAGTCACTTTCTTTATTTCTATTATGTTTTTTCTAACAATACCTACATTGAGAATATACATGTTGATGAATGATATTTATGTCATAATCTACCTTGAGAAGCATTATTACTCAACTGTAGTTATTAGATGCTGCAACATATTGTGCTAAGCACTTGAAATTTGTGTCTAATCTCTATGATATGTGTACAAAGCTTGATCTTTGCCTTGTATTTACACTTAGTTTAACTTATAAGACTCTTAGTCTAGTAGCATATCATCTCATGATGCTTTCACAATTGTGTCTTGTGTTTACGAGACTTCTTCTAACATGATATCACTTGTGTCTTGATCTTTTCATATAGAGCTTTGATGGATGCATTCTGCATTCATTAAACTTATTACATGTGTTTGGTGATTTGAACTTCATTCACAATAAGCAAGTTTGTGTGTATGAGAGCTTGTAAGACCCGGGAAATTTTTAATTAATTAAATAATTAATTAATAAATGCAGGTAGCGAGAGCCTTTATAGCAATTAATAATGACTTTTATAATGTAGAATAGTACTAGCTCAAAGGGTTAAGAGTACTTGTTTATGTTGAGAGGACCTGGGTTCAACTCTTGTATGCCAAATTAAGTGTATTTTAATTATGTATTATTGGGTAGTGGAAGTCTTTATGGCATTAAAATTTTAAGTGTATGATGTGGAAAAGTATTAGCTCAAGTGGTTGAGAGTACTTAAATGTGTGAAAGGACTTGGGTTTAAGTCTTATGTATGCCATTTATGTGTTATTTATTTATTATTGTTTTGTTATATATGTGATCAGGTTGTGAAATGATATAATACTTGAATTATATTAGTTAGCAAGAAACATGAATTGACATGATGGTTTGACATTGACTTGGCATTGGCATGGTTATGGGTTCAAGCCTTGGAGAACCCAAATTAAACTTTATTTTTACTAAACTTTGTTTTGGCATGGATATGGAAGGGTAGATGAAACCCTAGCAGCCAACGGGGCTGGGATGGAAAACGATGTCGCAACAATTGGAGAGTGAATTCAGAGTAGAATTATGTGGGAGATTTACGTATAAGAGCTTAATTGTGAGAGAAAGCCAAAGGGAAGCCATTGGTGATAATATGAAACTCTCAAGTAATCCACTTTTAAGCAAGGAAACCAAGTTAGGGGAGCTAGACTCCAATTTCTTTTTTTGTCTAAATAATTACATGAAAAGCATGACAATTTGAATGCATGATTTCTGTTGTATCTGTGATTTTCTTATTTCTGGAAATTTTCCAGAAACCGCCTGGCGGGCTATACATAATCGTCAGGCGGCTCATAACATTGTGTGTGTTTCTTGGGTTCCCTGGAGGAATTGCTTGGCGGTGAAGCTCTGTACCGCCAGGCGACGCAAGTCTATAACCCATTTATGGGTTTCTCTGATGAACTGCCTGGCGGTGATGAATTTCTGCCAGGCGACGCGAGTCTGTTTGACTCAATTTTGATAATTTGTGGGGTCTGGAGTGATTCTGACCAAATAGACAGCTAGTTTCAATTGTTAGGTGATGAATTGATATTAAACTTCATTGGGTTTAGGGTGATTGAGAACTAGATTCGATGGAACAGTGCATATGTGATTTAGGGCTGAAATGTTTAGGGTTTAAATGTTGCGAGTTCAATTAGTGGTGAATTTTAGTGAAAATTTGTAACAATTGAGAGGGGTTATACGTTAGTCCAAATGAAGAGTAATTCTTGTGGAGATTGGAATGATTAGACAAGTATAAGACCAACTCGATAGGTTGGGAGGTTTCGCAGGGTGAAGCAATTCTAAAAAACCAGAAACTGTGAGCACCGTCTGGCGGCACAGGGCCTACCGCTAGGCGCCATCGTAGAGGCAGCATTTGTTGACGTGACTAAAATTTTTGTGAGGATTATATGATTTTGGAAAGTGAGGAGTTTAAACCTCTCCAGGTTGGAGACGATATTTAGATTTAGGCTATGGTGATAATTGGTACATTGGAGAAGAGAGACACAATTTCATTATTTTAAGAGGTGAGGGATTTTATAACTGCACTAGGTGTAGGGAATATGGGATAATAGTCTGGGAAGTGGGAATGCGGATTTGTGTGACTAGTGGATGATATAGAGAATACATGGCAATGGTGTTATTGACATGGTATGCAAGAGTTAATATAAATATAAGTAATAAATAGGATGAATCCAAGTAAACTTGTTGGCCCTAGAAGAAATTAATGTTTTGAGGCAGTCCTGACCATGGGGAATTGGGTTGAGATTGGTAGTGGTCCAATTTTATAACAAGTGAGAATTGTATAATTGAGGGAAGATGTATGATGGAGTTGAGGTGAGGTGGAAATCTTGATGGCTATTAAACTAATTGGAATTTAGAAACTCTTGGATTGGGAATTCTAGTAAGGCTAAAGCATTGTATACACTCTTGATGTGAACAAAACAAGGCATTAACATTGGTTGAAAGAACTGTGAGAGAGTGTGTAAAAAGGTAAGCCAGAACTTAAATCAAAGTTCGTAAGTCTGCAGATTTTCTGATATGGCGCCTGGCGGTAGGAATGCTAACTGCCAAGCAATAGCTTGGAAACAGAAAGTAACTTGTACGCGTGTCGCCTGGCGGTAGAGAGCTTTTCGCCAGGCGAAGTCTGCAAGGTCAGAGGGCTCCTAGTTTACGTGTGCCTGGCGGTGAAGGAAGTCTCGTTGGGCGACGTCTGCAACGTTGGGATTCTAAGGCACTTTTCGCCTGGCGGTACACGTCACCCGCCAGACGGTTTGGAAGCTAGCAGGGCCTAGTGGTACGTGTCCCCCGTCAGGCAATTTTTGTTGCTGCAACTTTAGGCTTTTGGTGATGCTTCAAAGGTGGGATTGCTGGTGTTCCTTGAGTTGAGCTCGGAACGTATCCTTGAGTTGTGGTTCGGGATAGGGGATTAAGCATGTGGTATTCCTTGAGTTGTGGCTCAGAATAACATCTCTTGAGTTATGGCTCGGGATGGCGGATCAACATGAGGAACCCTTGAGTTAAGCTCGGGTTGGCGAGTGTTATTGGTGTGTGTATGTGTGCTGGTTGTGGCCAGTACGGATGGGTCCAGATAGATTGCCCTCCTCAGTAGTTGACTAACGAGTTTGGTAGTCTTGGGACGTTGCGAACTATGTTCGTATCTGGGAACTCCACCTGGTGTTACGGTTTGTAATCCTTAGCAATGGTTTCCCACACATACTCTATCGGTTGTGGCCGATAGGTATGGCAGCAAGTCATCTTGAGGTAATCATTAGAAGATGTAGAACACAAATAACATGGTTGTGTCCATGTGATATGAAATCCAATGAGGGAATTCTTCTGGTGTGACTATATGATATAAATATAAAAGTGTTGTATATGTGTATGCATTCTTTAAATGTTTTATCTATTAAGCTCACCCTATATGTTTGTGTTTTGTAATGATCGTGTACGCGGTACACATGAGCAGATGATGTTGTTGCAGGTGATTCTGGTGAGGCTTAACGCCGGAGCGGGAATAGCTTGGGAGTTGATTTATTTTATGATTTTGAAATCAGATGTAAACTCTTATGAGATGTTTTAGACTATTTCCCATTACTTTTATAAACTATGGATATCAGATTTTATTGATAAAAGTATTTAAATTTCCCGTGTTTTTGGGAAATGATGCATTATTAAATGACGAGTAATTATTTACTTCTTTATTCTTTTATTTAAATTCATAATATCCTGTCGGGATGTTACAGAGACTAGAAGGAGTTAAGGAGGAGGGCACGTTGCTAACACAAAAGACCAAGGTTTTTGGCAATTGAGCAAGGAACACAGGTTAGGGGAGTTGTACCTCGTGCTTAATATTTACTTATGTAATTGTTCATTGTATGATAGGCCTAAATGACTAGTTGTGCATTTTTCTGGGTTATATTGCATTTTTGGAAATTTTCCAGAAACCGTCTGGCGAACCTTCAAAGTCGCCAGGCAACTCATGTTAAAACAACCTAGTTTCTAGATTTCTGTTAAGAACCGCCTGGCGGTGAAGAGTTGCTGCCAGGCGATGCGTGTTTTTCATGAAAAATTTTGTTTTTCATATTTTCATGCAGCAGGAACCGTCGGGCGTTGATTTTATACCACCAAGCACCAGGTTCCTGACATTTGGGCGCTGGATGCCACAAATTTTTCTAGTTTGTGCAGTTTTCGTAAAACTGCATTTCTCAATTTGTTAACCGTCTGATTTTGGTGAAATTTTGACAGGTGATCCATGACATGATGTTCTTTACTTTGAACGGTGGAGATTTTATTTGGAGGTCTGTAGCTACAGATATATGTTATGCATGATTGCTGGTTTGGAAATCTTTAAAGTCCATGATCATGTATGGATGATAAATTGTGGGCTTGGCATAATGCATGGGATATTGTTGTAAAAGGAATAGATTGCTATTGTGGGATTCGTATGTATGAAATTATTGCCATGTGACAAGGTTAAATTTGGGTTTGTATACGGAATTCAAGAGAATTACAATTAATGTTTGAGTTATTTTGTAAAGTTCATGAGTTAGATGCATATTGGGTTCTGATTTTGAGTTCCTTACAACATGAATGGTTCGTATTAAACCAGGTATTGGCAGGGTATAAATGCACGAATCCTTGTGTAAAAATATATGTGCTTGATTCTTATGACTTGTGGAATGTGCGTTAAGTTTTGTATATGTATCAACATGTTGTTGGTGTTTTGGATTGCGTGTGGGGTGAGTAGGTTCATTAGAACCTATTCTGGAGTGCCAAAAACTAGTAGCATTGATGCTACTAGTGTGGCACCTAGCGGCACGGGGTAAGCCGTCAAGCGACAGTGGGTGCAGGTAAGCTTTGGGAGAAACACAACGTGAGACGGTCTGCATTGGAATATTGTCTGGCGGTGCTTAGGCAGCGCCAGACGATAGCGCAAAGGGCAGTGTGTTCTTTTTCCTTGCGTTTTGCGTGTTTGTGATGTTGGACTTGGACCAGGAGATGCTTGACAGTGTCATGAGCGGGTAGGTTCATGATTGATGATGAATGCATGATTAATATGAGCGAGAAGGTTCATATTAATGATGCTCTCGTGTGAGGATATGGGCGTGGAGGTTCGTATGTTTCGTGCTTACACTTGAGCGGTTGCTACGAGCGGGGAGGTTCATAGTTGGATGGATCATGTGTGTTGAACTACGGGCGGAGAGATTCGTAGAGTTGGACTACGAACGGGGATGTTTGTAGAGGTTGGACCACGAGCGGGCAGGTTCGTGGAAGCATGATATATCCTAGGTCCATGGTCAAGTATTTGTATGGTGTTCTTGGAATAGTAGTTTCAAGTGCATAATAAGACTTAGAGTTTTACACGACTTGTGATTGATTTCTTTGGAGGTGCGTGGTCTACGAGGCTTTGGGTGATACCTTAAAAATGGACTTTACTGTGACATTCCTTGAGTTATGGCTCAGAATGGTATCCCTTGAGTTGTAGCTCGGGATAGAGGATAAACACAACCTAAATTTTTCTCACAAGTTTCAAACCAATTACCAACACGCCAAAGGCAATTAAAATCATCAATTCCACTCAAAACAAGCCACAATGACATATTATACCACATACAATTCCAATTCTCACATGAACTTGAAATTTAACATTCCTTCATCTCATAAATTCAACCTACCCCAAATCAACATACCAATTCAATCATACAATTTTAGTCTAAAATCAACCAGTACGTAGAAAATTGAATTACAAAAATCGTAAAGTAGTTACATCAATTTCCCTTTCCTCAAATGGACACTTTAGGTTCCTCAACAACCTTCCACAACTTCCACTCACAAAAAAAAAAATAAATAAAAACTAACAACACCAACAAGAAGATCAAATCAATGATTTAAGGAATACACTGAAATCATAAACATGCAAGGACTAGATTGGTGTAAAGTTGGACTACACGTAACTCATAAAACCTAAGACAAATAGAAAATTACAGCTTTGACTCTATAAGAAGGGGTAGAAGGGGAACTTATTTTATTCACGATTATGATTGGTGAGATTTTTAGAGTTCTCCACAGTGATTCCAACTGTATGCTCTGATAAAAAAAAAACATATGAACTATATGTGAGATATTCCATAAAGAGAAAAGAGATTAAGAGGGGATTGTGTTATATAGAGATAACCAACTTTGTATAATGAACTCGATAGTTGAAGAACTTATTTATACTTTAGCCTATTTATCACTTAAAGACAACTCTATTGTCCTTTTATTTTACCTTATACACTTAGGAATCTATAAATAAGAGTTTCACAAAAGTTAATTCTTTTTAAGTTTTTTTTAGCTCATGAAAACTTTAAACCATTAAAATATTTTAATATTATGGGTTAAATATGTTTTTGGTCCCTTAATTATAATGAAAATTTTCAAATGCTCCTTGCACGAAACTTTGATTTTGTTTGGTACCTTTACTTTCAAAAGCATTGATTTTAGTCCCTTGTTTCCAATTGTGTCAAATTTTTTCCTACGTGACAAATGACATTCCTTTCGACATTTGGAGTGTTGACACCTTGGATGACATGTGTTTGGTACATGTTTAATCTTTATTTTTTTTAATAAAAGATTAATTAAAAAAAACACCAATGTTGTTTTTATGTTTATAACATTTTAATTGAAAATATTTGGGTTTTCAAACAAACAAAAAACCCTTATAAGGTCATCTCCTTCATGAGCCACTAAGGGCTCCATCTTCTTCACCTTTGCGCACCTTACCCTTAGCCAGAGCTTTCACTAACATCGACGAAGCCAGTCTCCACTAGAGACATCGCTAGTGAGGACCAAGTCGCATATACTTCCATCTAATCTTTTTACTTTCCATGTTGCGATCAAGGACTACGTCATTGAGGGTGTGAAAGTCGAAGCCCTACTTGTTAGAAAATCTGGATCCCAGTTGTCCCATCCTTCTTCGAACATGGGTTACCTTGCTCCATGGTCTCAGACCACATACACATACTTTTTATCCTACCACGTGGCACGATCATGATCTGACAAGTGACTTTTTTGTTTTGTTTTTGTTTTGTTTTTGTTTTACATTAAAAAAAGATAAAAATTAAAAATTCCACAAATTGACAGGTGACATATATGGACACAACATTAATATTAATCTAACAGAAATAATCAAATTGAATCATTTAAAAAATACAAAAACTACATTAAACCCAAAAAAAAGGAACGAAATTGAACCAACCGAACAAATACGAAACTAAATATATAGTTAACCCTTGAATATAATATTGAAATGTAAACAATAATTAGAAATTTATGAAGAGTTGTGATTTAAGTATTATTATTACATGCATCAAAAATAATATTCAAAATTAATTTTTAATTAAACTTTTAATTATATTTTTAAGTACAATACAAAGAAATATACTTTAATTTTCAATTTTTATTAACATTTTCTTATATTATACACACCATCAATTAAAATATATTTTTAATAAAATTAAAATAATATATAAAAAAAATAAAGTATAAAAGTACTTTATAAGCAATGTAGTAAATATAACTCAACTATTTTTTAATAATATTTCATGTTTTTTAATTCAATTCTAATTATTTATGCTGGAAAAAGATTTTTCAAAATCAAATTCTATATGTCTATACATGAATAATGAAATTGTTTATGATAAAATGTATCTATCAACATCCGTCATAATTTGACGAAATGTCATAATTCTTTTATATAAATATTATATAAATTTGACGAAATGTCATTTTAAATATTCAAAATTATTTTTTCAAAAAATTATTTAAGTTAAATATGTAAACAATAATACATATTTTAGCACATAGTAATTCATTATTATTAAATTATACATAAAAGCGTAAATTGAAAATATATTATAATGAAAAAAAAATAACAAATTATATTTAAGAAAATATTACTCAGCTTTCTAAAACAAATAACATATAACTATTAACACATAATAAATAACTCTATCGGAAATATCAATATGTTATTATGATATATACAAACAATACACAAGTAGTTTATTATAAAAAAACTGTTGAAAAGTAGAAATTTTTAAAACTGTTATAAAACAAATATCTTTTTAATACCTCAAAAATATTAAATTTTTAATTATTTTTATAAATTAAATTAAAAATTTAATTTAATTTTTTTTATTAAAAATTAATTTTGTATGATATAGCCTATGAATTAAAATATATTATAACTAAAATAAAAAATATATAAAAAATATTTTTAATAATATATTTAAATATTATTTAATATAATAAAAAAAGGGATGCATAGATTTAAAACTAGTTTGAGAAAAAAAATTGAATTTAAATATTCAATTTTTTTAAATAATATATAAAAAATATTTAAAATAATATATTCAAAATATATAAAAAATATTTAAAATAATATATTTAAATATTATTTAATATAATAAAAAAAAGGATGCATAGATTCAAAATAATGTTTAAAAAAAGATGCATAGTGTAAGCCCCATTTTTCAGTCTTATGGGTTTTTGGGCCTGACCTCTTCGTAGGCCTAGGACCAGCCCTTCTGAAGGACCCCAATACCCTGTCAGCCCCTCACATTCTCACTTACCTCTGTTTCAGAAAAACAGTTTGCTCTCGTCTCTCTCTCTCTCAACGAAAGTAAAAGGGCTCTGTTAGGGCAGAAGTCCCCCTCCTTACCAGCTAGCTCCAATCTGCTTCGTACTCTCGGGTAAGTTGAACCTAAACTTCATTTCCCCTTCTTCCAGTATAAGAGTTACACTTCTGTTTTGGGTTCCTCTGATTCCCTTTTTCTCAACTCAAGTGTATCTTGGTTTTCAGCTCTGTAGCTTGCTCCGGTGCTCTATTGTCTTAGTGGGTTACCATTCCTTGTGCTAGTGTCTAAAAAGGTAAGGGAAGCTAGATTTAACCGTTCATTTTTGTTGTTGGGTGTCTTGTTGGTTTGTTCCATGTTTATGAGCTTGAGAAGTATGTTTAATCGAATGAGACTGAATTGCATGCGTGTTTGGATGTTGGTTTGAACTGTGGCTCTAATTGCATGTACGCGAACAGTGGCGAGAACTGTCATTCTCGCCCAGGCGAGAGTCTCAGAAACTCGCCCAGGGTTTTGCTAGAGAAACTCGTCCAGGCGGAGGGCTCTGGTCTTGAGCGACGCGTTGTCTCGCTCAGGCGAGAGTGACTCGCCCAAGCGAGTTCTCGAGGAAAATCTGGTTTGCTCTGCTCACAACCTCGTCTAGGCGAGGTGCTTCATTGTTGGGCGAAGGGCGATCTCACCCAGGCGAGCTGATCTCGTCCAAGCGAGATGCTCGCAGAGTGCCACTGTTCCAGGCCTCGCCTAGGCGAGAAGGCCTAGCCTAAACGAGACAGTTGCTGCAGCTTAGGCGAGGACTTCTAGCCTGGGCGAGAATCGTGCAGATTTATGTGTTACATCTCCATTTACATTGTGTGTGGCTATTTACCTCGAACATGTATGATTATGGTGTAACTGTATGAGTTATATGCACTGAGATTGGTATGTTTGGTATGAGTAATGACATGGAATTCTTATGTTATGGTTAGGTGAAATGAGAATTTAATGTATGAGATGGAAGTGATGGTTGGGGTATGATAAACATGAAATTTGTATGTGATAGACGTAATTCCATGAGTCTCGTAGGGAGATCTCATGGTGGTGTGTAGTGTATATATTAAGATATGGATTCAAGTAAGGATTGCATCCCGAAGCTCTAAAGGGTCAGTGAGTCTCAAGTAGAGCAAACTGACCCAAGTGGTGAGAGTAGCGGGAGGCCCTACTCTCTGGCAGGATAATGGCCTTAGACGCTTAAAGGCTAACCTTGTGCGTGGTAGGGTGAAACCCATTGGCAATGGCTCTGCAGAGCAATAGAGGCCACCACGAGTGCAAGCGTCCAGTGAATCCGATCTTAGTATATGTATCCGGATAATTGAGTCATAGTGTCTTGCTTGTTTGCCATAACATGACTTATGTGTCTCTGTGTTGTATGCCTGGGAATGTTTATGTACTTGTTCTGTTACACTATGATAAGTTTTAAATTACATTAGCTTACCCTTGCATTTTGTGTATGTTCCTGTTGTGTTTTCTCTTTTGCGATGATCACCATTGGTGGGGGAATACTTCTGGAGGTAGGCCTGATGGTGGTAGCAGTGCAGCCTAGTGGGCCCGTTGATATGGCTTTCGAAGCAGTTCTATGGCCCTAGTGCCTTGTAATTCCATGCTCTTAGAGCATTTCTTTTGCACAACTGTTAAATTTTAGATTTGGTTTTGATTATGGCATGGTTGTATGCCCAGGTTTCCCTCTAAGTACTCCTATGGATGACTGTTACAACACATTTCTTAACTCTGGTTTCTTCTGTCAGCTTTGCTCCTTAATATTATAACTATGCGATGTTTTGTTTAGTAGAATAATCTATTTAAATGGGATGTCACACATAGATTTAAAATAATATTTAAATAATTTTGTATGATATAGCCTATGAATTTTAAAATATTGTTTTGAATTTTTCAACCATTTTAAAAAACATTGAAAAATTTAAATTTAAATCTCACATTTTTTATTAGATAATAATGTTTTTGCCTTTTTGCCTAATATTATTTATTTCTTTATTTTTGACAGATTTCTTCCCACTCATCGAATCAATTTTAATCTGAACAAGGTATTTTGACACGTAATGTGAATAACCTCTCAAGCTACATAACACAACCATAGATTTTTATTTCTTGAAATAAAAACTTTACTAAAATTAATCAAATGTCATAATAATGATTACGTCTAACAATTCACAATATGATGGAAAAAGTAAAGTACCTCGTTATATTATATCCACCTCTTAATTGGTACGAAAAGTTTTTGCATTGAATTGAATAAAATTGCTTCAATGAATTAACATATTTCTTACTTTAAAAGGGAATCTAGTATGGAGGATCTTAGGTATATTATTTAAAGTAGAGATGACATATGCGATTTATAATTATTTTAGAATGAAAAAAATAAGTTTAAGATAGTATAAAATTTCCTTTAAAGATTCTTTTGAAAAAAAAAGATTTGTTATTTCTATTTTTCTTTTCTTTATCATTTATAGATTAAGGAATAATAATTTAAAATTAACGTGAAAAATTCTTAAGTACAAAAATTATTGTTAAATGTAACAAATGAAACTTAATGGAAAGAAATAGAGGAATGATGAGATAGCAAACAGGTAGGACGGTGCTTTCACTTTCTCTACATTGTTATTATCGCTTGACTTTCGCTCTAGGGCTTTGTGTTGTAAAGTCTTTTGGATAAATTAAAAAATATAATTAAATATTAGATCAAGAATGAGAGATAGCAAATAAAAATAATTAAGGCCATCTTAAATTTAGCTAAAATAATTAACTGTTTGAATTTAGTTATTGTTTTATTTTTCTCTCGATGTTTTTAAATAAATTTATGGTACTTATTATATTTTCAAAATTCATTTATAAAGTGCCCACCAGATCGATTGTTGTCATGTAATGTCAAATGTCAAATAAATAATAGAAATATCGGAAGATAATTAATTTTCTATTCTCTCTTATTATATTTTTGTAGAACATGAAAAACGGAAGTTTTAATATACTTGAAAACAATCCATTAAGATGTTCAAAAAGTACATATTGACGGAGAGTGAACATATCGGCCTCTGCCTTCACCAGACTTCTTCTTTCATCTTCATAGTCTCCTTTAGCTTCACCCTCTCCTTCCTATCTTCAATTTTTTCTCGGATTTCAGACACTGCGATTTCCAGTCCTTCAACTTTTTAATTTACTCTTCAAGTTTCTTCTTTTCCTCGGCTAATGCAGCTTGGTCATCATCGACTTTCTTCTTCAGAGTCGCCAACTCCTCCATAACCTTCTTCACCTCATCGAACAGCTCTTTCTGTAGCAAATTAGCTACACTTCGGCCCATCACCAAAGATCTGGCTTGAAACTTTATTAAAGTTTTTTTTTAATAATGTACCGATATTTCAATTTAGGTTACGTATTTATATCTGACATGTGTGTCCAATATTTTAAGATACTTATTAATGAAGTATTTAATTTATAAAGTCGTAGTACACTATAAAAAATGTTGAATAATGACCAATTTTAGTAAAAAAAAAAATTAGTTACTATATAATGACCGATTTAGATACTAATTTAAAAATTAAAAATTATAATTGGTCTTTAAATTGATAATTTAAATAGTTTCCATTATGAATTGGTTTATAAATTGGTCATTAACATTAGCTACCAATATTTTGACTACCAAAATAAGTTGTTTCTAAATTGGTCACTAACATTAGCAACCAGGTTTTGACTACCAAAATAATTGGTCTATAAATTGGTCTTCAATAACATATTTTTGGTTACTAAAATTAGTTATTATTTAAGAATTTTTTGTAATGATACTTTTATGATAACAATAATTTATTTTTTATATTGACAACTTTAGTACATATAATTTTATTTTGAATTCACACAATAATGATAATATATTTATTATGTTTTTAAGAATCATTGTTCACTTTTCAATATTCATATATCACGTATTTATCACATGTCGTATCCTATTATTTTAAAAATAAACGTATCAACATATCGGATATGTGTCATATCCGATACACGTATCGTATTTGTGCATCATATAAGCTTCCAAAGCACTGCCCGACTCTACCGCTTCTACAAACTCTGATTCATACTCACTTAAATTGATGTCCAAACCTTTTTGAATCCAACCATCAGGACCTCAAGATTGTCGAGATCTAATGTATTAGAAACAAAACTCGGTGTCCCACCCTTTGCAAGAAACCTTAACTTCTTCCTATTCTTACCAACTACTTTTTGCTTGGATGGGACAACCCTCTTCACAACTAAGGATGGCGAAAATACCCGTACAAGTGGGTATCCACGAATAAATTTTGTGGCGTTTACTTGGTACTTGCGAGTAGTAGGTATTTTAATACCTATTTATAAACAAGTTGAGTATGGGTATCATATTATTTGTACTCACGAGTATCCATTACCTATAAAAAACTAAAATTAAAATTGTGATGGAGTTGCATCCCCAACTATTAGGATGAAGTTATGTTTGAGTGATGTTCAGAAGACGAAGAACACCTATTGTGAACTTGTTAAAAGGAAGCCGAAAATGGAGCTGAATGAAAAAGGTCATATACACGAAGAAAAACTCATCCTCACCATCCTCACGACCATGAAACACACTATGTATATCACTTACCCTCTTAAGAGATACGATACTAGAACTCAACACTATCTAAAAAATATATATGTTGTTCAACTAGGAAGTCAACAGTCGTGACCACCTAAACTTAAAAGACACTACCTGAACCCCTTCATGATCCCACTCGTACCCAACACTCTTGGGAAGAGAGCTCTCAGCATGTTCCTTGGGAGGGTCTTTTCTACACTTCGTGATAACCTCCATGTTTACCCCCAACGTTATAGATAATGAATCATCTGATGACTTTAAAGACTGACTGCTACCCAACCCCTCGACCCATATTCGATCCATTGAAGGATATACCTAAAGGTATCTGACACTTTTGCACTTTTTCTATGAAATTTGTAAAAGAAGATATCAACAGTAGATAAAATCGTAGGAAACTTGGTAAAAAACGTAAAAAATGAAACCTTATTTATAGAAATCCATAACACATTTTCACATTCCCCCCACCATGCCAACAGTCGCAAACCACCAATAAAGGAGCCTAATAGTCACAACTCTTCCACTCTCAAAAGTTACCTTGATTTCAACAAAACTTGACAATTGCACACCTGCGTCTTATCAACCTTGACTTTTCATTATCTCAAACCTCTTTGTCGCTTAGCTCCTTAAGGTTGGGAGGCAACTATACCTATAAGGTCATACAACTAAAGAAATATAGTTTTTCTTTTCAAAAATCTCAAGACCAACTATCGAGTATGCCCATGACCTCTTTCAAGTCTTCAACATATGACATGTTAAGACTAGATGGCTAATGTACTGTATAAGTTTAGGGCACTCCTCAACCTTTACATGGCCTAAACGAATACATGTCGACCCTCAAGGACGCACATGTATCCAACTCACATTAGCTAGTAGAGACAACCATTACCATTCATTATGGTAAACCCAAGGTTAATCACAATAATCCAAATTTATTTGGTAAATAGTGTCTTGGGCCAAAAATTCACCTAGGTAAGGTCAACAGTAGTATAAGTAGTACGTTTTACAAAATACATTGATCACATATTCATTTTAGCATTTATTACTCTCTTACACATCAGACTTACTTTATCATCAGAGTGTCTTTTGCAAATACATTTTCTTTGATGGAGTTCGAAAGTGAGTACCTTTGGAGAGATACATATCCCCTAAAATTGTGGCATTTGGAGTACTTTTAAAAGGTTTTATATGATATACCTTAGCCTACAAAAACAATAGTTATTTTTAAAAAGAAAAAAATACATATACATTTAATAACCTCAAATCTTAAATATTAATTTAAAAATAATTAATATTTTAAACGTGATATAACTAAGCACGTATAAAAGCGAACATGTTTTAAAAACGATAAATAATTAACATATTCGCAACTATTAACATGGATTAATTATCTTAAAAGTGGTTAAACATGACAATGACAAGTTTGGACATTGAAGATGTTTCAGCTTAGAATTTCTAATTAAGGAAGGCAGCAGAAGAAACATGAGCTTTATGAGCTTTGTATTTATCGATAGGTCGCAGACTATTTCTCATCCATTTATTTCTGTTACTATTATTAAATTTACTTGTTATCTCTGATTGGAATTTGGTTGATAAAAAATATAAAACGGGTAGAACTAAAATTAATTTATCTTACTTTTTATGTTTATTATTTTATTTTTTATTTGATATTATCCACATAAAATAAAATTTAAAATATTTATGTTAGATAATGAATTTGATAGTCTTGTTAGTATAATTTTTTGCATAATGATTAACGATGTATGAATTATGATTGAAAGTGAGTGTATAAAGTATTCTTACATACTATTATTATTATTAAGAAAATTTTGATCTCATTGAAATAAAAAAATAAAATTTCAGTTTAAAGAAAACATACACAAATAAAAAATGAGCTGAGCTGAAAATAAATACGACCACTTGTTAGTTTCATTGTGTAGTTGCCACACGGTACACAGTACAGAGTTGTTCAGTGTTCAGTGCATCGCATTCTCCGCCATCATGCAAGCGCTAAACTCGCCCACCCTCCGCGCGTCTCCCTTGGACCCGCTTCGCGCTCCCAACAATGCCGCCAACAGAAGAGCCGCCGCCGCCAAGCGCGTATTCTTCGTCTCCGCCACGGCGGCGCCCAAGGTTTCTGCCCCGCAGCGCCAGAAGGACCCCAAGAAGCGCGTGGTGATCACCGGAATGGGCCTCGCGTCGGTGTTCGGCAACGACGTCGAGGGCTATTACGAGAAGCTCCTTGCCGGAGAGAGCGGCATCACCGCCATCGATCGCTTCGACGCGTCCAAGTTTCCCACCCGCTTCGGCGGCCAGATCCGCGGCTTCTCTGCCCAGGGCTACATCGACGGCAAGAACGACCGCCGCCTCGACGACTGTCTCCGCTACTGCATTGTCGCCGGGAAGAAGGCCCTCGAAAGCGCCGACCTCGCCAAGGATAACCTCACCAAGGTTTCTCCTTCTCTCAGATCTATTCTCTTTTTCGCATTTCTCGGTTTTTTCTTTCCTCTCGTGTTCCGAAGACAATTTTGTTCGACAAAATCCTGTTCAGGATACTAAATGTAAACACTTGTCCAAATCGTAATTTGCCACGTTATGGGAAACTACTTCACTGGAATCTTATTGGAGCCTTGTTTAACTTGAATATCTGATTTTCTGGTTCTTCATTCTTATGGAACCCCTATTTAACTTGAATTTCTGATTTCTGATTCTGTGTAGCTTGATAAGGAGCGTGCCGGTGTTCTCGTGGGATCCGGAATGGGAGGCCTAACGGTGTTTTCCGACGGTGTTCAGTCTCTGATTGAGAAAGGGCACCGGAAGATAACGCCGTTTTTCATTCCGTATGCCATTACTAACATGGGTTCGGCTTTGCTTGGGATTGACCTCGGGTTCATGGGTCCTAACTATTCTATTTCCACTGCTTGTGCTACCTCCAATTATTGCTTTTATGCTGCGGCGAACCATATACGGAGAGGGGAGGCTGATTTGATGATAGCGGGTGGAACAGAGGCTGCCATCATTCCCATTGGGTTAGGGGGTTTCGTCGCTTGCAGAGCGCTTTCCCAGAGGAATGATGACCCCAAAACTGCTTCAAGGCCGTGGGATCAGGGGCGTGATGGCTTTGTTATGGGTGAAGGTGCTGGAGTTTTGGTAAGCTTACGTTCACCTTTTGTGTTTCTTAGGTCCCTTTTCAATGAACTTTTCCATTAACCCTTGTAAAGAAGAAAAAGAAAGGGGAAATGAATTCAGCGTTTGTCCTTATAATAACTCATTTCATTTTAATTTCTTATTTTCTCATCTTGTAATCATTTTAAGTACTTACGGAGAAGTTTTTCTAAGGATTTTGTAAGTATAACTGTAGAATCTTTATGAATTTATTAGAGTGGTAAACTGCTGAGAAAGTAACACTACCTTTTTCAGTGTTCTCATTCCCTATTCTACCATGTAATCTCCTTTCCCTGTGAATGTTGGAGGAAATTTCTATCTTGTATGGGTTTTTGTTCTATGCAAGCTAATTCTTAAATCTTATAAGGTGTTCTATAAATTGATAGGTGATGGAGAGCTTGGAACATGCCATGAAGCGAGGCGCTCCTATAATTGCTGAATACTTGGGAGGCGCTGTTAACTGTGATGCTTATCATATGACAGATCCAAGGTCTGATGGACTTGGTGTGTCTTCATGCATTCAGAGCAGCCTTGAAGATGCTGGTGTGTCACCTGAGGAGGTAATATTTTTCTCCTTGTACTACTCTTCCTTTTGGAGCTAATTTTTTTTTCCTTCAAAAGGATAGGTGGTTTCTCTTCACTTTTTATTATGGTATTTCTCTTCAAGAATTCTCCCTAGTTGACTCTACCTTTCTGTTATCTTGCTTGCATATTCTGTGTTATCAATATCTTTGTATTATGGTAGGGGATGGCATAGCATATATATATAGAAATGATAAACATTTCTTATGCTGCTATGCAATATTATTTGTAGTAGGCCTCCCAGGATTTTCTTTTCTAGCATTGAGGTTTGGCTAAATTATGGCAGAGACGTTAAACAGTTACTAATACCCAATTAAATAAAACAGGATGCTCATTATGCTTATAAAATACTTATCTTCCTATTCAACCATTAACGGGATTTACATGGTAAACAGTGTCTAGAAATCACCCGAAAAACAGGTTTACTGCGGGAAGAAAAGGAGGTATGAGAATGAGCACCTGTAGTGAGTAATACCTGGAGTGAGAGTGGCATAATTGACTTCACATGGCAAAAGGATATAGGAGCGTGGGAGAAATCTGTTAGGAGATAGTGGGATGATAAAAGGAGAGGAGAGAGAAAATGCAAGAAAGATTCAAGTAGTGAGAGAATTGGGGGGAGAGACCAAGGCCTCCCATGAGTCTCGGGCTGAATGTTTTCCATTTTATAGTTTCTGCTCAGTTTTTTCTCCTGCATTTGGGGTATTGTAGCTGATGTTGCACAGAGGCCCATAGCATACAGTATCTTTTTGGGTGTATTTTGTGTAGTCTGGCCCAGTTTCTATCAACTTCTATTTGAGCTTCCTATTCTGGGAGTTGTGAAGAGTAATGTGCATATGGGCTGTCAAAGCTCTGCATATGAAGAAGTCAATAATTAAAATGTTGTGTTGTGACTCCTTTAAGAAGGATATTGTGGGTTAGGATCTCGGGATAAGGGTTGGATGATGAAAGAAGCAAAGGGCGAGCAGTGGGAACCATTTTCAGCCATCAATGACCTTAATGATGGTTTCAGATAATGAATATCCAGCACTCAATTAAATAAAGAAAACCAAAATAACAAAGTATTTAAGTATGCTAGTACAAGTGAAAATTGTTCACAAACAACCACGTTAAAGTATTTAAGTATGTTCATTCTTGGTGGTTTGTCATTAGCTGACGTATAAAAAAAATTTACTTATTCAGTGCATAGACTTCTTTTTTTCCAGATAATGAATATCCAGCACTCAAATAGAGAAAACCAAAAATAACAAAGTATTTAAGTATGCTAGTACAAGTGAAAATTGTTCATAAACAACCACATTAAAATATCAGGTAAAACTAGTTTGAAATTAGGAAAGAAACCAGTCGTAAACAATTTCAGCTTAGACACACGGGATAATCAAGTGGATACTCAAACATTCAGAGTTAATCAAACTTTGGACAGTTCCACCAAGCTAGTGAGGGGAGGCACAACACAAGTCAGCACTATAGGGGATGAGAGAACGTACAACACCACAATTTCCATATGTCCTAATTTTAAACTTTCAATTAGGTTCAGTTCAATTACAATAAGGGAGGCACCAATGCACAATAAGGAACAATGGTTCCTGGTTCCAAATTGTTGGGGTATGGTCGTTCCTGGGGGTTGTGATCGTCATAGGCCTGTTGTTGCAGATTGTGTGGTTGGTCATGTTTTACAGAGGTAACCTATTAGGTTGTTGGACCTTGTACCTGCACCAATGATGCAAATGCAGAAGGAACACAGCAGGGTTATCTCTCAATGCCCTTGTACCTAACCCTAAACACACCAATGTGACACTTGCTATATAACACAGTAGAGAAACCCACCTTTAAACACACACACACACACAAATATATATATATATATATATATATATATATATATATATATATATATATATATATATATTAAGTGGAGAATTTGAGACTTTTTGCTGAAGTTGAGTTTATCCAAGTCTAACAAGTAATGTACAAATTTAATAAAAGACGACTTTACATGTTATTCAACTTATTTTTCTAAGAGTTCAAATGGGCTAACTTGCCAATTTACAAACTCCTCTTTTTGGTGTTGCTATTTGTCTTCCATTTTGCAATTTCCATTCATCTTTTTTTTTTTCTTGTAATCGTGGGTACGGTTCTGATATTACAGAATTACACTGATTGTAGTAGCGAAATGATAAAATGATTAATATACAGCATGTTTAATTATGGTTCACCATAGCACTTAGTTATTTTCTGAGATTTGGTTCAGTGTCTCTTAGAGTGATATCAAGTTCGAATGTGTGAGAAACACAACTATTAGAACATAAATCAAAGTATGTATCTGAAAGTAAGGCCCTGAGCAGTTGCAACTTACGCAAATACTCCTTTGATACATAGTTACTCCCTCAATTTTCCAAGAGAGAGGGGCTTAAGCTACTAATAGAGCTAAAAGGAATTTTGTAATGCCATCGTTTTTCTGTCAGTTCTAGAAGTTAGTCTTAATGTTTTTGTTATTTATATGTTGTTTCTGATTCAGTCATACCATAAATTTGCAAAGTGAAAGTGTGACAATTGCTTATTTTCAGGTCAACTACATAAACGCACATGCAACTTCCACTCTTGCTGGCGACTTGGCAGAGATTAATGCTATTAAGAAGGTTTTCAAGGACACTTCTGGCATCAAAATTAATGCCACCAAGGTACTATCACGCTAGTGGCTTTATTATGCTGGTGACAGCTTTCTGTTTTCTTCTATATTACAGAATGTTATATTGGATTGTTTCATTCTCCGGGAACTGACATTTGCGTTCTTCATTTTGTATCAGTCTATGATAGGACACTGCCTTGGTGCAGCTGGGGGGTTGGAAGCCATTGCCACTGTTAAAGCCATAACAACGGGATGGCTGCATCCAACAATCAATCAATTTGTACGTTTACTTAATTCTTTTTAGGGTTAAGGTTAATTTGACTGACTTCTAGAACTTTTGTTATTGTAAGTTGTTATTTGTCAGTGTTTTTCTCTCCTCTCTTTAGCCATGTGGGATCTATATTGGTGTGGCAAAGTTGTTTCTGAAAATAATTGAAAATTGTACCTAGGAATTTGTACATGTCATCAACTTATTATAAATATGTGTGAATTATTTCACATATTAAACTGGTAGTTTAGGGATGGTTAGATCGAGTTCCATGGATTGTCTGAACCAGATTGCAGTTAAGATTATGTTAGTATTAATTATCATCAATCATCCTAGTTTTAAAAAGTGGGGAAGTATTGTGTTTTCAGTCGTTATGATTACCCGCACAAGCAAGCAGTTAGGAAAATATTATGATGTCCTTGTATTATCCCATTCTGCTTTTGAGAACCAAACAGTATCATTCGTTTTTATTTTCTTGCTGCATTGTTTCAATTCTAGAGTTACAATGTGTCCTTGGTCTTGAGTGCAGAACCCAGAACCCGCAGTCGATTTTGATACAGTGGCAAATGTGAAGCAGCAGCATGAAGTGAATGTTGGTAAGATTCTAAATAATTCAATAGCCAAATCCTCCACAGTCCATCATAATTGGAACAGCAATGATTGATTCTCTTTGTATTTCAGCTATTTCAAATTCATTTGGATTTGGTGGACACAACTCTGTGGTGGCATTCTCTGCTTTCAGGCCCTGATTACGCAGGTTGGGTTATCTGCGCTTTATGTGGAACACGGGTTTAAGTTATTTGAAATTTTGTTCTCTCTAGATCAGTGAGGCTGTTTGTTCTATTTGAGCCAATCATATATGAAAGCCGTAGGCCTGTAGTTCAGTTTGTGGTAATTGTGACTTGACAGTTAGCTATAAGTCTGTTTTAATGAGTAGACGTTTTTGAATGTAGCTGGAAGTCTTTAGTTTGGAGGTATACAGAAGGATAAAATGCCAAATGAGCAATTCTTCATCATTCTTCCATATTGTTTCAGTAAAGATATTTATCATCATTTTTTCCAATCATTCATCAGTTTCAAGATAAATACTATGCTTTTTATGCATTGTTAAGGTAACAATTGAAGATTATGCTAATAAATATTGTTTTTAAATCAATTATCACAAAAATAAAGTCTTGCCGTTCATAGACAATGCATAATTATTAGACTTGATATTTTCTACGTGAACTTCCAAATTAGATATCGAATATTTATATTTTAATGTTGGTTGATTGAGGTAATGCTATTAAATTGATTCAATCCCGTCAAAAGAAATCAGAACAGAAAGTTAACAGCTAAATATATTGAAAATTGAAACAATTGAAAATAAAAAAGTAAGTTAAATTTTCTATAGAGCCGGGTTTTATTAATTTATGATAATTATTTATACTTTTGTAATATAACTTGATTTATTCCTGATAGTATATTTAATTGAAGTGTTTTGTAATAATTTAAGCTAAAACACATAAATATAAATAATCAAATTCTTTATATTTATTTTTAATAGTATGTATTCTAAAAGTTGTAACACATGTATTTTAAGAGTAGCTGGTTGGATGATTGATTATGAATTTTAAATGATTGAATTTAGTAAGGGACATAATAGACTCCATCAATTTTAGGTGCTTAGAAGTTACAACGAACACTAAGAAGTAAACTAAAAAATGTTGAAATAGCAGGGATATGTTTCAAAAATTTAAATGCAAAATTCTTAAAAAAAACTTGTCAAAATTATACTAAGAAATAAAAAAGAAATATATTTATTAATACAACATGGAATTTAAACATTTTCATGGGACATTTTTTAATGAATAAACATCTTTCGATTCCAATTTCAGAATGCAATATGATTCAGCAAGGAACATTATATCAACTTAAACATCGAAACAACAATAAATATGCAAATAAGTTAAAAAATGAGTTTTAGTATAATAGAGAGTAAAACATTATTAAGTTAAAAGTTAAAAAAAAAAAACAATTGAAAAATAAGAAAGTTTGTCTATGAACTTGAGAAAGGAAGTTTCGGGACAGGTTTGTGAAGAAGTCATCGAGTTGAAGATGAACTAGAGGAGTTTCTCTTGAACTCTATTCCACACGAGAATGGACCAAAACAACAAAGATGATTAACAAAAACTGTGATCATGATAACAATGGTTGCAATTAAAGTGAGTTGGTGTAAGAATAAAAGAAAAATTGATTATTTTATTTTGTTGCTTTTTAATCTAATTCTCTCTTAAGATAAATACAATATTTTATTTTATTGCTTTTTAATCTAATTCATTCTCATGAACACTTTTGTATACAAGTTAAGAGTGAATATTTGTTAAAAAAGGGAAGTTGTAAAAGAATAAATGTGTTGGTACGAGCTTTAGAAAACAATAAAAGAATATCTAAATTAGGAGTCTCTTTACTACAACTTGAATATATTTGAAGGACTCAATGTAATTTCATGTTGAGAAAAGTCCATATCAAAATTTGGTATTTATTTCCTTTTATGTTTTCTTCAGTGCATTTTGTCTATTCATATGAATCATTTATCCATTAACAACTTCTCTAAACAAACCTCAATGTTTGAAAAAAAATAATAATAAATAAGATTATAGTTTTGGAGAAAAGCAGTACTTAAAGAGTGAAAAAAATAGTCCAGAGTAGAAAGAAAATACATAAAAAGAATAGGAAATTAAGAAAAAAAAAACGAGATTTTATTTTTTCACCAGAGAACAGGATAAATTATCTAACACTTTCGATGAATTTTGTTTGCACCGAATGAGAATGATACCAGATACCACAATGTATTAAAATAGGACATTTTATTGCTAAGTTGGAATTCGATCTCAGAGCCAAATTATGCTTATGTTTCAAAGTTGTACTCAAAATTTAGTGGAAATTCAAATTTTCCGGAATCAAATTTTGGGATATTTTATTTTGAAAACAGAAAATTAATTTTGTTAAAATCATTTACATAATAAATTTTGAATAAATTTAATTTTGATTATTTAAAAAATATTTATATTTTTAAAAAAAACTGAAAAATATAAGAATTTTTTTTTTAAATTAAGAATTAAAATTTAATATTTTTAAATTTAATTAAATTTTCTAGTCTCTTAATTTGCAAATTTTCAAGATCTATTAAAACAATTATTTTGAAAATTTGAGGGGTGCGAAGAGATTGATGAAATGTAGGAAGTAAAAGTCTGCCTTTCACTTATGGTAGGATGTGTAGATAGCAATTGGGCCTTGGAAGTAAGAAAAGCCCAAGAGCATCTCTTTCCCGCCACAAAGCTAGCACGAAGCTCCATGTTCCCGCCAAAAACAGAGCCCTAGCGCCAAAAGAAAAAGAAGCACCACCATAGTTTTCTTTCACTCTTCTGACTCCACCATTCTCTGACTCTCTCTCGCTACTACCACAGCCTTCTCAAATGGACCTGAGCGAAGAAGTTAGGGCGGCGCATAAGCGAGAATTCGCCGATTTCTTAGATCAAGATGTATGTCCTATGCATTTCCTCTTCTTATTTGTGTCTGTTACTCTGTCTTCGTTCTAACGATCTCTGTCGAATCATCAGGTGGGAAAGGGCATTTACATGGACGAAATCAAAGCCCTAATCAACCACAAGCACCACCGCCTCATCATCAACATCTCGGATCTCCACAACTTCCGCGACTTGGGGAACAGGTTAACACTTCTCGCCACTAATTTTTAAATTTTACTTTTGTACTTACATTTCTTTGGAATTTGATTCTGTCTGTGAAGTTATTGCTTGCAGTTGGTGTTTCTATTTTGTTTTTTGTTAATAGAAATTGAAATTTTTGCAGGATAATCAGGAGTCCAAGTGAGTACATTCAACCGTTCTGCGATGCAGTGACGGACGCTACTCGTGCTATTGATCCTAAGTATTTGAAGGAAGGAGAACAAGTGCTTGTGGGATTTGAAGGTCCCTTTGTTTCCCGCCGAGTCACGCCAAGGGAGCTTCTTTCTGAATTCATAGGTTCTATGGTCTGTGTTGAGGGCATTGTCACCAAATGTAAAACTACCTTTGCTTCTTTTTATACTTTTTGTCCCTTTTTAATTTTTGTCATAACTTGAATGATTTAGTGCAGCTGGTTTCTCAAGAAATTAGGGTGTTAAACGACTAAACTTCGATTCTTAAGTTGAATCCGAAACCCTTTAAATAAAAATCAAACTCATGTTCTCTGGCTTTTTTAGTCCAATTGGTCCTCCCTTATAAGTTTTACTGGGTTTAATTAGTGGCTTTGGGAATCGTATTCTATTTTTGTTATTTTGAGGATTCAAAGGATTATCTTTTTTCGTGGTCATTGGTTAGTATGGCCTGGGTGTATTTTTTCCCCTTATAACTCGTTTTAGTTTGATAAGTCTTCCACTTCATATTTTTATCTTACCTACAAAGCTGTTATTTTATTTGCAAGTTAATATCGTCTGTTATCAAGTTGCTTAGTATGTCTTGAGTGGCATGTTATTATTCATTATGTTATGTGATAATGATGGAAATGTGAATATCCTTCGCGGGTAAAAGTGTGTAGTTTATTTCTCTCACAAGCAGCCGTTTAGTTTTATCTTTAGGTTGTTCATTTTCCGCATTGATTCCTTTCTTTCTGTTTGATACGGAATACATTTATGAACAAATTTGTGAACAAATGCTCTGGTTTAAGCATGCAGACATCTCACCCTTTATTTTAATTTATAGGTTCTCTTGTAAGGCCGAAGGTTGTTAAAAGTGTTCATTTCTGCCCCACCACGGGAAACTTCACTTCTCGCGAATATCGTGATATTACCTCTAATTTGGGTTTGCCCACAGGATCTGTTTACCCTACAAGGGTAATGTCAAGCTCGTTGATCTCCAATATTTTTTGTCTTCTCGTGATAATGAAATTTATCGACTAAAATCTTTGTAGGATGAAAATGGGAACTTACTTGTGACTGAGTATGGATTGTGCAAATACAAAGATCATCAAACTTTGTCCATTCAAGAAGTTCCTGAGAATTCTGCTCCTGGTCAACTTCCAAGAACAGTGGATGTCATTGTAGAAGATGACCTTGTTGATTCTTGCAAGCCTGGAGATCGAGTGGCAATTGTGGGAATATATAAGGCTCTTGCAGGGAAAAGTAAAGGCAGTGTGAATGGAGTATTCAGGTAGCTCCAGTATATATACTGACAGTTCGTTTGCACTCCTGTGGTTTCATAAACAGAAAACTGATTGATTGACTCCTGTGCTTTCATAAACAGAAAACTGATTGATTGATGTTCGTGCAGGACTGTGCTCATAGCCAACAATGTTTCTCTTCTCAACAAAGAGGCTAATGCACCAATATACAGTCCCGAAGATCTCAAAAACATTAAAAAGATAGCTGAAAGAGATGATGCATTTGACATGCTAAGTAATTCGCTTGCACCTTCTATATATGGGCATTCTTGGATAAAAAAAGCAGTGATTTTGTTGATGCTTAGTGGAGTGGAGAAGAACTTAAAGAATGGCACTCACTTGCGAGGGTTCGTGTTTTTTGCTTGATCTCCCTTCTCTTTTAACTTAATATAAAATCGTAATGCTGGTCTGTCTTGGTTCTTTAGTGACATTAACATGATGATGGTTGGTGACCCCTCTGTTGCCAAGTCTCAACTCTTAAGAGCAATTATGAACATTGCTCCCTTGGCCATATCAACTACAGGCAGGGGTTCTTCTGGAGTTGGTTTGACAGCGGCTGTTACTTCAGATCAAGAAACAGGTAAAAAGATCATTGTCATGGGCTCTATGCATAGTTCTATTATTATATATTTTGTCATCTAAGGAAACGATTCTTACTTCTTTCTCAGGGGAAAGAAGGCTAGAAGCTGGGGCAATGGTTCTTGCCGACAGGGGTGTTGTCTGCATTGATGAATTTGACAAGATGAATGATGAAGATCGTGTTGCTATACATGAAGTTATGGAGCAGCAGACTGTGACTATTGCTAAAGCTGGTATCCATGCATCACTGAATGCTCGATGCAGTGTGGTTGCAGCTGCAAATCCCATATATGGAACTGTAAGTAGCGTTATGCGGTAATGGGCTGTGCAGTTTAAACTTTCCAATTTCCTGATATTGTACTGAACCTTCAATTTCTTTTCTAACTTACGACTTTTTATTGTGCAATTATACAGTATGATCGTTCATTGACTCCAACTAAAAATATTGGACTTCCAGACTCCTTGCTTTCTCGATTTGATCTACTGTTCATTGTGTTAGATCAAATGGATCCTGACATTGATCGTCGAATTTCTGAGCATGTACTTCGTATGCATAGATTTCGTTCTGCCGTTGATGGAGGTAAATAAGCAGTTTTACAATGCTTTGAGACGTTCTTATACTAGTTAGTTGTTTTATTCAAAGTAGCTTAACAATGTAGGCGAGGCAACACTTAATGGGAGCTCAGGATACGGAAGAGAAGATGAGGCTGATACGGACTCGTCTATCTTTGTCAAATATAACAGAATGTTACATGGGAAGAAAACTGAAAGAGGACGCAAACGTGATACGCTTACAATTAAGTTTCTTAAGAAATATATCCACTACGCTAAGCATAGGATTCAACCTGAACTGACTGATGAGGTTTGTAATTTATCCTGAACTGACTAATAAGAACGTGCCTTTCTTATTAATAATATCATTTTCATCTTTCTTGATGTATTCTCTTTTGAAGTTTCTAATTTATCCATTTTAATGTAAGTTCGGTCTGCTATATTTATGTTACAATTGCCATACTTGAATGGTTCCGATTATTTTATGGTTGCTATGCTTCTGTTCCCGTCCATTATTGTATAGACATATGACTAGCTTTAATTTAACATCAATTGACATCGTCCACAGGCGTCTGAGAACATTGCCACAGCCTATGCTGAGCTCAGAAATGCAAGCTCAAATGCAAAGGTTAGCATTGAGAGTTGAAATTGGTGCTCTGCATTCGAGCCATTACACAACATTGTTTCTTTTATTGATATAATACTGACTTTATGCAGACAGGAGGAACACTTCCCATAACTGCCAGAACTTTAGAAACCATCATACGTCTCTCAACAGCTCATGCCAAACTGAAATTGAGCAGAAAGGTACTAGACTGACATCTACTTTTTCAATGTTCTCTTCTCCGTTATTTATAAATGTCTATTTTGGTAACAAGTCCAGGGGAAATGTTAACTAACCTTTCTATTTTTCTTTCTAATCATGCTTGGAAAAGTATTCCAAGCTAAATTATTGTTCTCAACAAATTCTTTTGCTTTTGGATTAACTTTTCCAAGCTATTTCAAGCTAAATTACTTTCAACCAAAAATAATGTTGGTATCTCCAATCAATGTCTAGTATGCTTTTTAGAAAAACAAAATTCCTTCTTTCAAATGCAATTCCATCAAAATTAATTCTTCTAAAAGTGCATTTCCCGTAACGAAATATTATTCCAATTAGTCAAACACTCACTTGGCATTCTTCTTAGCTGCACTTTTCTCTTTCTCCTATTGCTATTTTACCTATATATTCTTCCCGATGATACTTCAACAGCCTATATTTTCACTTTTTTGTTCACTACACTTTGTGATTGAACCAGCACTTCTCATTTCAGGTTTCGAAGTCTGATGTTGAAGCTGCTTTAAAGGTTTTAAATTTTGCAATATATCACAAAGAACTTACAGAAATGGAAGAGCGAGAGCAAGAGAGGGAGAAAGAGCTAGGCAGGAAGCGCAAGGCTGATCACAATGAAAATGATGGTCCTGATCGTGGTTCTAAAGATACAAGAGGGTGAGCAAGAATTTAAACAAGTTGGAAAAGCTGTATTATTTGCAAGGATCTTTTCATTCTGATTACTACTATAATTAGATTACATGATAATTCATTTATTGCCATATTCTAGCGTTTTTCTTTGTAACTGTCGTAATTTAGCATCCTTGCACTTGCACATTTGTAAGCATTAAGACATCTATGTTGCCATGTAAATGTTGAGGAGGTCGATGTCTAGATTTGTTAAAACATATTTGTCCATTATGAACTAATAACACTAGTAATTTCTTTTTGGCTAGATCAACATTAGGAACAGATGCCATGGAAGTAGATGATACCCCAGCAGCTGAAGCTAATGTTGGACTCACCCCTGCAAGGTCAGTCAACTGCCGATTCCTGCCTTTTAATTGTTTTCTTATATTTCTTTCTGTGCTCCTACTGTTTCTGACGTAAAATATCTTATATTGACATGCAGAATTGAAGCATTTAATTCTCTATTTGGTCAGCATATGCGCGCCAACCGCCTGGATCTCATAGCTATTGCAGACTTAGAGAATGTTATCAACAGAGGGGCAGATTCACCTTACACCGCTGCAGATATACTACTCCTATTAGAGGTATGATCTTCTGATGAATTTCTGCTGCCACCATCCCAACTCGAACTTCGTTACTATTGTTTTTTTCTGAAATTTCAGAGGTTGCAAGATGACAATAGAGTGATGATAGTTGATGGAATGGTGCATATGATATCATAAAATCTAAGATTGTGGCACAATCTCAACGAAGATTCAACGAGGTATGCGATTCTACAAACATATACATTATCATTAATTGTCATTACTAAAGATGAGCGCATTACACAATTTGCAATTGTAAAATAGATTTTTCATCAACTATGGATGAATTTCAGGGCGCAGAATTTGCCGCTCAGGTAGGATGGACTTCACAACGGTGGGAGGCTTGAGAAGGATTTGGAAATTCCAGAGTTAATACCTTATTATATGGGAGTTCTTCACTAACACTTCGACAAGGAAATTGCTTATGCGATTGCAACTGCGTATTATTCTTCACAGAACATTTAAATTAAGATGAACTTTTTCACCCCTATTGAAAATTTTCCTTGTTTTGTTCATATAATTTTGATACTGGCCTTATCTTTATGTATTAGTTACTCTGCTAACTGCAAAGTATTCGTGTAAAACAAGGCTTTAGAAATGACTGGTCTCCATAATTTCATGTTCCTTCACTGTGATACTTATTATTATTGCCAACCATAAAAATTTACGGAGAAACCAAACGAAAAGCTTGGAGCTTGTGACGCGAGTTGAATTCAATTTTCAAACCTTTGTGGTCCGGATCAACATATTATTTTATGCAGCACCTAATTAAACAAGTAGACCTCCGGTGCGATCTAAGTCAAACCAGTAGAACAGCATTATGTACAAGAGGTCATGTGGAAGTAAAAATCATTTTAACACACTTAATAATATAATATTAATGTACAAATGAATCACGTAATTTGTAAACAAAAATTTGTATTGTTACGAAGTAAGAATGTTCGCCCATTTAACATTATGATTGTCTACAATCATAGCAGCAGAATTAGTAATTCTCTGCTAGGATTGGAAGAGATGCCGTTCATCAGCACTTTTAAAGAGGTCCACGATTCATAACAAGTCAGGGGTGCCTGAATCTTTATTTCATAACTAATTTTCAGCAAATTTTGATGGTGTTTTTCTATTTAAGCATTGGCGGCAAGCAGCCCAATGAGTGATACAGTAGCGTGGATTCAGTTTACAGTTTTTTTTTTCTTTTGACATTTTAGCTTTTAGGGTTCTAACCAAAAAGCAGAATTGAAGAAATATAAACGGCATGGACACATCGTTATCCTTATAAGACTATTAACATGGCTCCTTAATCATTTCCTTTAAAAAATGGCAATTTCATTGCAACAATTGCAACATTTTCGTGGCGTCAGGGTTGGCTTTTAATAAGCTGATTGATTGAATCATTGTGGAGTGCTGGTTAGGAACCATCGAAATGCTAATCTTAAAGAAAGTAATAAATTTAGGTGCCATATTTATTAGAAATGGCAGAGAAATCTTTCCTAGTATTACCATCACACCTCATTCCCCTCAATCCTGCTGCTAAACAAGGATCATCTTAATTCCTCTGAGAAGTGAGGGTGCTGAAGAGACTAACTTGCATAGAGGCAGCAATATCTGTGACATTAGTTGTCCTAAGACCAATAGTTTACTTATCAAATTCCCATATAACCCCTCCATCTTCTGCAATACCAAAACAAAAGACCATTACAACAATGTCTAATTCAAAAGTTTAACAAATACGAGCAACGCAATGAATGTTCAAACTAATACTTTGTCATTGACAATGATTGTTATCCGCCCACAGTACATGACATAGTCAGAAACTCGAAGCAAGCTTGCTAAAGATCCATTGCACATCACAAAATACATAACATGTACATTGATAGCTTGACAATCGAAAACTTTTTATACAACTTTCTTTAGATAATTTTTTCTACAAATACTTATAGGAGAAAAAAATATAAAGAATTGAACTTTTCCAGCAAGTTTAAATCAACTTATAGACCTTTGTAGACGTACTTCTCAAAAACTTGAGGGATAAGCTCAATTCATTTTATTTTCTGATGTTCTTCATAAAGTGTTTACTACTTCTTCATTTTATCCAAAAAAGAAAGGGTTTCCATTTGGCAATTAAAAGGACTAAAATAAAACATTGGTTGGTGAAAGGAAAGAGAGGGAGGTGAAAATACCTTTAACTTTCTTTTCAATCCAGATCTCACCAAGCATTCCAGCAGCCACACCAGCACCAATGCATGCACTGCAAAATAAAATGGCTTTGGGAAGAGGCCATCGAGGCAGGAAATAGTACTCAGGAATTTGCCTAACTCTGTTGGGTAATCGTTTCTTCAAGGATGGCTGAACACTCGGATTTTTCTGCATTTCACCGCCAACAGCTTTCCAATCCACCCCTTTGAATGGATCTTTTGCATCTTTACTTTCCATAACGCCTCAATTCCAAACCCTTAAATCCACGAATTATGCTGGTGCTGAAGAAAAAAAACTTAGAATTAACAACATAATAAACCCAAGCAGAAACAAAACAAAACCCATTGGTTTCTGAAACAGAATAAAAGATGAAGACCATTAAAAGCTTTTCTCCAAGAATATTGAAAAGTATAAATTTAGCCAAAATGAAAATCGAACATGTCCACTTTTTGAGTCTTGGCAAATAGGCATTTCCTTTCTCAGGATTTAGATGCAGGTAATCAAAATCTTGTAGAATCGTTTGTAAGTGAAGATTTATGCAGAACGCACATGGGAAAAAATAAATTATGTCCGTTTTGGGTGTTGCTGTTGCGTTTGGATGTTACCCTTTGAGTTGTGCAGAACAAGCTTTGCGATCTCACTGTTCTCCCCTTTCCCTTTCTCTTATTTTCTGTCCATTCACAAACAGGACTACAAATTGGTGCGCTGGTTAGTATTAGGGTTTTGCTGGGTTTTTTCTCCTCTCTTCTTATTTTTGATCATTGGGTTCAGCGAAGTTCAACACGTTTTTTCAATGTAAAATATCTTAGGGTTAAATATGTTTTTGTCCAATCAAGTTTAAGCAAAATTTGAATTTAGTCTCTTATCAAAATTTTTGACCAATGTAGTCCTTTATCTTTCAAAATACATGAATTTAGTCATTTTAACCAAATTTTGTTAAGTTTATCTGACGTTTCAAGCGCATTTCATGATAGTATTTAAATTATTTACACTGTTTGACACATTTTTGCTTCAATATTAACTTAAATACTATCATAAAATGCAGCAAATCAATGTCTTAATTAAGCTTATTGTTTGCTTCTCTCAAGTGATATGGGACTTCCATACTTCAAGCCTTCTTCAATTAAATTGGCACACAACTGACGGCAAACCATTGGATCTATTCTTCTAGCTTTTAACTTTCCTTGCCCATCCACTATCATTTGCCTAACATCTTCAAATTTAAGTTTACTACATTTCTCTATGTGACGCTTCAGATGAGATGTGCCACTTTGACTACCAATAACATATTTTTTGTTGCACCCATTACACTTTGCCCTCTCTTTTCCATCATCACCAGCCCCAATCCTTGTAAAATATTTCCATACATCAGAAGTTCTTGACTTTTCAGTTTTCTTACTACTAGAGGATTCTCTAAGTTTTACACTATCATCCATATCCTCTTCAACCGCATCAACATTCTTAGACTCATACTCATTACACACAGTTTCAGTTTCATGATCTTTACTTGGAGGAGGACTACTATTAGACTCATGCTCATCCATGATATTAAATCTGGTTCACTAAATCCTAACAACAAGATGATAAAACAAAAATGAGTATACTGACTCTTCTACAAAGTTACATCAAACTTACAGCAAAATGAGTATACTTACATCAAAATTAGAAATTCCCCCACCGTATAGCATCCAAATGGGGACTGTCTTCTTTTCAACCTTTCGCAAACGTGAAAATTAAGTGGCCAAATCCTTAAGAACCTGTAACATCAGGTCAAACACAGTTTAGTACAACTTATTTAAACAAAGGATTGGGGGAATTTCAGATATCAGAACAAAATCCAAATATCAGAACAAAGTTGAAAATTGAAGGATTGGGGGAAAATTGAAGGATGAACAACGAAATTGAAATTGGGGGAAATCATACCAAATTGAAATTGGGGGAAAATTGAAGAGGTTACAGAATCTAGGGTTACGAAATCATGAATTTAGCTTACAAATCGGGAGAAAGAGAACCACAACGGAAATTACAAACAAACCTGTGTTGGCGGTGGTCGTGGCGGTCGGAATCGTCCGTCAATCGCAGTGTTTGACGGTGGCTCTGCGTTCTCCGTGCACGGAGCTGTTTTCTTGCTTCTGGCAGCCACGTGGTGACCAGCGTCGACGTGGTGATCAACTAGGTCACCTAACTGTTGCTTCCCGGAAAGTCGACGCCGTTTGTTTCGCCATCAAAGGACGTGAAAATGGCTTCAGCACAGGAAGGAGGGTCGAGGTAAGAGGAAGCGTCGGGGGAGTTAGGGTTTGGAAAGTACTGCGGCGGGGAGAGAAGGGGATCGGAGTCTGCCGGGGTGGAGACAATCGGCGGCGAGAGCGGGTGGTGGTGGAGAAGCGACGCTGTGTGTGTGTGGCGCAGAGGTGAGAAGAAGAGTCGCGTTGTGGTTTGGTGGTGGGGTGGGGGGTGCGCGCAGTAGGAATGGGTGGCAAAGGAATAGGAATAACAAAAATGGGTTTGATTTGATGTTTGCACGGGGAATAACAAAAAGGGTGGCAAAGGAATAGGAAAAAATTAAGAAAAGAAGAAAAACGAATTGTGGGTATGTGTGTTCGTAATTTCCATGAATGTGTGCAGTGTCCTCCACCTGTTTTTGTCTTACGGGCCGGGCTGGCCCGTTTTGGCCCGCGGGCTGGCCCGACGGGCCAGCGGGCTTGACGGGCCAGGCTGTCATGGGCTGGCGGGCTGAAATTCGTGGCCTGGCCCATACCTTTTCAGCCGGGCTGGCGGGCCGGGCCCATTTTGCCATCCCTATCCATGGGTACCCGCAAATTTTTTAAAACTCGATAATATCTTTTAAACAGGTACCTAATTAGTAATGAGGTTGATAATGAGTGTATTTTTTTCGCAGATGCTTCCAACCTGTTGTTATCCCTATATATAACTCGAGGATAACCAACAAGATATAATGCAAAGAGTGAGAAACAATATAAAATAAACATTGAATTTTTAACTATAAACTACTACTCAACACAATATATATATAAACATCAGTATCTAAATTGGTCACTATAGTGACTAATAATTTTTTGTCACTAAAATTGGTTGTTAATATAATATTTTCTTGTAGTGTCGATGTATTTTTCATTAATCTACATATTAGATAGCTAAAAAAGGGGTTAGGACTATTCCAATTAAAATGTTTCCTTTTTCTCATTTCTTTTATTTTAGATATCATTTGCATCTTCATTCTACTATATTGATTTTTTTAATTTCTTTTATTTTTTTATTGATTACAACAAAATGATATTTAAATAATGTTGCAAAAATGTGTATCCTATAATTTTGTATATTAAATAAGAGGGAAAATTACATTGACTTAGTGATGAATGATTATTAACAATTCTTTTTACAACAAGTGTATTTTGTTGTATTGAAGTATTAAAAAGTTATCTCCTTGTGGATTTGTTAAAGATTATCGATAATTAAATCACAACTGTTGTACTGTAATTCCTGATTTTTACTTAAAGTTTATAAGATTTGAATGATGATTTTAGAAAACAAGGTTGAATACTTTTGTCTTTCCCCTGATTGAGATTTGATCTCCCTTCGTTTGTCTACAACCTATCAAGATTCTTGCTCTGGAAGTACTCCTTTATGTATATCTAAATGCATCCCTGCTATTTACAACCTAGGAAATTTAAACCTAGGGTGATCTCTCAACTCTTGGCAAAATAAATCTTTGTATTATTGCTCGAGACTTTCCTTGCCCAGCATCCCCTTTGGATACTATACAAAGCACCAGTGCAAGTATGACAAGCTGTATGGATCACAATTCAAACTAGTTTCCCAACTTAGTTTAAACTAGCTAAAATATCAATACTAATCAAAACACTTGCAGTCAATAAATCTGGATAGTAAAAGATAAAACAAAAGGGAAATTAAAACATGAAAAGGGAAAATTCAATTGCAAAACAACCTTGCCTCCTTGGATTTTTAGCCACTCATGGTAGAAATTGAACTTCTCACAAAGTAAGAATCCATTCACTTCTTTCCCTATATAATATTTCTAATGAATTTCAGGAAGAAAGAGTGAGAGAGAGAGAGGCCTATTCTCCACAGATCTGATGATTCCACCAAGGGAGGGGGCACTATTTTATAGCCTAGTATGGCCGGTGCTCAACCAAGTTTTCCAAGCTTAGCCACAAAATCTTCATGTCGTGAATCTTCTTGCTTTTATGCTTGCCCAAAGTATGGTTTAGTGTTGAGATATCATTCTATTGAATTCATTGATCGCTTCTCATTACTAGCCCAAGCTCTAGTGCATAGCTTAGCATCATTCCTCTGGCTCAGCAGAAGGACTTTTAAGTCTAAACTGTATTTTTGTTGTGGCTAAGCTGTGTTGCGTGGCTCAACCAAATGATTCCCTTTTCCCTTTTTTTTTTTTTTTTTTTTGCAAAAGAGTGTCCTATTATTAGAGTTCTTGAATTATCATCTAAAAGTATGATGCGTGATGATTTGACAAAACATAGCATGAGTTTATAACCTAAGATAAAGTTGTGTTCACTTCATGAGATGGATTTGGAAGAGTGTGGGAACATGGATTTGCATGAGTTTGAGTGGATGAATGTGTGTGTATTTTTTAATGGATTTAGAGGTTAAAATGAGTGGATTTGGAGACAAATTTTATGAAAGTTAGTGAGTGATTTAAGTGAAGTGATATGTTAAAAAAATTGTTTTAATAAATAGAATTAGAAGATTATCAAAATACCCTTGAGGGTAAAATAAAATAAAATAATTATTAAATGAGATAAAAACATTAAAATTTAACAATATTTTAATTATTATACATATATATATATATATATATATATATTATTAATTATTATATATATATATATATATATATATATAAAATATAATCTATATTAATATGTGACAACAAAATCGGAGGATAAAATGGTAAAATTGAATGAATCAATGCAAATCTTTTTACTTGAGACGAGATTGAATTATCTTATTGTTTTGCAAATCCATATGCACTTTTCATTGGTTATCTTTTGAAACGAACATAATTTTGTATAATTATTTGTGCCCTCAAATTTGTTTGAACAGTTCTATCAGCGTAAACGAACACAGCATAAGTCATGCATTTTGATGTGATGAAGACATTTATCACTTAGCTTTTCTAATAAAATAAATGACACTCACTTCTTTTGTATTCTTAAGAAAAATATACTAAACTTCCTAAATTTTAATAAAGTGACATCTAACTCGTCTATTTTATTTATTTTAAAAATAATTTCAGGTGTAGTGACGTTTCTCTTATCCAAATTGTATTTATACTTCTCTTTTTTCCATTACTACAGTGGCCTCTTTAGGTATATGTTAATGTGAGAAGGAAATGTTTTTTTATTCTTTTAAAAACTAAAGAGATACACGTGCCTAACATAAATATATATATATATAAACGGAAAAAATTTCATACTTATATTAGTATGTAATGCTTTTATTCTGTAGCTCAAAGTCGCTGTTGGTCTAATTTCTTAAATGGCGAAAGTTAAAAGGGTTCTGTAATGGTCTTAAAACGCGCTTCCTCTGCTATAAAATATATATTAAGCTTTGGCTACTTCCATGTTTTCGCTACTTTCAAAGTCGCTGTTGGTCTAGTTTGAATGCTGTTGGTCAACTCTTCACTGTGTTGCATTATTGCTTTCTCTCCCAACACTTCATGACGTTATCAATTCCTTCCATGGAACTTGCCTCATCAACTTCCAAACTCCCACTGATGTATGATGTGCTCATCAACTTCACTGGAGAAGACATCCGCAGGAAATTTGTTTCTCATCTCGATTCTGCCCTCTCTTCTGTTGGATTCACTACTTTCCTTCACCACGACAATGCAGTAAAGCCAATGCCAATGCCAATGCACGTCCAAGAACCTATTCTGAATCTCTGTCGGGTAGCAATTGTTGTTTTCACCGAAACATATTCTGAATCTGCTTGGTGCCTTCATCAGCTTCAACAAATCATTGAATGGCACGAAACTTATTCCCGACATGTTCTGCCCGTATATTACGAAACTCAGCCATCTGATGTACGTCTTCAGAAGGGTGACTTTGGAAATGCCTTCAGAGTAACTGCACACCAAACATTTTCAGCACAAGAACTGGAGCATGGCATGTCCAGGTGGAGTCACGCAATCACCAAAGCTACAAATTTCTTTGGATGGGATGAGAGTAATTACAGGTAAATCACTCACTCACTCAACCATATTTTAAGTTTGTGATCTAATTTAGGTGAGATACATGACTTTTTTCTATAATTGCTATTGAACTTGAAGGAGTGATGCTGAACTTGTGGACACAATTGTTAAGAGGATTCTTTATTTACCAGCCTTATCTGCTACTAAATTTCCAGTTGGATTACAATCCTACGTGGAAGATGTGATTCGCACTATCGAAAATAAATCCACGAAAGTTTGTAGGATAGGGATATGTGGAATGGGAGGATCGGGTAAAACCACCCTTGCCAAAGCCATCTATAGTCAAATTCATGGTACATTCGTGGAGAAAACTTTTGTTGAAGATATTTCAGAAGTTGGTCGGAGGAGAGGGCATGTTCATTTACAACGACAATTTCTTTCAGATGTCCTGAAAACCAAGGTAGAGATACATGACGTTGAAATGGGAAGAAGTATGATTCTGGAAAGACTTTATCGGAAAAGGGTGCTCATTGTACTTGACGATGTGAATGAACATTGTCCATTAGACCTATGGGAAAGTAGAGCATGGTTCGGTGAAGGAGCTGTAATAATCATTACAACAAGAGATGAAGACCTACTAAGGAAACATGAAGTTCGTTCTGTTTTTCGGATAAATCTAATGGATGAAAACCAGTCCCTGGAGCTTCTTAGTTGGCACGCATTTAGAGAAGCAAAACCGAAAGAAGAATTCCATGACCTTGCTAAAACAATAGTTACTTACTGTGGAGGACTACCTCTAGCTCTTGAAATCATTGGATCTTATTTATATGAAAGGACGGAAGAAGAATGGAATCGAGTATTGTTGAAATTGGAGAATATTCCCCGAGATGAAGTTTTACAGAAATTGAAAATAAGCTTCGACGGTTTGGGTAATCAAATGGAAAAAGATTTATTCCTCGATGTATGTTGTTTCTTTGTTTATAAAGGCAGAGCTTATGTAAGGAAGATTCTAAATGGTTGTGGAGTAGACGCTGACAGTGGAATAAGAGTTCTCATAGAGCGTAACCTCATCAAAGTTAAAAAGAATAACAAATTTGGAGTGCATCCTCTGCTACGAAAAATGGCAAGAGAAGTTATTCTTGAAATTTCAAGAAAGGAACCTCGAAATAAGAATCGGCTGTTGCTTGATAAGGATATGCATCATGCACTGTTAGAGAATACTGTAAGAACATTCTTATTCTATGGTTTTGAAACTTCTTTTCGAAGTGGTTGCTTTCTCACGTCGAATATATTATTTTTTCTTAGCTCTTTTCATCACGGGAGAAAAAAGTCATTCACAGATCGCCTATGGAAAGTGATTTATTTGAACGTTATCCTCCTTTAGAGATAAGTGAACCATTGACATTGGTGAAAATCACTAGAGATTCTGAGTTCCATCCTAAGAAATTGAAATGGATCAGGCAAGCGTTTCCTACAGAATACCTACCTAACGACCTTTGTCTCCGTGATGCAATAGTGATTGATTTAAAATACAATCTTCTTCGATTCTTCTGGAAAGAACCCCAGGTTTTTATTATTAGACTCCATTTTCTTTTAAAACTTAACTCCAAATCAATGTAGTACTTGTTTCCACTTATTTATTTTATTTCATCATTTTCTTTTCTAATGTTTTATCAAAAAACTATCTTCTTGAAGGTTCTGGTGTCGCTAAAAGTCCTCAATCTCAGTCACTCCTTGTACTTGACAGAAACCCCTGACTTTTCGAGACTACCGAGTCTTGAACAACTCATTCTCAAAGATTGCCCCAGATTGAGCCAAGTACACCAATCTATTGGATGTCTCTGCAATCTTACACTTCTAAATTTGAAGGATTGTGCAAGTCTAAACAACCTCCCAGAAGAGATATATAGGTTGAAATCTTTAAAAACTCTCATTCTCTCTGGTTGTTCAAAGATAGGCCTAATTGAAAAAGATATAGGACAAATGAAATCCTTGATAACTCTGATTGCTGAAAATACAGTTGTTAAACAAGTTCCTTTTTCCATTGTAAGCTCAAAATGCATTGGACATATATCCCTACATCATTTTGAGGGATTGTCATATAATCTTTTTCCTTCTATCATTAGGTGTTGGATGTGGCCAACATTGAATCCCCTATCTTATATTCCTCCGTTTTGCATGGATAAGGATCATAATAGTGGGGATGACATTATGCCACTATTTAACACCCTTGCAAATCTTCGAAGTGTTTTGGTTCAATGTGACACCGAGTTTCCACTATCTAAGCAAGTAAAAACTACTCTGGTGGAATATGTTGTAAATATTTCAGAATCAAGAATTTCAAAGCATCACTTCAGGATATCTTTGATTGGCTTTGGAAGACACAGTGAATTCTTCAGTACTGTGAGAGATAGCATATTTCAGGTTCTTCCCTAACTCTTTTATTTCTTTATTACCTTCACCATTAATTTAGCTATTAATTAAGAGAACATAAAATAAAATGAAACTTTTAAAACCCTTCACTTCTTTCTGATTTTGTAATGAGCTAACCAAGTCATTATACTTATACTAAGTACTAGGAAGTTAATTTCCACTTCCTTGCTTTTCTTGCTTCATGACTGTTTTATTGCCAATGATTGTAGAATTATAAACTGAAAGAGATGAAATAGAAGTGCATTCTAAATTCTAAGGACATGATGGTGATATATACAGAACAAAACTATTAACTAGATTTGTTTAAATTAATTATCATTAATATGACATAATTATGTGTCACATTTTTGTTAGATTATAAATGCTAAATTCATAATATTAATGATAAAATAATGATTGCAGAAGACAATTTGAATAGCAAAATTACATAAATAATTAAGCTTTTCATCTCATGGTACAGGTATTTGCAAGCAGTGAGTCAAGTGATGTTTCTCTCCCTGGCGACAATGATCCATATTGGTTGGCCCATATGGGTGAGGGACATTCTGTTTCTTTCACTTTGTCTCAGGATCGTGTCATGAAGGGAATGGCTTTGTGTGTTGTTTATTTATCAACCTCCAAAATCATTGAACCTATAGTTACTGCTGTCTTAATTGTTAATCACACGAAGTGCACATTACAAATGCACAACCATAGCTCAGTAATGTCCTCTAACGATGAAGATTGGGATTTCATAATGTCAAATTTAGGATATGGAGACAAGGTGGAGATTTTTGTAACGTTTGGTCATGGATTGGTGATCAAGAAAACAGCTGTCTATCTTATATATAGTGAATCAAATCGCTTGGAAATGGAGCCTTGTCCTGAGAAAAAGGAAAATGCTTTAAATAAATTCATTAAGAAAATGTTAATGTCTGAGTTCTGGTAAGTTAATTTTTTTGAGAACAGAAAAGGAGTTGGAGCCAAAGAAAAATTCCTAAGGATATCTGGTAATGAGACTTCTGGTAAGTCATTCGTCTTCTTTGAGAACAGCAGTATCCCTTGAGTTATGGAATTAATCATGGTGTTCTTGTTTGCAATTCAATTTTATGGCTTAGAGTTAAGAAGTTCATGTTTATTTTACCCTGTTTCTCACTCCTCAGTGGTGCTTCCTTGGCTTTACATGAGCTGTTTATTGTATCTGTTTTCTGATGGGTTGCCTTTTGTCAAATCTTTTTATGTATAATTTAAATATGTCAATTTTTTTTTCAGTGTATATTTATTAGTTTCATTACAGTTTTTTCAGTTTTGCCTTTTTATTATACCTATTATTTCAATTTTCAGTTCTTAAAGTTCATAACTTGTTCTTTCCAAATATATTCATGTAAAGTCGAAAGTAGTGATAATCTTATTGTGCCAATTAGGTTGCTTGTTGCATTAGCAGCAAAGTTGTGTTTCAAAATTTATTTTGATGTGAAGTCAGCCTTTTCAAATTATTTTGCTTAAAAACATATCCATGTTGAAAATCATAAAGCTTTCTTGTTTGAGACAGTGGAAACAATGTCTATAAGCTTTAAAATGGATAGAAATAGGCACCAACGGCCTGATATAGTAGAATTGACCTGGGTAAATGATACGCCCCAAAAATATATAGAATTATCCTTAGTCATTTCATGGTTGATATTAGCTATTATTGAATGCTATCTACTTAGTCATTTCAGGTTGTACCCATTTCTGCCACCATAGAAGATACAATGTATTCATTTCTCCTTGGAAGTCTCCTGACTTATACCATCATTCATCATTATCCTCTTCTTTTGCAGATAGAATATGAAGCATCTTATATGCAAGGTATGGTTGGGAACATTCACACACACTATGCACCTTGGAATTAGGAAAGGTTTCTAAGTGTTCTAACTTCAAAGAAAAGTTTAATGTCCATGATGTTGTACGAAAGGTTATCCTATGTTGATTACTGTTTTAGTTGTTATCCCGGGTGATTGTTTGAACTCATTAAAGATATATTTTCTATTGACTTTAGAGGAGATTACACTAAAGCAATAGAAAAGCTCGAGGATCTTGAAGAATTAACCAATTGTTATTTGGGAGTTTGAGGTAATCCACCTATTTTTTTGGTTACTGTTATTGTTTATTATTGTTCTTATTGGTATTATTATTTGAGAAGTGACATCACATTCTTTCTACCGCATTAGTATTGACTAAAATTTTTGAGTCACAAAATTATGTGGTTGCACTCCTTATGTAATTATGTAGGTTGCACACCTTATTAGATTCATCACTGTTTACAAAAATCATCTTATATATAACTCTTCAATAAGATATTATATTGCAATAAAATACTAACTAATCCATTAGTGTGAACCTAGAAAAAAAAGGGGTCTTTTGAGACCGGATTGATGTTCTATTTTTTGTGAAATACCAAACTACTCTTCTTACCACTTACTTTTGTTTTGTCTTTCTGTGTTATTTTTAGATACCTTTTTTCATCTATCTTTTAATTAATTTTATCCTTCTAAAGGTGTAGTGTTTCTTAAGTAATTACTACGGGCTTCAAGACGTTTGCATGTCATTCTTCGATGTTTTGCTGCTGCATGCATTTGGCATCAACTTATTTTTAAAGTTTCTCTTTTCAAATCTTTAGTCATGGTATTTGTGCTAGCAAGGAAGGGTGCCACCTTATACAATCAACATTCTTTATTCAAGGCATTCGATTTCTGCTTAACCCTCACCACCCTTCGTACTAAAGACGTTGAAGCTTGCATTCATTATCTAGTGGTATCCGAAAACTAAGGTAAGAATATAAAGGTGAGATGCCTCTTAGATCCTTTTAGCTTGCTTTTCTTTACACTATATTTGTTTGCTGCTTTTAATTTATTTGTTTACTAATGAAGGCTATTAGAATTTGCCTACAAGTCTTATTTTTAGATAGTTTAGACTCATGGTCTTCTTAGATTTCATTTTATTATGGGATTATTGGTAAAAGTATGTAGCTATGCAAAGTGGTAATATCCTATACTCCTAGATTATTAGTTTATGATGTATGGATATTTTATAAGTGATGTATTTGTATCATATTTCAAAATTGATTTGGGGTATTATAATATTATTTTAAATCTAAACTTAAACACAAAAGTTGAAAATGTTTTGGTGAGTTGATGCTTAGTGCTTCCTGTATTTTCATTAAATAATTTTTACAGTGACTTAGTATAGTATATTAAGGTGTAAACATTATTTTCTTTCCAATACCCGTGCTCGAGTCTTTTAATTATTATTAGGACTAGGAACTGCTCAAGCTCCACCAAATTGATTTATTTTTGTATATATTCATCGAAATTGAATAACAAAATTGTATTTTTTATGTATTTCAGAACCAAATGGAAGTGGTTCTACATTGAATGACAAAGGAGGCTCAACGAGATGAAGCAAGGCCTTATAAAGATTATTACAACCTTAGAAAATATGTGATTGTGATATGATGGGGAAATTTATGAACTTTTAGAAAGTTCTAGGATTAGGATTACGATAACAACTTCAAATGTAGAATTGTAATGTTTAACAATTATTTTCAAATTATCTTTCTTGTTTTTGAATATTTAATTCTTGAGTACCTTGCAATTTTTTGATCAATCAAAGAAAAAAAAGTGTTTATTAATTTTTTGTTCAGTGTCATAAAATTTTGTATATTTTAAATTATTATTAAAATAAATTTTATAGAATTACAAAAGTATAAATATAGGTAGAAAATAATAAATAATTAAATAATTAAATATTAAAATTGTGACAATTGATAATGATGTAGTTTATATGAGAATTAATTATAATAGTGACAATTAAAAATGTCATAATACAATGATAATAATATCAGTTTCAAGCGTTGTTTTTTTTATTGAATTTGTTTTCTAATAAAATATTACGTCTATTTTAACCGATGTTATTTGCTTTTTAAAATTGTCACTTTATACATAGTATAAAATGACGGTTCTTGCGACGGTTCATCTTAAACCGTTATATTATACTTTGTGACTGCAAGAATTACGACATTTCTGGAACTGTCGCTCAAGTAAAAAACAACGGTTAAAAATGACGTAAATTGCAAAAATAACTGTCGATATTTACATGTTTTTTTGTAGTGGTACTTGGTTTTTGGGCTTTTGTATTTTTGTATTTAGATAGAAAGTACTTGTTGATATATAGATTGAGTGGAGTGGAGGCTATGAATGGGTTTCCTCTCATCCTCTTTCATGACACCACTTTTGATTTTGGCTATTTACTTATACAAATCATTCACTATTATGGAACTACTCTTTAAATGTAACTTTAGGTCCATTCCTAACACCTAGGCTCTAAGATTATCAAACTTCAATACTAGCTTCAAAGGCTTTAGAATCCTCTTTGTTATGGCTTTAGTTTTTTGACTACTTAGCCAACTCTAATACTGATGGCCAACTTCAGTATAGGAAAATTTTGTTTTTGGTTCAAAAATCCTTGACTTGTTTGACCAACTTCAGTACTGGCTAGTTATGTCTTTTAATTGGGAGTCAAGAATCCAAATCCTTTTTTTGCCAACTTTCTTTATTGTGCAACATCCATAGGTAAGCTCGAGGATATTCATGATCTTTTCGTGTAAAGAGACGTGGGGAATAAGGTTAAGAAATGCAAGTTTAGTTATTTACTCACCTTGTTGTAGGTGAAATGAAAAATCTGGAGAAATTTCTAGGTCTGATGTGCATGGCACAATCTCTTATAATTGCAAGGTTGTACCCCTAAAACCTCAAACACTTATTGAGAAGAGCTTTCTTTTTATCTTTCTCAACGTTGTTCTTACTTTTCCTTTCTAGAGTGTTTAAAGATCAAATTTTCTGCAGAATAAAATGTAATAGAGAAAAAGTTCAAAAGTTCCCTGTAAATTTTCTACTCAGTATCAAGCAACTCTGGGCTCTATTGATTACAACAAGTCATTTAGTTTCTATCCAGCTTTCATTCAATCTTTTTCTTTAATTCAATGCTCAAAACTAGACTAAAATCTCAACATCCATAATTTGAAACACACTTAAAATAAAAAAATAAAAAAATTAGCACTTTTGCAATCTATCTGGTATTTTCAAAATTGTGCCTTGTACAAAAATTCAAAATTTATGTTCTTACCTTATAATTAAAGATCATTGAATCCATAATGTAATTAAAAAGGAATCAACCCATATGGATAAAAGTCATGCATCAAACAAAAATAACAAAGGTCAAAGATGTCATATTTGAATTTTACACTAAAGAGCAAGTCCTCTACAATATTTTTGGTATTTTCAAGACTAAATCGCATCTTCAACAAAACTTTAAAAATTATGTTCTTACATTAAAATTAAATATCATTGAATCAAGAATGTAAAGCAAAAAAAAATCAACCTAATTGGATAATTGTGGAGAAAGTTATGCATTAAACAAACATCAAAGAACAAAGTTATCCTATGCAATTTGTCTGGAATTTTCGAAATTAAACTGCATCTTTCACAAACCTCCAAAAACTACGTTTTTACATTCAAAATAAAGATAATTGAGTCAAGAATGTAATGAAAAAAGAACCAACTTAGTTGGATAATTGTGGAGAAAGTTATGCATAGAAAAAATAAGGGGTCATCACTGACAAATTTCAAATAAAGAGCATAATTTCTACAAAATTTTCTTTCAATAGTAAAAAAGTACACAAACATTCCAAACAAGAATACAAATATGTATTTTTTTTCAACTTACTTGTTCTAGATCTATTTGAGAGGAAACACAAAATGAAAAAAATCTATGTGAGAGCATACCAGAAAATGAAAATAAAGATTTTATAAAATACAAAAACAAAACTTTACAAATATACAAACTTGATCTTTATAAGATATGTACATATTTACAAAAAAAAAAAAAAAAACTACCAAATACTTGAACTAAGTCTCTAGCAACGATGCCAAAAACTTTATAGGGAAAAACATGGGTTAAGATTTTATATCCATAGGGCTTGGGCCTCAAATCCCCAACATGACACAATATCAAGTTTTAAAAGAGTTATTAAGTTATGTCACTTATTGGCAAGTGCACCAAGTGAGTTGTAGTACAGTCGAATGGGTGCAATTGTATCCATAAAGATTTAGCAAGTATAGTTGTAGTTGGTGTTTGGCTTTGAATTTATGTATTTGGATAGAAAGTACATGTTGATATATAAATTGAGTGGGTGGAGCCTATGAGTGGATTTCATCTCATCCCCTTCCACGACATCATTGCTAATCTTGTCTATTTACTTTTGCAAATCATTAATTGTTTTGAGAGTGCTCTTTAAATGTAGCATTAAGTCTATTTCTAACACATAGTCTAAGATCATCAAACTTCAATATGATCCCCAAGGATTGCTTCAATGAACCACTTGCATAAAGATCGAAACTCTATAGCTAGCTAAAACCTTAGATTTATTCCTAGCATTTGAAAGCAAGAGAAGAATTAGTTGGACCACAACTTGGAACTAGTTCCTACTCAACCTCTATTGGCAAAAAAAAGGAAGATTTAAAGATAAGAAGATTTTGATGATGCCAAGGAATCCAAGCAAATTGGAATATAATTTGAAGACAAATTAATTAATGTTTAAAGCTCTATTGTAATAAGTTAATTATGTGTTGAGTAGTTTAAAATAGCTTAGAAACAACAACCAACTCTTAATTTTTTTGAGATCCTTTTATTTTTGTAAAGTTCACTGCGATAATCGATTATGACTTAGGATAATCGATTATCTTAAGTTGTGCTCATTTTTCAGAAAACCCACTTGAATAATTGATTATCAACTCAAACTTTTGGTTTTAGAAAACACACTGGAATAATTGATTATCATAAGTGATAATCAATTTCCCTAACTGTTTTGAAATTGTCTTTCCAGCTTCTTGACCTAAGTTTTGAACTTCTTTGAATATAAGTCTTTTCTTCTTACAAAAACACAATTTGAAAAACTAGAGTTCTAGTGCTGTGACTGCAAATCCTCTATTCTCTTAATCTGATTGTAGTGTGATTATTATAGTGATTGAGTTAATCTCTTTGTTTAAGAGATTAACAACCAGATGCAGAGTCTGTCGATCTGAACCTGTATAAATATCTAGGTTGAATCTTCTTCCCTATACTTTAATTATCTGCACTTGCATTTAAAGGAACTGAACTTTAATTTAAACGGTAAAATTTTGAAATTTTTTTTGAAAGTATTAATTTTAATACTAAACTAATTCACCCCTCTTGATTTTTTGTCCATTATTCTAACTATCCCAAGTCAGTAAAATAAGACGAGTAATTTAGAAACAGATTGAATGAAACAATTGATGAATATTAAAAAGTAAAAATATCGAGATATATAATTAATTACATCCATCCTGATATGAAAAAGTTCAACTACTCATAAAGTATGCAAACCTTTTAAGGAATTGGTTTGGTATGAACATAAGTAATATTTTACCGCTAAAGGTGTGATTGCATTAGTAAATCAAGCACCGATTAAATTAGTAAATCTAGAATTGATTAAATTGTTAAAATCAGATACTACGTCACAGCAAACTAGAATTTAAAGTAAACATAAATGAAAAAAAAATGTTTGTTTAATAATTACAACAAAATAATATTGAAATAATGTTATAAAAATGTGTCTCATTCTTTTGTAGTTCAAATAAAACGGAAAATTACATTTACTTTACGTTTTCAATAAAATGAATGACACCCATCTGTTTTGTATTTTTAATTTTTAATAAATCATACTAAACTTCCTAAATTTTAATAAAGTGATATCTAATTATTGTATTTTATTTATTTTAAAATTAATTTCGCGTATAGTTACATTTCTGTAAATTATATTTATACTTTGTAATGTTTTTTCATTATTACAATACAGTGGTCTCTTTAAATATACCTCAACGTGAAAAGAAAATGTACTTTCATTCATAAAGATATGTAAATTTAAAAAAACGGAATATAATTAGAAAATTTTTCATAGTTAACCGGTGTAATGCTTTTTCCGGTGGCTGAAAGTGGGTGCGGTCTAATTTCTTTCTTAAATGGCAAAACTAAAAAGGGTTCTGTTATAATAGTCTTAACGCGCTTCCACTACTAAAAATAAATAAATATTTGACTACTTTGACTGCTTTTTGTGTCTGTACAGATCATCTCTTTCACTGTGTAGCATTTTTGCTTTCTCTTCCAACACTTGATGACGTCATCAATTCCTTCCATGGAACTCCCCTCTTCATCTTCCAAATTCCCACCGATGTACGACGTGCTCATCAACTTCACTGGAGAAGACATCCGCAGAAAATTTGTTTCTCATCTCGATTCTGCCCTCTCTGCTAATGGGCTCACCACGACAATGCAATAAAGCCGGTGCACATCCAACAACCTATTCTCAATCTGTGTCGGGTAGCAATTGTTGTTTTCACCGAAACCTATTCCCAATCTGCTTGGTGTCTTCATCAGCTTCAACAAATCATTGAATGGCACGAAACTTATTGCCGACATGTTCTGCCCGTATATTACGAAATTCAGCCTTCCGATGTACGTCTTCAGAAGGGTGATTTTGGAAAAGCCTTCAGAGCAACTGCACACCAAACATTTCCAGCACAAGAACTGGAGCATGCCATGTCTAGGTGGAGTCACGCAATCACCAAAACTGCAAATTTCTTTGGATGGGATGATTGCAACTACAGGTAAATCGCTCACTCAATAAGCATATTTTAAACTTTGATTGAATGTTCTTAATACGTGACTTCTTCATTAATTTCTATTGAACATGAAGGAGTGATGCTGAACTAGTGGACACAATTGTTAAGAGTGTTCGTAATTTATCAGTCTTGTCTGCTACTAAATTTCCAGTTGGATTACAGTCTCGCGTGGAAGATGTGATTGAAATTATAAAAAATAAATCCACGAAAGTTTGTAGGATAGGGATATGTGGAATGGGAGGATCGGGTAAAACCACCCTTGCCAAAGCCATTTATAGTCAAATTCATGGTACATTCGTGGAGAAAAGTTTTGTTGAAGATATTTCAGAAGTTAGTCGGACGAGAGGGCATGTTCATTTACAACGACAACTTCTTTCAGATGTCCTGAAAACAAAGGTAAAGATACATAACGTTGAAATGGGAAGATGTATGATTCTGGAAAAACTTTATCGGAGAAGGGTGCTCATTGTACTTGACGATGTGAATGAACATTGTCCATTAGACATATGGGAAAGTAAGGGATGGTTCGGTGAAGGAACTGTAATAATCATTACAACAAGAGATGAATACCTACTAAGGAAACATGAAGTTCGTTCTGTTTTTCGGATAAATCGAATGAATGAAAACCAGTCCCTTGAACTTTTTAGTTGCCACGCATTTAGGGAAGCAAAACCAAAAGAGGAATACTATTCGCTTGCAAAAAGACTTGTTGCTTATTGTGGAGGACTACCTCTAGCTCTTGAAGTCGTTGGAACTTATTTATATGAAAGGACGAAAGAAGAATGGAATAGAGTATTGTTGAAATTACACAATGTTCCTCGACATGAAATTCTACAGATATTGAAAATAAGCTTTGACGGTTTGCCTAATCAAATGGAAAGAGATCTATTCCTTGATATATGTTGTTTCTTTGTTGGTAAAGGCAAAGTTTATGCTACCAAGATCCTAAATGGCTGTGGAGTAGACGCTGATAGTGGAATAAGAGTTCTCATAGAGCGTAACCTCATAAAAGTTAAAAAGAACAACAAATTTGGAATGCATCCTCTGCTCCGGGATATGGGAAGAGAAATTATTCTTGAAATTTCAAGTAAGGAACCTTGGAATAAGAATCGGGTGTGCCTTGAAAACGATATGCATCATGCACTGTCAGAGAATATTGTAAGAACATTCTTAATCTATGGTTTGAAACTTCTTTTGGAAGTGGTTGCTTTCTCATGTCGAATGTTTTTTTTTCTTAGCTCTTTTCATCACAGGAGACAAAGGTCGTTCACAGATCGCCTACAGGGAGAGATTCATATGAACGTTATCCTTTAGAGGTAAGTGACCCATCAAGATTGGTGATGAAGATCAATGCAGATTCTAAGTACCGTACTAAGAAATTAATATGGATCAGTTGGCAAGGGTTTCCATCAGAATACCTACCTAACGACTTTTATCTGCATGATACCATAGCTATTGATTTAAAATACAATCTTCTTCGATTCCTATGGAAACAACCCCAGGTTTCTATTACGAGCCATTTTCTTTCAAAACTTGTTTCCACTTATAACTATTTTATTTCATCGTTTTCTTTTCTAATATTTTATCAAAAACCCATCTTCTTGAAGGTTTTGGAGTCACTAAAAGTCCTCAATCTCAGTCATTCCATGTACTTGACAAAAACCCCTGACTTTTCGAGACTACCAAGACTTGAACAGCTCATTCTCAAAGATTGTCCAAGATTGCACAAAGTTGACCAATCTGTTGGATGTCTATGCAATCTTACACTTCTAAATTTGAAGGATTGTACAAGTCTAAGCAATCTCCCAAGAGAGATATATAAGCTGAAATCTTTGAAAGCTCTCATTCTCTCTGGTTGTTCAAAGTTAAGCCTAATGGAAAAAGATATAGGGCAAATGGAATCCTTGATAAGTTTAATTGCTGAAAATGCAGTTGTTAAACAAGTGCCTTTTTCCATTGTAAGCTCAAAATGCATTGGACATATATCCCTACATCGATTTGAGGGATTGTCACATAATCTTTTTCCTTCTATCATTTGGTGTTGGATGTCGCCAACAATGAATCCCCTATCTTATATTCATTCGTTTTGCATGGATAAAGAGCATAGTAGTGGTGATGATATTATGCCACTATTTAACACCCTTGCAAATCTTCGAAGTGTTGTGGTACAATGTGACACCGAGTTTCCACTATCTACACAAGTAAAAACTACTCTGGTTGAATATGTTGTAAATATTTCAGAATCGGGAATTTCAAAGCATCACTTCAGGTTATCTTTGATTGGTTTTGGAAGACACGGTGAATTCTTCAATACTGTGAGCGATGGCATATCTGAGGTTCTTCCCTAGCTCTCTTATGTCTTTATCACCTTCACCATCAATTTAGTTATTAAATAAGTGAATATAAAATAAAATTAAACTGCAATATGAAACTTTTAAAACCCTTCACTTCTGTCTGATTTTTGTAACCAGCAAACCAACTCATTATACTTATACTAAGTACTAGGAAGTTGAGTTCCACTTTTTTGCTTTGCTTGCGTCAGGATTGTTTTATTCCCAATGATTATAGAATTATAAACTGAAAGAGATGAAAACAGAAATGCATTCTAAATCTCTAAGGTCATGATGGTGATATATACAAATCAAACTATTAACTAGATTTGTTTAAATTAATTATCATTGATATGTCTTAATTATGTGTCACATTTTTGTTAGATTATAAATGCTGAATTCATAATATTAACGATAAAATAATCATTGCAGAAGACAATTTGAATAGCAAAATTACATAAAAAATTAAGCTTTTCATCTCATGGTACAGGTATTGGCAAGTAGTGAGTCAAGTGAAGTTTCTCTCCCTGGCGACAATGATCCTTTTTGGTTGGCCCATATGGGTGAGGGACATTATGTTTCTTTCACTTTGCCTCAGGATCGTGTCATGAAGGGAATGGCTTTGTGTGTTGTTTATTTATCAACCTCCAAAATCATTGAACCTAAAGTTACTATTGTCTTAATTGTTAATTACACGAAGTGCACATTACAAATGCACAACCATAGCTCAGTAGTGTCCTTTAACGATGAAGATTGGGATTTCATAATGTCAAATTTAGGATCTGGAGACAAGGTGGAGATTTTTGTGAGTTTTGGTCATGGATTGCTGATCAAGAAAACAACTGTCTACCTTATATATGGTGAATCAAATGACTTGGAAATGGAGCCTTGTCCTGAGCCAAAGAAAAATGCTTTAAATAAATTCATTAAAAAATGTTAATGTCTGACTTCTGGTAAGTTAATATTTTGAGAACAGAAAAGGAGTTGGAGCCAAAGAAAAATTCCTAAGCTCCTCACTCCTCACATTGTGCTTCCTTGGCTATACTGGAGCTGTTTATTGTATCTGTTTTCTCGTTGCTACTTTGGTCAACTCTTTTCCCTTTTAATATATATTTCATTACAAAATCCTGTAAATAAAAATTGCATCATGAAATAAATATAGCTGCGGCTCGATATTTCGCGTTATATTTTTTTGTATCAGCTGGGAAGTCTCTGATTTTGTTTCAACATATAAGCACTGTGACCTCAAGTTTAATTTCCTTTCTGCTTATTTAAGCTTATTCTATTTGTCAATCTCTGCAATGGTTGACTAAACATGGTGCACATTACGGATACACAACCATGGCACAGTAATTTCCTTTTATCATGAAGATTGGCATGGCATAATATTAAACTTACAATCTGGAGACAAGGTGGAGATTTTTATGACTTTTGATCATGGATTGCTGGTTAAGAAGACAGTCGGGTATCTGATGTATGGCGAGCCAGAGAAAAACTTTCTCATTAGATTCATAAAGAAAATTGTAATGTGACTTGTGGTAAGTCATTTATGTTTTTTGTGAACAGCAGAATCATTTTAGTTAAGGAATTAATCCTATTATCCTTTATTCCTATTTGTTTATTTTCTATCTTTTCCTTGCTTTTCTTTAGAGTATAGATTATAGTTAAAAATTCATGTTTATTTTACCCTGTTTCTCACTCCTCAGTGGTACTTCCTTGGCTTTACTTGAGCTGTTTATTGTATCTGTTTTCTGATGGTTGCATTGTGTCAAATATTTTCCCATTTAGCAAATAATATTTCTTGTTGTTTGATATTTTGTTATTTGTTTTTCTTTGCCATCTGCTAGGCAGTTTCTGTTTGTGTCAACATAATAAACACCGTAGCCTCATCCCTTTCTTTATGTCTAAATGAAACAAACTTTAATCTCACTTCTCCTTTTACACTGATTCTATTTGTTTTATGTATAATTTAAATATGTCAAATTTTTTTTCAGTGTATATTTATTAGTTTCATTATTGTTTTCAGTTTTCAGTTCTTGTTCTTTCCAAATATAATTATGATTTTCAATTTTATACCTATTTTTTCAATTTTCAGTTCTTAACTTGTTCTTTCCAAATATAATTATGATTTTACGAATTGTTTGAAGAACTGTACAAGTCTTAGCAATCTGCCAAGGAGGACCTGTAAGTTGAAATCTGTGAAAACTCTAATCCTTTCCGGTTGGATGAAGACATAGTGTAGATGGAATCCTTGGCAACTTAGTTACTGAAAATATTGCTATGAAACAAGTTCCTTTTTCAATAGCAAGATCAAAAAGCTTAGGATATATATCTCTGTGTGGATATACAGGATTATCACATGATGTTTTTCCATCTATCATTTGGTCTTGGATGTCCCAATAAATAAATCCCCTATATGGTATTTACCCAGGTTGGAGCATGTCACCGTCTTTGACCACCATAGATGTGCAGAGCAACAGTTTGGGTGGTCTGGCATTAACACCTTTCAAAAATTCGTAGCGTTTTGTTGCATTGTGACACAGAGTTTCAGCTATCTAAACAATTAAACAATTCTGGATGATGTATATGATGTAAGTTCTACTAAATTAGAAATAAAGTCGAATAAGTCACAGATAACAAAGCATTCCTTTTGGCCTTACTTAATTTGAATAGGAACCTACCGTGAAGTCTTCAAAACTCTCAACAAGGGCATACAAGAGGTTTCTTCTGTCAGCTTTATTTTGATCATTAGTATTCATCTTTACAATTGACTAAGAGACATGGAATAATCTTGGTGAAAATATGTATAGGACATTGAGTGCATACTTTCTTCTATAGTTATTCCCCTTTTCTAATCTCATGACTTCCAACAGTTAACTTGTTTCAATAAGTTGAAAGATCTGCATGACAAACAAGGCCTGCGCCTATTTTCTATAGTGTGATACCATGAGAATATTAAGATTGTTTGTCTTTAGCATTAAATGAATGATTAGACTATGAATTTGTTTGCACAATTGGTTAAGGGATACTTGTTCTGTAAAAGTTTTAAGTTGAAAGTTATAATGACTTTTTGTTCTGTTTACTGTAGTTATGATTACTTTTTTTCCTTCTTGTTAATTGAGATTTTTTAAGATATTTTAAGATCTTATATTTTCTATTCTATTTTGTTTGTGATGCTTTGCTAAGTTGAAAGTAGTGATAATCTTATTGTGTTAATCAGGTTGCTTGTTACACTAGCAACAAAATTGTGTTTCAACATTTATTTTGATGTGAAGTCAGCCTTTTTAAATGGTTTTGTTGAATAAGATATCCATGTTGAAAATCATAAAACTTTCTTGTTTGAGACAAAGGAAACAAAGTCAAATAGGCACCAACGGCCTGATATAGTAGAATTGACCAGTATCTCAGAGAATCAATTTGCAGACATAGTGACCAATTCACTTTCCAAGAACAAGTTTGCAATGTTAAGATAAAAGTTTGTAGTATCCAATAAAAGGTTCAAATAGGAGTGTCAGTAACTATGTTTTTGGCTAGATACTTTACATTTTCTGTTTGCTTTATTTTGCAAGGTTGAAAATAGTGATAATCCTTAGTCTACAAAAAGGTTGTAGGGTAAGGATTTTGGTAGAATGGACCCTGCTTATTGGTGCACCTAAAAACTAAAGCTCTCTTATTTCGTACTTTATTTCAGTGTCTCTGATTTTGTAACACTACTCAATGAAGAGCTTTCTAGCCTTACCTATAAAATTCCACTTTGTAAATGTTTCATATATAAAGTCCATTAATGGATAATTAGTTGACTATTCCATATATGATGTCCCAATAAAATGGACTGAGTGAAAGGAAAAACAGAAAACAGTGCTCGAGATTACTACAGGTTTTTCTTTTCCTTCTGCATATATAATGCATACTGTCTGATTATATATGTCAACTAAGTTTTATACCATGCTCCACCACATGCAATATTGTACCAGATACGTAACAAAATTGTAACCCAAATTAGTTTCACTTAGTCATCATAATTACACAAAAAATCCTATTTATGAGTTTGTTTTGTATGTAATTTGGAATGACATCTGAAGTAATGTATCTTAGATATTTTTCTTATTCAGTTATGTGTAGTTTTAGTATCTGAGATAATATATTTTGACTCATTTTAAACTGTTTGAATCAGCAAGTGTGTTGTTTTCTTAGGAACAAGGCACTTGTTGTCAGAGATAAAAGCAGAGTAGATGCAAATCTTATAAAATACTAAGAATACTAACTCTGCACACTTATTTTTGTGCAACTTAATTTATACACATTCAGAAAATAACAAATTAAGATATCAGGTTTCACGATTCTAGCCACTACAATGATAGCTTAGTAAAAAAAGGAAGAAATAGTGAATCTACTAACAACTAATGAAACAGAATAATTTGACTTACTTAAAATTGAAACAAATCAGAAAAATTTCCTAAAAAAATGCAACATCCAAAGGCACGTTCTCAACAAAGTGACTCACCTTAAGAAGACACGCCTTGGCATCACAAAAGTTTGGTTTGCCCTCCAAAGTTTGAGTTCTTCTTACTTTGATATAAAGGTGAAAATGGGAAACTAGAGACTCGATTTTGCATTTAACATATGGGTTCCTGGGTTAAGGGTATTTGATTCAAGCTTATGGTGAAACGAGATAAGAAAAATCAAGCCACTAATACCATACTCCAAAATAGGGGTGAGGGGTGAGCAAAATTAATCTATCTGTGTTAAACTATAGTAAACTGCGCTATATTATACTAAAAAAAATATTTATAATAAAAATTGAATTGTATTATTTTATAGTTCAATTTTAAAACACTGAACTTCTATTAGTTAATTAACTAACTGAATTGAATTATACCCTTTTATTTTCCCTTTTCTCTTCAACTACGTCCTATTCTAGATAAGTTAAAACATGAATTATGTTCCTTTGTAGCTTTTAGATTGATTGGTAGATGTGCTTTTGTAAAATACTTTTATCAGTAATCGTATTTTCGTTAAAGAATTTATTATACCCATTTGCATTTTTTTTCTTTTTAATATTCATTTCATATTTCATTTCCTGTTGTTATAAAAATTGCTGTATTAATTTTAAGTAGAACTTCTGATAACGATTTTAACTATCCTTCTTCCATTGGTAGATTGGTAGAGAACTAAGATTTTATAAAGTAATTGAAAAGGGAAGTGGATAAAAAAATTGATAGAACAAAAAATAGTTCGATGTATTTCACTGCAGTTCAATACAATTCGGTGCAATTTGATAGCAAAAAAGTTCATTCAATTTAGTTTATCTGAAAATATTTTCAGATCAAACGAACTATTTTTTATCACTGCAGCTTTTAGTTTTTTTAGTTTTTAACCGTGCAATTCAGTTAATTCAGTTCTTCGATCTATCACTTATATTTCTAATGCTTTAGCAAAATCAGACTAAGTGTCAATTCTTGCCGCAAAATCTTTCATCATTCGAACTTAAAGCTGTGTTGGATGTAGATAAGAAAACATTCTTTAATATAGAGTGTACTTTTTTGGTGTGTTTAACTATAATTAGTTAACTGCAGTAGTAGAAAAATAGAGAGGGCAGGGAAAGAAAAGACTAGAATAAAGAGGAAAAGAAATCAGAAGGGTTAGATAAAATCTTTTCATTGTTGTCTCCAAGAGGAGATCTATTATAGATGTAGGTTGTTGGTGGACCATAAGGAAAAAAAAGACAAATTTGCATACATTACTCTTTCCTATATTTTTTTTTTCATTTTATCCTTACGCATATTCTTGTAAAAGGGTGTCAAAGTGAATCAATCTGAGTCACACGGTTGACTCACCACGAGTTGAACTAAAAAATGTTCAGTTCAAACCGGCTCAATTTTTGGTGAGCTAGAAATTTTGTGATGTGATCCGACCCACCACGGGTTGATGGATTAGTGAGTTGCCTCACTTACGATTTTTTTACAATTTATTTTATATATTTATTACATTATAATATGAGTAAATTGACTTAATTTATTTTTTATAATAGTGGAATCAAAGTACGCCACACCAGATTGGGTTGCTCACCGTGTGGAACATCATTTGGTGAGCGAAAGTCTACAGATGATTGTCCGGGTTGGTTGTGCCATCGTACTTGTCAAACGTTGGCACCTTCCATCGGTTGGGCAGTGAGGTTTCGAGGATAAATGGATTGAAAGGGAAACTACCCTTCGCATGCACCACCATCCGAGACGAATACCTGCCCCGATTGGCTCCAGAACTCTCTGCTACTATGGGGATCAGGGTTCCCCGGGAGGCTAAGGTTTTCTCAACTCGCAGTGGTTGTGATCGGTCGACTCCAGTAAAGTGAGGATGACTCATCTGGTGCTCCTCTTCCACCCTCGGTTGTGCGCGACTCAGTCGAGCGAGATCTGGAATGGTTGGGGTTGAGGAAACAAGATCACCTTTTTACCTAAGAGTGGGGGATGCGCAATTGTGCTTCATAGTTCCTCTGCATTTCATCCATCCTTTGCTATAGCATTCTCAACATTGTATCATCCTGATCGTCAATCGTTCCTCCTCTTCCTTCAACGTTGCTCATCATGTTTCTTGTGGTCACCATATGGGTTTCTCCTACGAATAACTGCTCGACCCCATGGTGGGCGCCAAAATGTTTCAGATATGGGGACCAAGCACCTATCTCCAACACTCAACTTTGTCCTTAAAGTCTCCTTGTACAAATTTCCACCGTTCGATCTCTCATTCTTTCTCCCGTTCGATTTCTTCTAACTTCCACCCGTTCGATTGTTCGGACGATCGGGGTACTTGCCTATAAAGCTCTGATGCTTAAGTCAGTTTAAGTTCGTTCAGGTAAGTGCAATTAATGTTGTAATAAATGCGAAGTAAAAGTCTCCACCAATTTACCTTGGGCTCCTATTTATAGCTTTTGACATGGGCCCGTGATTAAGGTTTTCTTAATCATGACCCAATTGCTTTTTAAAATTGATTACTAACATGTATTACCTTAATTTACTTTTAGCTTACTGATTTAGTTTTGGTTCAGCCACCCGCCCAGAGGGTCGTGCGTCCTAACGGAGGTCCCCATAATTGTGTTAACGACAAAAATCCACTAGAATGAACGGTGGAGGCCGTTCGGTCGTGAGCTCCCTTAAATCACTTCGGAGAAATTGCCACATCAACAACCCAAGGGATCGTCCGCCTGTAGCGAGCGGCCTTCAGTCGCTTATCCTTGGATCGCTTGATCGATTGTCTGGCCGGGAATGTCGATAGGCCGTACAGTACACATATCATATATATTTTTATATATTTGACTTTTTATCTCAATGTAACACTTCGAAATGGTTGCGAGTGAAGTGAGTTTACATCAAACATAAGGTTTGACGTAAATTTTGGAGGTTTTCTTGTTTAAAATTTAATTTGGTTTTGGCTCAAACCAAAACCTAATGAAATATAAAAACTTTCTCCATACAACTAAAATTTCAACAGCTAAGTCAATAATTAAGAAAATAACCTAAACTACTCTATATATATAAACTAGAGGAGGAAGATCGACAACTAATCTATATAACTTAAGCAATCACAATATCAATTTTAAAAGAATAAAAAAATGGAGATTTAGACTACTAACCTCACTGAAGAATGTTAAACTACAATGCAAGCAAACAAAAACCTCCCTCATGCAAAACCCCTCACATAAACGAGAGAAGAACGTCTTTTGGATCACCAATATAAAGAAGAAATAAGCTTGTCAATTTCTCTGTTGGTTTTTTAGTGTTCTCTTTATTGAGTCTTCAAAATAATTAATGTTGTTATATTAAAAGAGTTCTTAATATATTGTATAACATCGATCAATACATTAATGTTGCTATATTAAAAGAGTTCTTAATATATTGTATAACATCAATCAATGTTTATTAGTATATTTTGAAGATCCAATTAAGGAACAACATCAAACACGCAATAGAGAATCCAAATTTGTGTGTCAACCACCAAAAGATTGGATAGAGAAATGGTGACTTTTATAAAATAAAGTTTTGTTAATAGAAAACCTATTTCACTACAAGAAAATCCTTAAATAATGATCAATTTTAATGACAAAAAATAATCTAATACTATATATAATTGAGAACTAACAAATGGAAAGTTTTTGAATAAACTAATATTTCTAAACCACTTCCATTCAAAATTTTCTTTCTACAAGCAGTAAAAATACATATGTGTCATTCACTCAGAATTTTGCATCTCCAAAAAATAAATCGAAAAGAAAAAATTTAAGTTCTCTCGTATAAACCTATATATCCTTCCATCTTTCGACCTAAACCTATCATTCCATCATTCTCTCAATATTTCATCTTCTTCGGTCTCTCTTCCTCTCACTCTCTGTCAACCCCTACATGTTTGTCAACCATAACACTCTCCATCATTTTCTCACAAGCTTTTCATCTTCTGACCACGTGATTCACTCTTTGAAGACGACAATAAAGGTACAAATTTTTTTTACTCTAGCTGATCTTGGCTTCTTCTCTAAGATCTAAATACTTTTTTATGTTTTCTTACTTTGACGAATGAATGTTTTCTAGAGATGGATGAAATATTTGAAGTTTAGACTCTAACATATGTTTTCTTCTTCTTTAAGATTTGAGTACTTTTTTTTGTTTTTTTTCTCTTATGAATGAATGTTTTTTAGGAGATAGATGAAATATTTGAAGAATAGAATAAGGTTGAAGTTTTGACTCTTTGAAGATGATAATAAAGGTACGAAAGTTTTTGACTTTGACGGATATTTTCTTCATCTTTAAGATCAGAATACTTTTTTGTTTTTTTTTCTCTAATGAATGAATGCTTTTTGGGAGATGGATGGAATATTTGAAGAACACAATAAAGGTTGAAGCTTTCACTCTTTGAAGACGACAATAAAGGTACGATAGTGTTTTACTCTAGCAGATCTTTTCTTCTTCTTTAAAATCTGAAAACTTTTGTATGTTTTCCCCTAGCCCTATATTGGGGGATGTCCTTCATTTCGCCTTAGATCTCGACTGAGGGACTTATGTTTCAATACACCCAATAGTCTCACATTGTTTAGGAGTTGAGACCAAGGAAAGTTCAAATACTTGTTCATCCTTCAACCTCTAAGATGTTTTTTAGGAACAAAACCATTATGAAGAGGGCTGGGCAAAATTAATCTATCTGTATTGTATTATAGTTAATTCCACCATATGATACTGGAAAAAACTAAACTATTTGTAGTAAAATTTGAACTAGACTATTTTTTAGTTTAATTTTTAAAAACTAAACTTCGACAAGTTAACTCCTTTGTAACCAAACTATACTGAGCACCAAACTTGTCATATGTGTAAGCCTCAATTGCTATATGGTCATATGTGTACCTCCAATTGCTATATGGTTGGTTGGTTCCTTTGAAACCTCTCTTCTCTTCTCTTCTTTAATGCCACCTTAATTAATTATAATTTTTTTCTTATTAACTTATATTTTTTTTTCTATTTCCACCTTTACTATTAATTCACAGACAAAAATCACTCGTTCCACCGTTTCCTAATACAATTTTTCTTACATCTTTCCTATGTTTGTAAATATGAAATTCTTTATATAATATAAAAAACTATTAGAAAATAAGAAAACCTTAAATAATAAGTTATAATTATATAAAATAAATATTTTTATATATGATTTATTATTAGAAATCTTCAAAAGAGAACTACGTCTTTTAAATTTATGTTTATCCATATGTACAATTAAAAGCGATGAAAAAAGTTTTTAAGCGGTGAAAAGGTTTGAATATGACAATAATGTTTTATGATATTTAGACTCAGGCTTATATTAAGATAAATTTGTGTAGTAAGATGAAAGGATTAGGAAAACAAAGTGATAAATCATGTGAGTTAATATGAAGAAAACATACAAGTAAGAAAAAAATAGAATGTAAATGAAATACAAAAAACATTATATTTATAAGCACCTTTATATATATA
>Ga0214544_1000718_pt1 | contig 63650 bp, 44 predicted proteins | sample CNSS3metaG_FD_160074 | JGI IMG/M metagenome (GOLD analysis project Ga0214544, IMG submission 160074) | Root nodule microbial communities from cowpea collected in UCLA plant growth center, Los Angeles, California, USA - CNSS3 | ecosystem: Host-associated > Plants > Roots > Nodule | place: USA... | reverse complement strand
ATAATTTAATATATATATATATATATATATATATATATATATATATATATATATATTTCTCTTCTTACTTTTTTTTTCTTTTCTCACCTACTACTTTCCTCTCATCTTTCTCGTTCCACTAAACCGTGAGCGAACGATTTTCTAGAATTTTTGGTTTGATTCTTGTATAATATTTTTTCAGGTGAACAAAATCAACTTGTTGTAAATTTTTTGTTAGGAGGATAAGCAAATAATTGTTTTATCTAAATTAATATTTTAATTCAGATTCCACAATTAACACAAAATTGATATGTAATATGTTTGTATTGTGGATTAATTTCAAAAATGGTGAGAATAGAGATGAAATGTAGAGAACAAAAATAAAGAAGATGAAAATGTATTGAAGTGAAAGTATTTGAGAAACCGTAAATGTAAAGTGCTAGAAATGTAAATATAGGAAAACAAATTATCAAGGATACAACATGAACTTGTAAAATAAATCTGAGTGCACTAATCCAAATTGCAACAAACATTATCACTGAATTAGTCATTATTCTCTTTGCAGCCTTATCAGAATATTTGTGTTGTAAATATAATGTCACCTCATTTTTTTCATATGAACAACCTATTTATATTTTCGCTTTTTTCTGGCACTTAAGTCAAAATAAAATAAATGAAAATTATATAATTTGCAATAACCATAAAACAAAAATCCTCCACATTGTGTTAGTTATGTTTACTACGCCCATGTTTTGCACCAGTTATCATATGCCTCAACTTTCTTTTTTATCTTGCGTAGTCCATCTTTCAATTCTGGCAATTGAACATCTTTCTCGATACACTTCTTATTTCTCTATCATTCTTCAATTTTCACTCCTATGTTGGCCTTATTTTGATTTCCTATGTAACCATTATTTTCTTAATCTTGTCCTTAACATCTTTTTTTTTTATGTGTTTACCTTATTCTTTTCGATGCATTTGCCCCAGTATATTCTTCAATCTCTCGATTTTGGTACCCTCAATGGTGCGATTACCATGTTTTTGTTCCATTTTAACTAATTAACTTTTATAAGACTCATGAGTCTTAATCCACCTTTTCCCTTTCCTTCTTTTCTTTTTCTTTATTCTTTATTTCTTCCTTTTTCATCATTTCTCTAACCTTACTCTCTCAGTTTTAACCTAAATGTGCGTGGGAAGCTTGCATGAAAAGTTGTTGACAAAGTGACCTGAAGCTTGTTGTACTAGTGGAAACAACCTGCTATCAGCTGGAAGGAACTTCAATGGACAGATTCTCAAGCTCGCACTAACCTCATACACGTTCCATACACTCATACATGATTTTCATGCATTAGAATTCAATTTAGGAAATCAAACCATTGCATTCATAGTTGTAGAAAATGCATTCTATACAGTTTTGGTCATTACTTTAGATATAGTTCATTCATTATTTGTATAGCATTTTAGGACCATTTTTTGTGTAGTTTAAAGTATTGGATTGTATCCCCCACTGTTACAAACACAATTCAAATTCCACATGCCTAAATCACTCATAACTTTGTCTCTATTTGGATTGATACCTTAGTTGATCCTTACACTACTTTAGGGGCAAAATTAAGATTTTTGTAAATCTCTGAGACTAGGAACTTAACAAATAGTGATATCCAATCTTCTCTGCTGGCCTATGTCGCATTCCCTCGTTCATTTCACCCTTGCCCTGTATCATGCCCGTAGATGCCCCAAACAGCGGTCATATAAGTCTTTCACAAAGATGAAATTGGGGTCTACATGAATGGTATTAAAGCAGTAATACGTCACAAAAGAGGTAAAAGCATCCACATTCACATATATTCTCTGAATTATCAAAAGTATTAGAAAGCAAAATCAATACACATACTAGAATCTGTCGATTTCTATTCTCAACCACAATCACAAAAGGAGAGGAAGCAGATAATTATATCAGAAAATTAAGTACTCTGATGCCCTTGAAGTTCAGCTTCGTTCTTAATCAGGGATCAGTTCTTTCTTCCTTCACTTAAGATAATATGGTAGCCATGCCTGCAACATCATCCAAGTAAACATTAGCAAGTCTGGCTAAATAGTAAAGAGAAGGTGCACAGTTGCTAATCAGAATAATTAAAGTTAGAGTGCAAGAGAATACGTTGATTTGAAAGGAGCACTAGTTGCGCCAACAGGTGTGCTGAAGGCAACATCCTGAAATGGCCCAGCCATCTTTCCTCTGGGAAACCATCCAAGGTCTCCACCCTTCTTTCCCGAAGGACATTCAGAATACTCTTGAGCTATCTGTGAAATAAGTGAAATATTTTTTATAATAATTGACCAAAATATTTGCTCTAATTAAATTTCAAATGAACAGATTCATATTTCTACTTTTCAATTTACAGACATTCATCAAACTTCACATTACTAACAACAGATAGTGAAAGCAGAAAACAATTTTGTTATTAAGGTAAGCTCCCTTATAAACAGAAAACCAAAATAAGGATTTGAAAAATGAAACAAGAATGAAATTCATTGTATGACCTCTAAAAGAAAAATACCTTTGCAAACTCAGCTGGCGGGACCTTATCTCCGTTGCTGAGCCAACCATCCTGCAGCTTCTTGTAGGCTTCATTGATCTTACCTTGTTTCTCACATAAGATATGCCTAGCTGAACGGAATAAAAGGCCAAAAATGAAATCATAGTAAAACAAACTATGAAAAGAACTAATGATGGATACAATTGTATCTTGGAATTTTGTCTACCTTTCACGTAAGTGCAAGTACCGAGCCCATCTCCACCTTTCCCACCTTTTCCTTTTCCCTTAGAAGCATTCTCATCACTTCCACTTGCAGCCTGCTTCCCCTTGCCCTTCCCTCCAGACTCCTTTGGCTTAGAGTCTTTTCCCATGTTTATCACAACTTAAATAATTTCCACTGAATAAGCAGATCAAGCATTTGACGATTGCAAATGTAAATCAGTAAGAGTGAAGTAACAAAGGGATACTAACTATAAACAGATTAACGGTAATACAAGCAAATAAAATGCAATAATGCATATAACTCTAACAACTTCAACAGAAATACAGAATGTACCATATGCTTAATGGATTTCTCTGTTGGATATAAAAGTAATAAACATATCAAGAGGAGGGCACAGAAAATTTAAACCATCCACAAAAGAAGAAATGATAGAAGAGAAAAATGGGTGGCGAAAAAACAGGCAACCGCCCTCAATCTCCCAATTGAAAAGAAAAAAAGAAAAAAGAGAATTCATCTACTCCACCCAACACTGAACTCCTAGGAAACAACTCCAATCTATTTGACAGAGATACTCGGGGTGGATTATTCTGAACAAAATCACTGAAATTGACCTTCGTCGGTCCAAGAAAACTATAACTAAACCCAATAAAATGAGCTCATTAGCCACAAATTTTCAGCCTTTTTTTCTAACCCAAGACAAACCCATTGTTCCCAACAACAGGCTTAACAAAATTGAATCTATGCTTCTATATCTATCAAAATAACGAACACAGGCAATCAATCTATCTAAACTCTAAACTTCAAACCTTCTTAGTTCCAGTTAAAATCGTTCAACAAAGGTTCGGTAAAGGCTCTCAAAACTTCTGGTACAAGGAAAAAGAAAGGCACAGACACAATTAAAGTTAAAAAAGAAAACATAAGGGTTGAGGTGTATGAAACAATTAATGCATACAAAAACACAATCCGAACCAAACCATGAGCATAAGCCATGTGATTAAATCAGGGGCAATATGGAAATGGATATGGAAATTGATGTCGGGTTTCGTGAAAGTGTTACGGCACGGATGTGTCGAAGCGCATAGCATAAGCAATAGAAACCTTATGCACAATCAAAGAGAAAGTGGAGAATTGAACAAACAAGTATATAAATATCTGGAACATTTTCAGCTAAAAGAACAAATGAAAAAGAAAAATACCCAAGTCGGAGACTGAGAAATTATGAAGGGCGATGAAGATGATGGTAACGAGTCACCACACTGGTACTGGAGAAATAAGAATCTCTTTCCATTTCGCTTTTTTCGTTTTTACGCATTCAATTGCACCAATTGGGCCAGGCCCAAGTTAAAAACTAGACCTCTTCTTCCGCACCCCTAAAATCGTATATTCCAATTTTATCCTCGTAAATTTATAATAAAATATATAAAAAGTTAACTTTCTCATGTTTTTCGTTGAACCTAGGAATGTCAAAAACAATTGTATCTGTGGATATCTATTACAAATTAAGAAAAAAAGATACCACCAAAATTATTATATTATCCATCTTCTTTTATTGACAAGTGTCATAAAATTTAGTTTTTTCGTCATTTTAAAAATGTGTAACAAAAGGATTCGGGTTCAAATCCAACAAAAAACCTATTTATTTTTATTTTTTCATTTATTTATGATTTCAACTATAATATTAATTATAAGTAATCTTATTATTATTTGTAATATTTTTATAAGTATTATTATTTGTAATTATTAATAATATTATTATTTGTAATGTTTTGATAAGTATTATTATTATTTATAATTATTAATAATATTATTATTATAAATATTATTTGTAGTGATAGTAATAAAATTATAACCAATATTAATATAATTATTATTATTATTATTATATGTTATTATTATATATTATTATTATTAGTAGTAAATAAGTAATTAGAAAAATTATTAACTATAATATGCCAAAATTAATACTTAAATTAGTAGTGAAATTATTAGTATTATTACTATTATATTTTGTTATTATAAAAATTATTAACATTATTGGTAATAGTAAAATTATTGTTGTTGTTATTATTATTATTATTATTAGTATTATTAATAATATTAACATATAATATATTAATATTATGATTATATATGATTGTTGTTATTATTAAATTTATTGATAATATTAGTAGTAGTAAAAATATTAGGATAGTATTACTTATAATATCAATATAATAATAATAATAATAATTCAACCCTAATCGCCAAACATGCACCGAAAATAATAATAATAATATACTCCACGTTTACCATATATCGAATTATAAAACAACGACTAGAAGTACCAAACCGCCAAAATTATCCTCATTATATAAATGAAGCAAATTAACCAATATTAGTTCCAATGTATATAAAAAAAAAAAACTCTGCATATAGTCATCCATGAAAAATGCATTTAGCCCAAGGCAACAATAACCACCGGACCTTAAATACTTTAATTTACTTTCCCATCATCAAACACAACAATTTCAAACTGTAAAAGTTTCCAGAGTCTTACAAATTATAACTATAAATTTATTAAACTACCCAAACATAATAATTTAACAAAATACCAAACCTCCAACTCCGATCACCAAAAGCCTTTTTATCTTTATCTCAATGCACTAATTCCTAAATAAAAAAAATATTGGACCTGTAATTAACAAGAACATCACGTAATGATTATTTCCACACCGCAAAACTCTTAATCTAACTTTTTATACCTTATAAAATTACCAACGCAATGAAAATGTCGTAATTCTTATAATGTATCTTAAACCTTATATAATATTAAAAAAATACCGTAGCCATATATACGTATAACAAGACCAAACAATCACCTTGGCAACTTTTTATGGAAACTATAAAGATATATAAACCCCTATTGCCATTTTTTTTTCTTAACATAATATACGAATCCTTCACTAAAAATGATTGCCTTTAATAAAATAAAGAAACCCAAATATCAGTGAAATCAGTTTGAATTATAACAAATAAAAGGGACTTAGCTCCCAGTACACAAAAAACGTAATCCAAAATGGTATTTCACAATTTCACCATGGATTCATCCCTGAAGAACTTAGAGATCATATTAAAATCATCCATAAAACTCACTTTATCCTTCTATAATTCAACTTACAATTATTGTTCTGCACATAATCAAACAATACTAAGGAAAAGAAGAAAAAAGGTTAGCTCCCCTTACCTGGTGTTTTAGCTTCAAACAATTCTAAATGAATTCTTTCTTGTTTTCCAAAGCTCCCCTTCTTGCCTCCACTCCAATTCTCGCTCTGGATTGCAATTCTCAGCCCGACACACACTATGACACTTTGTTTTCCCCACTCACTCTTCTCTCTCTCCCCAAATTCAGCCCAAAATAAATAATACAAATAATAAAAACGAAATTAATTTAAATTCAAGATTTTATGACCATTATTTTTTATTACTGCACCCTCTCAAACTATCACATTATTCCTATCAATTCACACATTCATACAAGGTTAAACCATGTTTCCGCATTCATAATATTTTGGTAATATAAAACACAATTAAAATCACACTAATGCCACACACTAGACTTGAACCCAAGTACTCTCAATATAATCAAGTACTCTTAACCACTTAACTAAAATTATTCCTTACCTAAGATTTGTCAATAAATTCTCTTAGAATACTTTCAACCCACATTTGTTTCTAATTTATTTATTATTCTTTATTCCAATTTCCCGGGTCTTACATTATTAATATTAATATAATAATAATAATAATTATTATTATTATTATTTGTATTTTATTTTAAATAATATTAGTGTTATTATTATCATATTAATATCAATCTTAGTGTTATTATTTGAATTATAGTATTTAGATACACATTTTACTTTTATCTATTACGGATTATATATTAATTACTCGTATTTTTATTTGTTTTGTTGTTGATTTATCTTTACATCTGAGTAATTAGCTGAATTAAAAAAAGTAGTTACTAAAATTATTAAAATAATAGAACTAAAGACTAATTTTTTTATTTATCAATAATAATTTAAATTTAAAAAATAATAATTAAGAGAATATAATTGTAAAAACAAAATAGGAGACCATGTATCTCTATATATGTAGTTGTGTATTATTATTTTTATTTTTATCAATATGGGATATTATTGTTATAGTTAGACATCCATTTTATTTATATTTACAACATGATCATGTTCCAATTAATTGCACTTTTTTATTTCTTTTTTTGTTAATTTATCATTACATCAAAATAATTAATTAAAAAAATCGCTACTACTACTATTATTATTATTATGAGTAAAGAAGTAATTAGAAAAATTATTAACTATAATATACGAAAATTAATATTTAAATTAGTAGTTAAATTATTAGTATTATTATTATTATTATATTTTGTTATTGTAAAAATTACTAACATTATTAGTAATAGTAAAATTATTACTATATTATTATTGTTATTATTATTAGTATTATTAACAATATTAATATATAATATATTAATATTATGATTATATATGATTGTTGTTATTATTAAATTTATTGATAATATTAGTAGTAGTAAAAATATTAATATAGTATTACTTTTAAATATTTATTTAATCAAAATTGATAATATTTATTTTTATTTTATTTAAATATTTATATCACAATGACTATAAACTATAAATATTATTATTAAATTTATAAAACTATAATATCATATTTTTATGAGATAATTTTATATTATATTTAAATAAAAAAGGTTTGTATAAGTTACTATTAAAAAATGTATATTTTTTATTTGTTTTCTCTTAAAAAAATTTATTCAAAATTTAATTACACATTTTATATGAATAATAAATATAATATTAATTATATTATTTAAAAAAAACAAAAACAAAAAAAAAGACTCGTGCATATGCACGGGTCAAGAACTAGTTTACGGATAAAATCCATAACGGATAGAAATGGAAATTCGTGGATAATGGGTAAGGGTATTTTTTTATATTTGCATGTTAACGAGGTGGGTACGGGTATCATAGTATCCACACTCGTAAATATCTGTATCCGCTATACTCTAATTTAAATTAAAAAAATTAAAAGAATAATTAAAATATTAACATATTGATTTTGAATGAGTTATTTTTTATCAATTGGTTTTAAAAAATCTTCATTTCTTTGTAAATCATCATTAAACATTATTTAAATAGGTTATTTGGACTTTGTTTGAAATTTATGTATGTTATATATTGTATTTTATTTGAATGTATAGCTAAAGTATGTTGTTAAATATTGTAAACTTTTTTTGTAAATACCAGCGGGTACCTATAGATATCCGTGGATATTAAAAAAATATGTGAGTAAGATACGGGGAGCTATTACACGTGCCCTACCCGTCCCGTTGATACCCCTAGTTGAACACCTGACCCAAACCTCTTTTCTTCACCTTCGTTCATTTTATTCTAACAAACATTCCTTATGAGAAATTGAGAATCCAACATCAATAAGTGAAGATATTAGAATTTGTTTCTTGCGAAGTCCATATGGTCATGTAAACAATCTAGCTTCCAATATTTTTCTTCTTCGTATAACTTAACACCTTTTATAAGAAGAATGTATTGTAGGTAGCATGAACTCCTTCATTGGTTCAAAGATTCTTTGTGATATGATACGAAAATGATATTCAAACATTGATTTTGAACTCAAATTTGACATGGATGACGTGGCACGATAGTTTTAATTTTTACATTAATTTTCATTTAATGAAAAAAACCGATGCCCGTGCGAGAGTTAGAGAAGATGTAAAGGTAGAGAGAGAAAACTGTTGGTGTTAGAGAAGCAAAGAAGCACTATGTTTTAGTTACAGGAGACACCGACGACGATACTCGACGGTAACGATTCCACCGGAAGCCACTTGCATTGTTCCTTACGAGCATTCATCCACACAATTTTATTGTAAGTTTGTTGTGATTCTGTCACACCTCTTTCCTCCACCGTCTTCGTTCACCATTAATGTTTTTTTTGTGTAAAGTTTTGAGCTTTAGGGGAAAAACTTGTTTTTCTTTTCATTTTTGATGGAAGTTTGTTTAACTGATTTGGTCGTCTTGTCCCCAATGTTGTGTGCATTTGTAGTGGCCATAGTTGTAGTTTGCTATTGTGGTGTTGTATGCTTGTAGGGCTTTGGGCAACAAAATTTTTTTCAACCGAACACATTTGAGGATTTTCGAATTTTGGTGCTTCTGTGTTGTTGTTTTTATTCAAAATTTTTGGTCATTTAGTTGATGGTTGATGAATTTGGGGGGTTTAGGAGAAGGACAAGTGCAATTTATGGTGTTTCACGAGAAGGGTGTTGGTGTTTGATTGGTTACAATTTGGTGGTGTTATTGTGTGTTTTGTTAAAAATTTTCTTTGCTTTGTGTTAGTATTTTGTACAATGATATTGAAGGTTAATTTTTTGCAGTTGTCTCATACGAAAACATTATGGCTGGTAAATTACGATGTAATGAGAAAGCATTTGCATGGTGTTATTTGAATATTGTTTTGGGAATATTTGTGTTAAAAGCTAAATGAAGTATTAATTTTTGTCATTTCATTGATTGTTAGTCTCGGTTGCATACATTTTGTTACACAAAGTGCATTGTCGAAATGAATGGATTGATCTTGGACAACCATTGTGCAAGGATTGAGGATACACCATTTAAAATGTGTTTGCACATAGGAAAACCATTACAGATATGTAACCCCATTTTGCTGGAGATGTTGAAGCATTGGTTACCTGCTTACGAATCGTTTCGTGTGATGCAATGGTCTATTCCATTCAGTTGTGCTGACATTTGCATGTGCTTAGCATTGAGTATTATTGATGTAGATGTCGAATTTGATAAAAATGTTTGTGAGGTGGTGGATTCACTTATGAAAGACAAATTAATAACAATTGAAAATGTTATTGATATGATTAAGAGTGTGGTACATAGTGACTTTGATGACGTTGATAATGTATGTCGTTTGTATATTTTTGTTTGTTTTATGGTCCTTTACTTTCTTAGGAATTCAAAAATTGTTAGTAATATTCATTGTAATGTTTTAGACCATATATACAGGTTGTCAAGGTACAATTGGGGTAAAACAGTTCATAGTTATTTGGTTAAGAGTTTAAGTTGTGCGTTTTTGGCACTCGGGCTGACGGAGATTTGCCTAAGCGGGTCAACATCAATTTTGCAGGTACATAGTACTTTATGTAATGATTATTTTTTATTTGTGCTATATTTTAAATGATGTAATTTACAATGTTGTTTGGTGTAGTTATGGGTTATAGAAAGACTTTGTTTATATGGGTCAGATATAAAGTTAATGTTTCCAAGAATATTGGCATGACCGAATGTTCACTTAAAGTCAAGACGTATTGAGAAGTTGTTCCAAGAGAGCCAAATATAAGTCGCTACAATTTATGCTTTATAAAAATGTTAACTATTTTTTAACAATAAGTTGTTATGTGTTGTGTTCATTTAGATATTTTGGGAATGGAGGTTGAGAGAAAAAGATAATGAAAATGAAATGATTCGAGAAGCGTTGTAAGTTGGAGAGGAACCAAAATCCAAAAAAACGCATGTCGATGTAAAGTTTGCATCGACGCAAGATTTGTTAAAGAAGTTGAGAAATCATGGAAGATGCCTATGGAAGATGAAAAAGCACATGACGGTATTGCGTGAGAAAATATTGTCTTAATGTCATGTTGGGGATGAAGAAGGTGGGGAAGATGTACATGAAGAAGGAGGTGTTGAGGTTGAAGTTGAAGTTGGTGACCATGACGATGAAATTCGTCACGAGCCTCCAATTGTTGTTGAAAGAATGAATCGAGAAGAGGTTGAGAAAGCTTTTGATTTGAACTCAAAATTCTATGTTGGTCATTGTGGGGACGTTTCAACGCTTCAACTCCTAGTTCCATATGTTCCAAAACAGCCATCAATTGATGCATTAGAAGTTGACTTCATGAAGTTGTATAAGACTGTTACTTATTTCGATGTACCTTACATGTATTACTAATGTTCTATTTATTAATGTTATGAAATGATTAAATAAACAACTATATTTGTAACTAACATACTTAAATTGTAGGGTGATGGCCAATATAAATGGGCAGATTTTGGGTACCTCTGAATGTTGGGGTTGGTCCTGGAAAGAAGGTTAACAATATGGTAAGAAGTCTTTTAAGATATATTTAATGTTTAAAGTTTTTGTTAGCATTATTTGTAAATCATTTTTTGTAGACTGTTCTGTTTGGTGGAAGCACAATGATATACTTTGAATGACGAAAATATGGTCATGTGAAGAGAATAGCTTTCAATCCGTTATATACGTTATAAAGAATATTTGCTTATGAATGACTTAGCTTTAGCTTACTTACAAATAACTAATGTCCGTTATGAATGTAGACTCATGTTTTGCACGACTTAGCTTTAGCTTTAACTTATTTACAAATTTGTATCATCAAATTAATATTGTTATCTACAACTCCACATACAAAAATACATTGGAATGCTATGCCAAAATAACAATGACCATACCATAAATTCTATCCATAAATTTCATTCATAAAAAACAGAACAAAAAATAAGAATTATTTCCTAGATGTACTTATCACTTCCTAACAACATCAACCCATTGTTAGTAATTTCAACTTCTTCTTTCCATAAACAGAAAATGGTGTTCTTATGGCACAACTCTTGTATCGCCTTTGAGGTTGGGCCTTCATACGGTCATACATATTGTTATGTTCTCCATCATCATCATTTTCAACATTCGTTACATCATCAACCGACTCAATGCTTGGCTCATTCACCATTTCGTCATCAACAAAACCGTCATCACCAACATCATCTGGGACCTCATCCTTTTGTCGTTCACCCTTCCGTTTTGCAACCAATTCTTCCAATTCAGAGATAGAATGTTCCAGATCAACTATCTCGCCTTCATGATCATGTAGCAAATGCTCAACCTCTTCCTTCTCCTTCACATATTAGTTTTTGTAGGCAATGCCAAATTCTTCAAATGCTTCTTTTACAATAGCATGATCAAGTTCTTCCTTTGACACAACCACATCAACAATAGCCTATACAAAAAAACACATAATTACAAAGGCAAAGTCGTTACAAACTTCAAACATAACTAATATTATTAAGCATGTTTGCACCATGTCATTATCAAACGAACTCTTTATCACAGTGTCACCCACGCTCACATTCATCCAATGCAACAATTGCGGGAAGTTGTTCATCCGACACTTGAACTTTGAGTTGCAAACAAGCACATGATCAAATGACCATAACTGCAAAAATAAATAAATGTTAAAATCAATTTATGCAAAATGAAAACCATCACTTAAGAACATTAAGAAACATTAATCAATTTACCTGAAGCAAATACGCACAGAACTCTGATATTCCTAACAAAATATATAGCTTGCAAAATAATTCTACATCACCAACATCATCATCAAATTTCACCAATAAATCATAAATCAACTTAACATTAACTCTTTCACGCCCAAAAATATTCCAAGTGTCACTCTCCACGCCTTTCTCATTTAAAGCAATTTTTTCTCCCACCACCCTCAACCCTAACCCTAAACAAACGTCTAATAAATTAAATTCCACCATTAGACCACCAACATCAAAACCACTCATTCTTTCAACTCATTTAAAACATAATTGAGATAAAACATTCCTACTTATCTTCACTGATTCCTTTAACATGGGTAAACACCAAAACGGGGTGCCTGTAGTATACTTCTTTTGTTGTACACTTAATTTATCATTCAAAGCACCAATGTACTTCGCTTTACAGGAGTGACGGAAATACATTTGTGTAACAAATTATACTTTTAGGAATTTAAGAAAAATTTAAAATATAAAATCAACACAACGGTGGAAAATAACACACCTCTTCTCCTCACCGCAATAAACAAATTCAACACCAAAATTGCCCTCTTTGTACTCCTTAACCAAAAAACATACCCTAAAAACTCCCACATCATCCATACCGAAATGGAAAATAAACTTTAATGAAGCAACCATTTAATACAAAATTACCTGATTCTACAACCCTCGCAATCATTCAAACCACCCAAAAATCTAACCTTTTTCTGCTAAACAATGGGTTATCAAAACCATGAAGGATGAACAAACATAATATGTGTAATACAATAAGAGGATACTTACAACATAATAGTTTGTTCCCGTCGTCGTCCTTGTGTGAAGGTGTTCCCGTTGAGGATTTCTGCAAGCCCTTGTCTCCAAAACCCACGTCTCAATGCTTCTTTGATTCTCTTTGCAAACACTTCCAAACACACCTTTCCCTTGCAACCCAAAATTGATGGAATTGTCATCGTCGATGACTTCTCCTCGCCGTAGTGTCCTCTAACCCACCGTCAAGTGCTTCCTTGGCTTCTCTCCGTCAAGCACTACTTCTTTCTCTGTCTTTGTCTCGTTTCCTTTTGCCAAAAAAGTTATCTAACTCCCGCACGTGCAACTGTTTCTTTCATTAAACGAAAATTCATTTAAAAATTAAAACAACTATGACATGTCATCTATTTCAAATTTGAGTTCAAAAACAATGTCTGAATATCATTTTCAGATGTTATATTTTTCTCATTTTAATTATCATAATGATTCTGTTTTGTGATCTAGTACTGGTTACTTTTTATACATAGGTTTGTAGAATCCCACATGATAAATACAAATGTTTTATATGACAATTATTCTCATAAATAATAATAAAGTTAATTGAGCGTCTTTATAAAAGATCTAATAAAATATTTATATATAATATATAAATATACCTTATTGCTTTCTTATTCCCCTATTATTATAGTATATTATCACAATATTATATAAATGATAAACAAAACAACACGTGGCGTTCAATTTGCTTAGTCAATTTGATGAATTCTTTGTATTTTACTTAGAAGTTATATATTTTAATAAACCATTAATACTTTCTTGATAAGTATAAAAGCATAATTTTGAGCAAGAATGTCTAATATGTTTACAATTAAACTGTGTCCATACATTGTTGATAAATTTTGATCAATGGACCATGATAATTTGAGTCTAAGGTTTTTTTTCCTTTACTTGTTGACAATTCACAAGTAAGTCAAACTTAAGTGAATTCACAACTCATAACTATTTGTTTGCTTGTTGAAAGAATAACATTGAATCGTGATTTATTATGCATGACAAATGCTTCATAGCTATTTCACATCAAAAGGCATAAATTAAGATGAAATGATATTGATCTAGGGTTAATTTCAGGAGCAACTTTTGCGTCATTTCAAAAATTGGCCAAAGAAACTCACTTAGACATTGTTGAGCCAAGTGATGATTTCAATGTTTTGAGAAATTTTGAGCCTTTTTTTAATTAACTCTTAATCACAAAAAAAAAATCAAATCGATACAATGAGTTTACAATTGAAAGAAGTGTTAAAGCAATATGATATCAATTGATAAGTATTATGGGAGTACCACACCATAAAAGTCTCAACGGTTTGTGCAAATTTTGGTACAAGGCTTGTTCTAATCATGCTTAGGGATATGAATTATGATTAGTGTCATTCATGATTATAGTCTCAATCAAAAGTGCAAGGGTGGTTTTATTTCTAACCAAAATTTTTGGGACAAATTAAATTAGAGCTTGAATACAAACGAATCAACCACACTTGGCTTATAGAAGAATGCCCTATAACTAGGTTGATGGGATATTTCCTTTAAGCTTATGTTTAATGTATTGAATAATTGGTTGTTTAAATATCCTACGTACGAAGTTGATAATTAAATGCTTGTGAAATTGAGCAATAACATTCCTGTAATAACGTTTTTATAGTTATTTTGTTTCTTCGTTACATTTGTTTAGGTAGATCTTAATCATAGAAAAAATTGTCAAATTGATGCAATGAGTTTACAATTAAAATACATGTTGAAGAAATCTTAGATTCAATGATAAGAAGTTTGATATCAATTAATAACAAGTATGGGCGTGCCACACCATAAAAGCAAGCATGTTTAGCCAGGGAGTCCAAGGCTTTGTAAACCTCACATTTGAATCTTATACTTCCAATATGGGACTAGTCCCATACCTTAAAATTGGATATCATCACTTTGTTAACTTTTCAATTTTGATATTTTTGTTCTTTATATCTTTGCATCTTGACCGATAAGTTATCTTTGTAAACAAATTGTCTTAGGTACTAAGAGGTTCCAATATTAAAGTTCTATTTTAGGAGGCAAAAGAACCAATGTGATGTAGTGGGTAGTTAGGAGGGCCTCTTTGTTGGTTAGGGGAATTAAGAGAAGGATTTATAAATATCATTGTATGTTGTATAAGGGTAACAATTTTGTAATTAATCTTAACTGTTTTCATGGGAGTTTCTCTTGGTAGAGCAAAATTATAAACATTATCTTTGCTAACTAGTGCACCCACCACCTTTAAATGATACTAAATGTTCACAAATTTGTAGGAAGGCAAAAAGACCTTACCTAATAGACTTGTTATTTCTCCTTAGGGATTATTTCCCTCTCTTTATTAGAAGGTGAAACTCTTTTAATGTGAAAACAATTACTAAGGAATGGGTATCCCTTATTTAATATTTTTTGTTATTCGCTCATTTAAGACTTTTTATGTGATCCTGTATTGAGATTACCGTGACAACCTAGAAAATTATGTTTTAAGAGCGCAATGTTTTGAAATAGTGAGACCCTATTATTTTAATATTAAAAAGCTTAAGTGTAAATAGAAATTTCATAAAAGATTTCATTACTTAAAAACACTTTATCTCTTTAAAATTTTTTTTCTAAGAATTCTCTTCATTCTCTCTAAGTCTTCTCACCATCTACTAGTCTTTTTGAAGATCAGAGACCGTAGGAGTGCTCCTTGCGATGATTGATCAAGATCAACTGATCAATTTCTTCATTTGGGGTAAGTTAGATTTTCGCCTATTCTTGTTTTTGTTTGATGTGGCTTGCATGTGACTATCTCATGTTTGCATGTGAGGTTTTAGTCTTCTTCTTAATTCTTTGTTGATCAATGATCATAATGTTATGTTTGATCATGTTTGTGATGTTTTTATGTATAGATAGACTATCATGTGAGTTGAAGGGTGTTTGTTGTTCTAGAACTTTGGGGATGATCTGTCAAAGTAAGGGAAGCCAGTGGTTTTTAGTGTGCCTGAGATTTATGTTGCAGTTTGTGGTTGACTATTTTTTATGATTAAACTGAGTTGATCTGGTGATTCTATTTGGTGTGTATGATTATGGTAGTTTGGATGGTTTGATAAATTGTGAAATGTTGTTGTTTCAACTTGTGGTAATTAGGAGAAAGTGGAATTTGGTTCATTGATCAAATTGGTACCAGCCACTATGTGTTTAAAAATTGTTTTTAGACCAATATTTATAAAAGAAGTACCAATTTGAGCTATGAAACAAGTCTATATTGCCTAAAAACCACAAAATGCATTTTTGTCACCTGATATGGTGTCGAGTGTCATTCTCCACCGTTAAACGCCAATTTTTGCTAGTTGATTAGCGTTGAGTGTCATGCAAGCAGCATTGAGCGTCAACTCCTCTATAGGTTTATGAGTAGCTTGTCCTTAGGTCGCTAAGCGCCAATTTTTGCGAGGCAAATGGAGTTGAGTGTTAGATGCCCTATTTTGTCTAATTTTCCATTTTGGATGTTCTGTGGTTGATGTGAAGCTTATTTTATAGTTTTCATTGTTATAAATTGAAGTGAATATATTGTGGTGAGTGTGTATGATGGTGTTGAAGGAATTTCAAAGAGAAAATTTGTGTGGTGATAATTGTATTGTATGCATTGACATATGGATTTAATATGGAGGTATCATATACTCTAAAAACTATTCACACTCAAGTAAAGTATAATAGGTTATGTGGTGAGAGTCGCAGGAATTTCTAGTCACTGAACTTGTTTGGTCCTAGGCGCGACGGGGATTTACCTTTTGTGTGGTTGGGTGATGACCCCTTGAGGCCAAACTATATAGAGTTTGGGAACCACCACATGTGCACACCACTAATGAGTTCAATGTCAAATGCATGTATCGAAATAATTGAGTTTAATGCCAACTACTTGTGTGATTATAAGCTTAGATATGTTAAATACCATGTTTTATGGGTTTTTGGCATGCTTAAATTATTTATAAATGTTTCTTTTACACTAGCTTACCCTGTTGCTTTTTTTGTCTGGTTGATGTCTTGTTTGTCTCTTTTGCAATGATCACTTAACTGTTTAAGCAAAGGAGGATGCATGTGAGTATGCTCCTCTAGGGTCAACAATGAGACTACTGAGCAGCGTTGAGGGTTCTTGAGGTTGTATAAATGTAGTTTCTTTTTGAAAAACTCTTGATATCTTCAGTTGCTTTGTATATGTTTTATATTATTATAGTTATTGTTGGATAACTATGTTAATATCCTATATATGCCTATAACTATTTGTTTTGCCTTATCAATATTTAAGGTTTTATTTAGTAGTTTTATACTATTAAATGATATGTTACAATTAAGACTTTTGGTTATGAATTAAAAATACATTAGATGTGTATGTGATGTTTCTAAAATTTTAATATAATTTGTCTTTCTTCTTTTACATTAGTCTTAAATAGGAATGATAACGACTCAACTCACTGCGGTGTGTAACATCCCGTCAGGATATTATGATTTTAAATAATAAAATAAAATAAGAAAAATAAAAACTCATTAATTATAAATTCATTTCCCAAAAACGCGGGAAATTTCAAAACTTTATTTACTTCAATAATAATTCCAAAATCCTTGAATATAATTACTATTACCATTAACAAATAGTCCAGTAATATTAATAATTACAACTGATTTGAAATCATAAAGACAATGTAAAAACTCTGAGAAAATTGCCCCAAGACTAGCCCCGCTCCGGCTCTATGCCTCACCAGATCCACATGCAACACCATCTGCTCACGTATACCGCATATACGATCATTGCCAAACACAAGTAGATAGGGTGAACTAACAGAATAAACATATAAATATAAACACATTTATATATATTTCACACAAACACACCAAAAGAATCCCTTCCCTTGATTCCACACCACATGGCCACAACCATGTCAATCATGTTCTATGTCTTCTAGTGAGTACCCCAAGGTGTCTTGCTGCCATACCTATCGGCCACAACCGATAGAACACGTGCGAGAAACCATTGCTACGAATCATACACCATAACGCCAGGTAGAGTTCCCAAATACGAACATAGTTGGTAACGTCCCAATACTACCAAACTTATCAGCTAACTACTGAGGAGGGCAATCTATCTTGACCCATCCGTACTAGCCATAACCAGCACACTCACACCGGCAACACTCGCCAACCTGAGCTCAACTCAAGGGTTCCTCGTGTTCATCCGCAATCCCAAGCTCAACTCGAGGGATGTCATTCCGAGCTCAACTCGAGGAATGCCACGTGCTTAACCCCTATCCCGAGATCAACTCAAGGAATACGTTTCGAGCTCAACTCAAGGAACACCAACAAGCCGACCTTTAAGATATCATAGAAGCCTTGTAGATCACGCACATCATAGCAAGTATAACACCAATTTGATGCAGCAAAATCACCTGGCGGGAGACACGTACCGCCAGGCGCTGCCGCTTCCAGATCGTCTGGCGGGGGACACGTACCGCCAACCGCTAAGCGCCTTAGTCTTTACTATCACTGCAACTATCGCCTAGCGGGACTTCCTGTGTTGCCAGGCGCAACGTGCCTTAGTATTTACCAAACTATAGACTCTGCCTGATGCACCCTTCCTTACCGCCAGGCGCCACCGTGATCCAAAACCCCCTGTTTCTACGTTGTCGCTTGGCGAGTCGATCACCACCGCCAGGCGCTACACTAGTACTTGCGTAGTACTGGTTTTAGTTCAGATTTAAGCACACTTCACACAGGTTGCTCTCATTCTAGAGTACCCCTAATAAAAGGCATTGCCATCTATAATGTTCCAGGCCTTATAGCACCTCACATGTGCATTCATCCCTAGTCATATAGACCATCCCAAGCATGCTCAAACAAAATAGAAGCAGCAACACTCTAACAATTTTAAGCACATGATCTTATGCACCAATGCAATTTAATATTGACACCCATGCCTTCACCAAACCAATTCTCCACATGTGACTAACCCAAAGGAACATTCAAATTGATAGAGACTTACCGCATAACCCAATCATGTTTCATTAGAAGCTACTTGAACTTATCAAGAGCTTATTCATGTATTTTACAGACTCCAAAATCAGCAATATTAAGTAATGTATATCTCTATATACTGACCTCCAAATCCAATATCCACCGTTCAAAATGAAGAACCACATGTTATGGACCAACTGTCAAAATTTCACCTAAATCTGACGGTAAACGAACTGAGAAATGCAGTTTTACAAAAACCAAAAAAAATGGTGGCGCCTAGCGCTCAGAAGTGAGGATATGGCACCTGGCGGGACTAAAATACCGCTCGGCAGTTCCTGTGCGTGAAAAGTACGAAAAATAGCATTTTTCGTGAACAAAACACCACGTGCACCGCCTAGCGACAACCTTTCACCGCCAGGCTATTCTTAACAGAAAACCCAATAATTGGGTTGTGTCAACATGAGTCGCCCGGCGGCTCATGAACTGCCGCCAGGCGGTGCATACAATTCTGGAAAAATCTCAATTGGTTCTGCATTTGCGTAAACCCCAAAACCCCAAATCAACCTTTCCCACATTCGTCTTGAGATAATTATATGGTGCACACATCATATTTATTCAATTCAGATTATTTTTATGCATCATATCATCTCTTAATTTAAAAGCCCCAATTTTCCAAATGGTTCAAACCTAATACTCATATAATCAATATCTCACCCAATTACTTCCCGTTACCTCACGATTTGCCACTTATGAAATAGTTACATTATAAACAATTCCTAAGACCACTTTTTTCTTAGCAGAACAACCTTGAATCACAAAAAGAAACACTATTACCGTGCCAAACTGACACGCATCGCCTGGCGGTAGTTCATCGTCCGCCAGGTGGTTCATAGTAGATGTGCACAAAAACTGGAAAAATGCATGAGTCGCCTGGCGGCAGTTCATCGTCCGCCAGGTGGTTTCTGAAAACATTCCAGAAACACGAAATTTAAGCAAAGACAGAGGATAATCATATATAATCATGTTATACAACATGGAGTTAATCTTAAACACAAAATTAACGAGTTCAACTCCCCTAACCTAGATTCCTCGCTTTAAAAAGGATGACTCTAGAGTTCTTCCTTGATCACCAATTTCCTCCCTTGGCTCCAACCCAATTCAGCTCCTTTGCTTACTCTTTAATCACTTTGTTTCCTCTGAATTTGTGTTCCTCACAACACTATAATTTTCCAGTCTCAAAAACCCTTCAAATTGTCTTAGTTTGCCTTTTTATTATGGTCCTTAATTGTGGTTAATAGCCAAAAACGAAAATGACATTAAAATGAATGTAATTGCCATTCAAATTCCATTATGAGCTGTTTTCAGCCACTCCTTGCTTCCTATGCCCCTTCACCTTCATGCCACAAGGAACAAGGAATTTTGGCAAAAAAAAAGCTTAATATGGTTCTACCAAGGTTTGAACCCATGACCATTCCAATGCCAACTCAATATATAACCATTTAACCAAATTCATGTTTTGTGATGATTAATATAATTCTATGATTATATTATCACTCAACATGATCAAGTATATTATTAAAAATAATAATAGATCAAATAACACACAATTGACATACATAAGATTCAAACCCAAGTCTTTTAACACAATAAAGTACTCTCAATCACTTAAACTAATACTTTTCCACATTACAACAATCAATATTAAATCTTATAAAGGTTCTCACTACTCGCATTTATTAATTAATTAATTTTTCCCCGGGTCTTACACGGTGGATCTTGACTAATAATTTTTGGGAATCAAAATAATATACTCAAAATTTATATATTTTATTATAGTCATTAATACAATAAAAAGGAATACATCACACATATCTAAAGAATTGTTGTTGATAAATATTTGAATCAAAACTAAATTTAAGCTATTTATTTTTCAATAAAAATAACTATATTGTTAGCAAGAAATTCATTTTTCATTTTATTCTGCAATATACCTTAATTTTTGTTTTAAAAAAAGACTAAAAGTTAAGTTATCATAAACTAATCAAAAAATTGAAAAACGTAAATACTAAAAGAAAAATCTATGATAATTAAACCAAAATTAAAAATCGATTATAAAAAAATACATAATGCATTACTTTTTCTTCTATATTCATAAAAAATAAATATACAAAAGACTCATAAAAAATAATACTAGCTATTAAACTAATATTTTACTCAAATGAAACAAAAAAAAATTACCTTATTTTTTCAATAATAAAAAAGAACATATGAAAAAAATGAAAGAATTAATAATTTTTTAATTTTTTATTATATTTGATTTTATGTTTTATTATTTATTAACTTAAATGTTATGTTTTATAAATGAAATAAAAGATACTTAACTAAATTCCAATCCCATATTACGTATAATTTAAAACTTTCTAAGAAAATTGGGGAATTGGGGACATGACACTCATTGTCCTTCCTATAATCCGTCCTATGGAATCAGATATGAGTACTACTGAGTGTCTATATGTTATCTGAATCTTTTAAAAATTTCTTCGTGTTATCCACCTCGTTATTCATTGAATATTCATGAAAAAATACCTATAGTTTTTTATACTGACAAGTAATTATGGATATCTACAAATAATTATATATATATATATATATATATATATAAATATATATATATTTTTTTTAAATTGAAATAAAATTGTTTAAAATTAAATCTTTAAAACAAAAATTCAGATAAAAAAATAATTTTTAAGTAAAATTCAAATTAAATTACTAAATAACATATTGATGTAAATTAATTTGATTTCTTAGAAAACAATTTTAAATGAATTGTATCAAAATATAAATTTTAAAAAATTAATCTTTACAAAATAATTTCAATTTTATAGATTTAAATAAAAAAATGTGAAATCAAAATTTAAATGATTATTTTATAACTAATATTTATTTCTTTACTAATTTTATTTTGGTTGATAATTTGAATAAAATAAATACTTACATAGAATTTATTAATAACTATTAGGTGATCAGTTACCATAATATTTGTATTCATCCTTAACAAACAGAAAATTAAATGTTGGTATATATATATATATATATATATATATATATATATATATGTATATATCATATATTTTGTGATTTAAATTTTAATATATTTATAGATAATTCTTTTTAATATGTGCATAAACTTTATATTGAAAAGAGTATTACATTAAGATTTAAAAGAATATCATAAAATTAAAATTTTATCCAACGCGTTCATATAAGGAAAAAAAAATGATAACACCAAAATAATATATCTCTTAGATTCTGTTTTGGTTCACTCAGAATTTTGTATCAAAATTTCCTTTTAGTAACTGTTTATTAATTATTTTATTTTTTTAAAATTGTATAATTATATTTTAAACTTTAATTAATTACTAAAATAAAATGTTAAAAATTATTTCATATATTATTTCTTTTAATAATTATGATAAAAATTATTTTTTTATTATTATAATAAAAAAATGTGGATACTCACATATTTATTATGAAGTGAATGGTTGGGATTGAGATTGTTCTCTTCAAATTTTGAATGTTTAAACTTTTGCAAAAGCTCATGGAACATAGGAGAGATAGATGAAAAGGCAAAGAGAAGACTTGACCAGGGAGCAAGAGTACTCTAGCTAGAACCTTAAACGTACAGAACAAAGTTTGTTCATTTAGAACTACACAAAGGAACACAGGCACCACCAAAGTAGCTTACAAATCTCACTCACTCACTGCAATCACAATCAAAACCAGGATTAGCGCTCCTGGTTCCGTAGCCATGTCAAGGGTTTCGGCCAATTCTTCTCCTTCACGCTCACTTTCTGTGGCTTCCACCTTCAGAGCCTACACGCTCCCTATTATTCTCTTCGCCGGAGCCATGTACTACCAGCTCTTCGTTATTCCCAATGCCTTCCCTCGTTCTCATTACGATGGTAATTCCTTCTTTATCAATCAATCTATCTATTTATTTATTGCAAAACTGATTTTTTATTTCTGTATGTTTGGTGATTGCAGTTTTGCAAATTGAGAGCTATAGTTCCGTTGAAAAAGTGCAAGAGGCTTACGAGAAGCTTGAATCTAAAATGTAATTCATTCATGTCTCGTTTGATTAGTTTATGGGATGATTTTATTGTATTTTAGCATTTGGCAGTGGTAACTGTGAATATACTCTAAATTTTACACATACCCTTTTTTTTCTGTTTTTTATTTTTTGCTAAAGGAATTTCAAGAAGCTAAAATAAAAGTGGTTATTTTCTCAATATAAAGTAACCTAAACGCACAATCGAACGTTTGCTGTGTGCATGGATTGGATTTGTGATGTGATTAAGGAGTATGCTTTTCCCATCCACAATTTGAAACTCCGGTTTATGTGTAAGGACTGTGGATGAACAGATATTCATAAAGGGAATTCTTACTCACTGCCTGATTTATTTTGAACATTTAGTCCTAAAAAGTGTGTATGGTGCAAGATGAAGGGATAGTTAAATGCTTGGTTTCTGCATTTTCTGTTTGAGATGAGTAGTGCCTAGGTTAGTGCCCAGTGCTCACTTTACCTAGCTTATTTACTGTAGCTTGGTTATTTTATTTTCTTACATTTTTCTATTAAGTTTATTTTTAGTTAGGGCACCTTAGATGTGTGTGTGTGTACTTTTCATTTTTATTTTTTTTAAATTGGAGTTTTTATTCTATGTAAAAAATTGTTTAATTGCCATAATAGGGTAGCTAAGATTCTTTTAGCAAAATTTCAGATAAAGAATAGTCATTTTGTTTTTTCATGTAGTTTGTTGAATAGGTTTTCGGGTCTTAGTTTGTTGAGTGTGCTTAAACTTTTGTGGAGCATTCTGTGTGATAGGTTACATAACATGCTATTAATAATCTTATGACATTAGTTAAATTGTCTTTCAGGAATTCTGCTGACGAAGCTTTTGATATTCATGAGTTTTTAAAGGTAATTGAGAGGTCATTTATCAGCTATCTTGTCTATCAGTCAAATTACAGTATGATGCACAAAATTCTCCTAAGAACAACATTCTCCTAAGGTGATAGTGACTTTGGTATTATGGGGTGCTCAAATCCCACATCAAGTAATATGGGAGGTTCGGTGGAGTATCAAGTGCTTGGTTCTTCCCCCCTTAATAACTAGCTTTTGAGGGTGGATTCCCCAAGTACTTTGTGTTACTTATCATATGGCTTTAAGACCACCCTCATATGATAAGGATCATTACACTTGGTTTACACTTTGGCCAAATCTAGTTTTAACTTTTAAGTTTATTGTGTTGGTTTCATGATTCAATTTGTTTTCTTAGGACTAGTTTGATTCACATTATATAAATTATACTTAATACTTCCAAACAGAGACTGTTGAATTTATTTGAATGAATCCCATCATCATGGTTTTAAGGCTACAAATCTGCTTAATCAGAGATCAACACGTACTGCCTTGACGTTGGACTGCACCTGCCTTAATGCCTTAATATGGTCTTGCAAACACTCTCTTGGAATGATGTGAAGAGAGGAAAACTTTGTTTATATACGTGAGTTTCAAATGTATAGTTGAAGTATGGTCTTTCTATTGAAGTTAGCCTAGCGTGAATTGGTGCATACGAAGAACCAGGGCTTTTCAGTAAGATTTAATTCTGCATACAAAATTTGATTGTTCTTGTTGGTATTGGTTTGTTTGTAGAGACATAGGATAGAATAGCTTTGAATGAAATGGCACTACAAACACCCACATCCACACACTTCATGATACAATTTACAAGGATAAGTGACTGGGTACTATTTCCATGGCCTTGTTTCCAGTGAACACTGTTGTAAAGCATTCTTAATCGCAGGGAGCACTGGCCCTCTTAGGGGCCTGCCTTAATTATGGCCTCAAAGGTTGTGGTTTAGTTCCATATTGACTAGAAATATGACTTATATAGAGATATAATTAAGTCAGCCAATTTTTTTGATAGTACAAGAGCTTATCCTAGATCCATTATTTAGTCACGTGAATTTGCCACATTCCAAGCTGGTAAGGAGCAACGGAAAGTATAGTGAAAGTATTGTGAAACTAAGAATTCTGGAAGGTAAATCTGAAAAGTGTCTTAAAAAATATGAAAACATGATACTAAGTTACACACTCCTATATATAGTGTATAATATTACAAAAGTCATATAGGGACCATGGAGAAAACCCAATTAGTTGAGATATTGGTATCCTCTCCACAGTTTTGAGTTATTGGTAAGCCCAATATGTACTGGGTCAAAGGATGATAGGTGAAAGAGGGCTTTAACAACCTTATTGGCCCAAAGTCACAAGGCCTAAGAATATTTGAGTGCCGGTAACAACTGTGATTCAAATAAGTATCTCTGATTAGAAAGAACAATGATTTGAGTTAGGTCCCAAGTCCTAATTCAGAGAAAAACTAAATTGTGATACGTGAACTACATGTGAGCGTGCAGTGTAGCTATTATGAAATTAATATGCAGAAACTGTTTTGGATATCATAACTCACGAACATGTTATAAAGAGGTGGGTATGCATTCATGAAATGAGACTGTAGTACTCTTACTGATAAATTGGTATTTCTTTTTTCCTATCATATGCCCTGGTACTTTAACACGGTTTTATGTATTACTCATGATTTTTGTTTGATTGCTGTTCACTACCACATTAGCATTGTGGATTTACTATGGTTTTATTCATGTGATTTGCAATGAGAGCATGCTTTACAGATTCGATATGCTTATGAGTTGCTGACAAATCCTTTATGGAAAAGAGACTATGACATATTTGGTATTGATGAACAACTTGTGAGTACTCTCTTTTCCATCGTTTTAAACTTGTGTCTGTTTTTAAGATCTCTCTTGTAAATGTTTGTATCATCCCTGATTACTATCATCTCCAAATGGTTTAATTAAATGATATAATTTTACAATGGTAGCATATTGTTGAGAGTGCCAGCAAGCAATATGCAGGGAAACATATTTCAGAATTGAACCTCCCTTTACTTCAGGCCCAATCTGGTTAGTCAAAGCATTCATTAGATGTGAAGTTTTTCAATGGATATGTGACATGGAAACTTTTTTATTGATGGATGCAAAATCTTTTACCTCTTAGGATCTGTGGATCATTCTTCTAAAGTCATTACAGCTAGTGACTTCCAGTATATATTTCCAGATGTTAAGCCATGGCTAATTCAGGTACATATGTTGATATGTTGTAACAAATGTGATCACCGTCTAACTTTCATGCTGAATTATTCTTGTTATTTTTAACTCATATTTTTATTTTGTATAACTAAATTAACTGTACTTTTACCACTATTGACCTCCATAACTACTGAATGAAATTAAAACTATTTTCAATTAAATTATATTATATTTAATTGAATGAAAATCTGAGTTTCTGAAACTGTATTGACTATAAATCTTGTACTTTTTTTTCCATGATGCCTTAAATATTGGTTTCTACACTTGCATCGGAGTATTTCACTTACTGAGATCCTAAAGTTTTGGATCAAATCAATTATCCCTAGTTAAACCTGGCAATATAACAAGGAAGAATAAAATCTGATTATACTAATTTGAAAGCGAGTTTAGGCCTAACTTAACTTACAAAACCATGTTTTTAGTAAGAATAATTCACAAGTTAAACAAAAGTAGCATAAATCATGTCTCCTTAGAAAAAAGTACTCTTTGCAGCCTCAACAGTCATTTTCCCTATTTCAATCTCAGACACAATGGAATCAATTTTAGCTTCAATGAGTATAGCCATTACCTAGCAAGAACACTGCTTGCATCACACACTAAATAGAAAGTCACGTCTCCTTAAGATGGTCTTTTCTAGTAGCCTTTGTTGCTACTTTCTCCGCTTCAATCTCACAACAACAATAATGGCATCTGTTTCAGCTTCCTCCAGTTGATGCAGGTCATGCCCTTTTATCACCACAACAACTTCTATGTTCTTCCCTCCACTCTCTACAGCTTCAAGCAATGCATGAATAGCTAATTTCACAATCTCCTTGCCAAAGTTCAATATGCCTGAGGAGTTTGTTCAGTATAGGGAGGGTGTGCTAGTGTAGGGATCAAACCAGCCATGAGGATGGAAAGCCCCAAGGGGTGAACACCACCACTCTGCTTGTGCTTCTAATTAAGGCCCACAATGTAACAAGTGATTTATGCAATGGTAACGGGATCCTCAACCTTACGAGTAACGATAATGAGCAATATATAAGTGTACAAATCTCATTTTATTTTACAAGTCGATTTTATAGGGTTGAGTTAATCTTGAACAACCTTAAAAGAATAATAAACATTCCCTCTCAAGCTGAAATATAAATATCTCAAATAGTAGGGAGCATGTTACATATGTAGCCTATCGAAGGATCTTGTAAGGATTTAGTTTGTCTATCTGCAAGTTGTTCCTTAGAGCTTACAAAAGTAGTCTTGATGATGCCAAGGGAGATCTTCACTCCACTGTAATGAAAGGACAATTAACCTTTATATCTTGTGTATGATAGGATTTGGAGAAATGTTGATTGAAGCAAGTTCTGTGAGACCTATCTTCAAAAATTTGAACAGCTGAAGCAAATGCTTTAACCACAAGATACTCTCTACTTCTGTACTTGATCTTGTACCTACAATTTGCTTCATATTTTTCTTTTTCCAAGAGATCAAGTTTCCACTAGTTAGAACACAGTAGCCTATCATGAATCGTCTATCACTAGCATTTCCTGCCCATTCCACCTTGGATGATAGCGTCACCCCTATTCATTGATTTATCTTATTTGATCAACTGCATTCCTATGCCTATCACTTGGTGAATTGAGAAATTGATTGACAACCCTAATAGGAAATATGTTGTCCTGACTAGTCATTATGAGATAATTTAGCTTCCTATTTGTAATATACTAGCAACATAGTCACTGCATGTATCTTAGCCTTAGTCCTTCTTTAGCCCAGCTTAGTGGCACACCTGTGAGGAGAGTAGATTGCATGCCTTTTAGTCCTATGAAAAGTAGACCAAAAGGGACCCTTAGGAGGCATGAGTTAAGGGGATCTCAAGGTAAATAATATCTTTGAAGATTTAATCTTTAATTGGGCCAAATAGTGTTGGTGTTATCCATTGTAGTGGACCTCACATAGAGGGATAAGGCTCTTGTATTAAATAATAATACATTAAAGTCATGCCTTGGTTAAATGAATGAACCAAAATGGCATGTCTCATTGAAGTGGCTGCACCTTAATCAAGAGGTACTGACTCCTGTTCCCTGATTTTAGCACCTTAACCATCCCTTCTTGCACCTTTTGTTATACTGCTTCAAACATAGGAATTGGGAATGTCACGTGAACTTTCAAGATAGCATTATTTTTGATAATATTGGAACATTATTTTTCCAAAAGAAATGTGGTGGTATGTTTGAGACTATAACTATATGTTGGTAAATTATTTGCTTTTCATCATATTATTCCATGAAATGGAAAACTAGTCATATTTAATCCATTTTGTAAATTGGAAAGATATTCATCAGCTTTCTTTACTTTTTAGTAACATGATGTCTCTTGAAAGATATATTTGATCAATCTTTCTTGTAAAGATTGTATATCACCATTGTTGCCTGCTTCCATAATTTTTATCTATTTGATTCTTTTAAAAAATTAACTTGAATTTGATGTTGGATGTATTTGTATCAGTTGTATTCATCAGGGAGTGAAAATTGTGCTCAATTTTCCAAGTCCTGGAATAAAATTGGTAAGTTTTTTAAACTTAACTCCTGGGATAAATTTTTTTCTTTATGCACGTGATATATTTCTGTGGAAATGTTACCCTTTTCTGACTAATAGCATTTAATTTTTCTTGAGTTAGTCACTTAGTCTTTAGGTTTTTGAATTATATTGCTAGAAAAGGGAGAGAAATTTCCTTGTCACAGTAAATTGAAGTTAAATGAGAAATATGCGAACTTGTTTCAGGTGTATCTTTCCCCTTATCTCTGTTTCTGTCTCTCTCTTTCTCTTGGAAGTTTCCACTTAGTCTGTTTTTTGGCAGTGTTTCCTTCCCTAAACAGTGATAAATTTATGGCACTATTCTTTATATTTTACATGGATTTAATCTAATTGATATCCAAGCCCTTTGTTATTATTTTAGTCACCAGTTCAATGACCAGTTTATTCTGATGAATTTCTCTGCTTTTAGCTTCTTTATTGGATGTTGTTGCAAACATTGGTGTGGTGGAACTTGGTGAGAAGGAGCTTGCCATATACCTTGCAGATAGAAGATCAACTGGAAAACCATTTTTTAGAAATGGTATGTGCTGAATACAGTCAAATTTTTGTTTCTGCCCTTTTGTTTTTGTGGGATCCCTATAAAAAATGAATGTTCCCTTGTTTAAGTAGTTGTTTTATTTGACCCTTCTGTTATATATTTATAAAACAGTCCAATATAAGGAGCATTCTATACAAAACGTGCAATTATTATTTGTAAATTCACTGTAAAGATTGTTCCATTTTATCCAAATCAGACTAGTTCAATGCGTGCTGTTTCCGAGTATGTTTCTTTTTGTGTATACTTAATACACACTTGTGTGTGAGACTTGTGAGTATTTCTTTATAACAATCGTGTTGCATCTATCCATGGATACCTGTGATAAAACAGATTTATTATTGGTGGTTTCCTTCTATGTTGATTAACTATAAATGATTAAATATAAATACAAAATGATGACCTTATAATCAAATTAAAATAATAGTATACTTTTTAGACAGAAAGCTGTGACTGGCCTAGATTTTTTTGTGTAATGGGAGAAAAACACAGTTATATAGATGATATTCCATAAGGTACCACACATCTGTATTTGGCTGCTCAATAACAGCAAATTTAATAGAGAATTACTAACTCTTCAGAAGGTACATCTTCCATTCAGTTTCAATATAATTTTCTTTCAATATGGTATTAGAGCATAGTGATCCATGGCCTAAAAGAATATTCCACAACGTTCCCCTCTGCTACCTGCGGTGACTTAGGCAATGTGGTTTCAAACTCACAGAACTGCAACTAGCAGTGGTTGTCATATTTATTCTGCTGCTAGATCCAATCACGTTTTCTCATAACTTCAGAGAAACTTGATGACGAAAATTCTTTGCTATGGTGATGACAAGTCAAGCACATAGGTTGCATAATTTAGTTTGACTATGAAAATTCCTCTTTATTTTCTTTCTGAACAAGATCTTTATCTTAATTATGTGACTCCAAATTATCTTGTTTGGAGACAACAAGATCAAATGTTTAGTCTGGTTACAATGGTCTCTTTCTAGTCCCACTCTTGCTCTCTTTATTCTCGCTCATGAACTGCGACAACATAATTATAAGAAGAGAACTATTTCAGACTGTTAGAATATAATCAGCGGTTACAAATTTCTAGAAAATCAACCGTTACATAATATCGTAAATTAGGATGATTGATTCCATATTATTATGTGCCTTTATTGTAATTTGTTAAGATATCATTAATATCCTATTTTCTGTTTCTACTGTTATTAGTCTTCATATGTATTTTGGCCCATATTTTCTTTATTATAAATACAATCCCTATGTGTATTTTCTACACAAAGGAGATTATTCTCAAATCCTATTTTTTCTATATTCAACATAATTGATTCTATTCAATAGTATAAATACATATTGTGTGCTCTGCATTAGACACACAATACAATATAAATACATATTGTGTTCAGAACATATACAATTCTATGCATTCTCAGTCTTCCTTCAATGATGAGTCTGTTCAACTTGATAGCAATGTTATTGAAAAATGGTCATGGTGGAAAGCGACAGTGGATTTTCTGCTGCTCGCTACAACATAGACCTGAAATATGTAGGACAATAAATAATTATTTTATTAATTACAATCACACTAGTTACATTCTCGTAGTCTCTATTTGTAATATCAAAACCTTTGAGAAAAGAAAAAAAAATTATGCTGAAATGAATAAGAAGATTCTTAATATTTTTCCTAATTACTTTGAAGATATTGAGAATATTTTTTATCATGATAATATGCTATTTACAACACTCCCCCTCAAGTTTGTAAATAAATATTAGTGTTGTTACTAGAGATGCAATATTAGAAAAGGGGTTTAGCTTTATAAATTGCCATTACTTCTAATTTCTAGTTGACTTACAAATGCCTGTTTCTGTCTTCAATGGTAGATGTCTGTTTAAAGTTTTCCATGATAAAGATAGCATTTCCTTGTCTTGATGTATTGAAAACAATGGTCCAGGTGTTCCATCTCTTGTTGCCATTCCTGCAGGATGTCGTTCTCCTAAATGTATTAGAAGGTGAGTTTTATTATTTAACCAAGGGTTCATTTGAGATTAGAGAATAGGAGTTTTGATTTTTTTTAACTTTACTGACATGTTAATTCACATTTGGATAAGTAGGTCAATAATCATTATTATATCATGTTTGTAGTCTACTTGCACTAGTCATTTCTACTACATGGAGTTACTATAAATTATTTTCTTGTGTCAGGTTTAATGGTGAGCTTACGGTTGATAAGGTTACAAATTGGTTTGCAACAACTATACTGGCTTTACCTCAAATTAACTACTACTCAAGGGAAACTCTGGTAAACGTGTTAAAAATATGATTTAAATATGTTAAAAATATGAATTGATTATATTAAATATATATGATATTATTTGATAGGAAAATATATTATCAAATATTTCCCATTACATGGTATTGTTTTCTTCAGTATTATTGTATCTCTACTTCATTATCAAATATTTCCCATACTAAATAAACATGAAAGTGTTTCTCCTTCTTTCATCTGGCCTTTCTTAAATTTCATTACCAAATTATCCAGCATTAAACAGTCACATATGTCCATGCCATACAAATTTAGCACTGTTTTTATGTTAGAAGTTGACTGCCTAACACAACCTCTACTTTTGTCTAGGCTCAGGATATGCTTTGTAAATATTTAAAACAATACACAGAAAAGGGTGGAGTTTATGAAATGATGCCTAAGTAACCAAAAACAAAGTGAATAAGTGATAACCAAATACATGATAATATTTTTTTATTTGGTCTTTAGCTTATAGAAATAGGTATAGCGTCGAAGATTGACCAATTCAGTTATTATTCTTAGAAAGGTTGCTTTTAAAATAATGAAAATAATATTTTTTTGGTAGAAGGACAATTGAACAAAGATTTTAAACAAGTTCATGGCATATCTAATTTGAAAACTAACTCCTATTGGGTTATCATGCTTTCATTGTTATTGTCCAATGTCCAACTAACTTGATTTGCTTTTGGAATATAAATTATCTATTGTGAGTTTTAATGGTTACTAAGGGTATTTGGAATGCCACTTCAAAATTTCAGGTGCCAAATTTTCTTGGTAAAACTAGTCATCATAAGGTACAATTACATTGCTCTTCTGTTAAAAAAATCTACATATTTTGCTCTCTGACTTTCTTAGCATAAATATCGTTCTTATATTTTCCACCTACTAGTCAACTTCTGTACTTTCATCACACATTTTTTTATTGAATAAAGTTTAATGTTTATTTAAGTTGTTAATTGTTTGAGGAAAATTATATTTAAGGAACCCTACCTGAAAATATTTCAAATTACAGAATGCCACACACTTCATAACACGATTTTCATATTATTGTGTGGATCTTTTACTGGATTTCTGGTGTAACTGATTGAGGTTACTGAGAAGTCAATTTTATCCAATATAATTAGGTTACAAATGGCTGTAATGCATCTGTAAACTGTTGCTCAGTTTCCTTGCTTAGTAATTTGTAACCTGTACAGTTTGCAATAGCTTAAAGATATGGCTGAAAAATAGTGGTCAGTCAATCTTTATTTAAAGAAAATGCTAAACTTCTTTTGTCCAGTGGTGTAATATTCTTTTTGAGCATGTCATCGGAAACACATTAGCCACTTTTCTTCTGTATCTTAAGTTTTCTGCCCTAATTCTAGCCAATGAGCAACAACTACTGTTACACTACCACATCTTGTCTTGTGGCAGCAATAATGCATTTAATATGTTCAGAAATCAGTCTTCTACCATAATATGCGTAAACAATAATTTTCGAGTCATGAATTGTGACATTCAGCTTGTGCCTGGTTGACCTGAAAATATGCTGGTAGAACATGGTGCTATGAAAGGTTTGAAATAACTATTACTTATATTTGGCTTTGATTAATCTTGGAGAAGAAAAATCCTTTTGGTTTCAAAAGTTCCATTTTTTACACGTTATACAACTTTTGTCCTCCTTTGCAATTAGCTTGTAGATGTTCAAAAAATAATTTTCCACCTCTGGGCCAAGTTTCAAGGTTAAGGAAATAGTAATTCATTTTTGTCATCTTTATGGTAGTCTTGCTAGAAAAATAACAATTATTTCCTTGAAATAATATATTCCTAAGACCCACTTAATCTTGTTTGGATGCCCTCTGATTGAGTAGATCTAGAATTTATCTGTTTTAAGGTTTATTTTCTGTGAATCATCGCATATAGGTAAAAGTCCTCTTTTTCTCAACATTTGGTGAGCGTGCTGCCCCATTTATACGACAAGCAGCTAAAGACTATTGGGCTTTTGCTTCATTTGCATTCATTCTCTGGCGGGAAGAGGAATCTTCCTATTGGTTGGGAGCGTAAGTGACAATTTTCAGAAAATATGAATCAGGAAAACAATATTCTGCATTACATTTTCTGTACAGAAGAGGATGGTGCTATGAATATTGTTATATTCACCAGCCTATTGGTTCATTGCTTGATCTGTCATTGAAGTGTTGAATTTATTTTGGTTTATCTGTTTTCAAATTTCAGATTTGGGGTGGAATCTGCACCGGCTATTGTATTTCTTAAAGACCCTGGTGTCAAACCTGTGGTTCACCATGGTCTGTTTCATCTTTCATCATATTACTCCATTACCATACGAATATACATCTGCCCTTCCAATCAACTGACTGTCTATGCATTGTGTATTGCAGGTTCTATCAACAATTCAATTTTTCTGAACTTGATGGAAAATAATAAACAGCAAGGTAGATGCAAATTCATTGTTCACATTCGCATGTTTGATAGCCATAATTTTTCCTAAATGAAAAATTACGTACCTGTAATTTTTAAAGGTAGGTTGGGAAAATTGGGTGGAGACTCTGCTGTGGGACTAGTGCACTAACTTCAATTGAGAGTTCAAAGATCTAATCCTGAAATAGATGGAATTACCTTCTACCTAGATTGGAATAAACCAAACGTTTTCAGAAAACAAATATGATAGTTTACTCCTGTATGACAATACATTATAAAACTTTAGTATCAAGTTCATTCATCTGAAGAGAAATGAAAATAAAAACTGGGATGTCCAATATCATGTAGGCAATGACTTTGACTAATTTTTGTTCTCAACACATGTGGCAAGGACCACAATATTAACCCAAAACTGTTTGTCTGTTTGCATACTATGTGCCTTTGGGCTTTTTCTTGTCAATTTCTTGTGACTAGGTACTAGGTAGTGATTACTATTTTTACTGCGTATAACAACAAATACTCCTTGAATGTATATATAAATAAATTAGTTTGTCCATCTGATGCATGTCTTATTCTATTCAAGGCATTATTAATATTAACTTTTGTTAATATAATGGTAAATTTTTGTTCACCCTTTTTGCTTCCAGAGCTTCGGCAACTAAGGAGTGTGACATCAATGGAGCTAGGTTGTGATCCTCATGGCTATTCTCGTGCTGGTTATGATACAATGATATGGTATTGTGCTATTGTAGTTGGAAGGCCAAGTCTGGAGCTGAACAGAATGCGTGAAGTATGTCTTCTTAGTCTCGTTTTTGGGCATAATTTGTTTATATCGAGAATTATGCTAATTTTAGTTCCTTATAAAAGTCAAATCACTGTTATAATAATTGATACTTTAAGTTTTGATAGGTTCCTAGTAAAGTAAACTTGAGGCTCTATTCTAGTTTTCATTTTTATTTTGGGTAAATAGCTCGTTCGAAACAACAAGTATGGCTATATTTTGTTTTTAGTACAGTGAGAACAAAACTTACAATCTTAGTAAAAAACTTTAATTCCATTAATATTGTTTGAACTCTGTAAATAGTTAAGGTAAGTCCACAAGTATGATCTTCAGTAATTGTCACTTGTGTTTATTAAGAGGAAAGTTAATGTTGACATGCAATTAACTTTGAAGAAACCACTAAGGGTTAAATTTATAAAGCAAAAGGCAAAGAGTCCTTCAAGGTTAATTACATATTAACATTAATTTTTCCTTTAATAAACACACATACCAATTACTAAAGACCAAAACACATATTCAATTACTTCAACCATTAACAGAGTTTAAATAAAATTAACAAATTAAAGTTTTTGTATTAAGAATGTAATTTTTTTTTTCTTGCTGTACTAAAAAAAATATCTCAATACTTATTGTGCTAAACCGACTATACCCTTTATTTTTTACAGCTTCAAATTTGGTAGAGTTGTAATTTTGTTCCATAGACTATGTACAGGGTCCAAGAAACATTTTCTAAGTACAGCCAAGTGGATGCATCATCTGAAAATCAATCCTTAGCTCCAGCTGTGGATGCATTTAAGGGAAGGCGGTTGACATTTGCTTGGCTTGATGGTGAAAAGCAAAAGGTATTTTTTTTTTCTTTCATTTGAATGATTTACTTTTTAGCTGGTGTTTCTAAGTGAATTACCCTTCTTTTTTATCAGAGTAAATCTCATAATGCTGATGCTTGACATCAGTGATTGATTTAACATTAGAGAACTTTTTTAAGAATACCAATTTCATTTGACAATGACCCATGGGCATCAAAGCAAAAATTTATTCTAAATTGCTGCTTTGACAGCATCTAATCTGCAAGATGATGGCTGTATTATACGTCACTTTGATGAACTAGTCACATGACCTAATTTCACTACTAAATCATTAGAATGCTTTATTATGCATATCCATCCAGATTTTACCACAGTATAATGTCCTATTTTACATATTCATCCAGGTGTTACTTATCTTTTTCGGATGATGCACTTGTTTTGTTAAATATAAAATGTATTATCTATTACATATGGACAGAGATGGTTTTGTTCACTAGCCTACAGTGGCTTGGAGTATTGGTTTTGCCCTTTTTAATGGAAATTATGGAAATAGGGGCATTTGAAAAGGCATAGGTTCTTATATTCATTGTAGATAATGTAAAAGGGTTCACATTACAGTTATGCCTCACCTATTACTTCTACTCATTTATTTCGTGACATTTATAGTACTATTGCTTTGGCCCACATCCCAGTGCTTCCATGCTAACACAAAACATTCGGAACTTGACCTTTTCATTTTGTTGAGAATCAATTTTGATTATTGTGTACTTATTGTATAACGGAAACAATATGTGATTTATAGGAACAAATATAATCAATTGTATTTATCATTTTCAGACAATATAATAAAGTCACCACCAAGTATCTAAGACACAGTATTCTCTAAATGTGCTCTATTTTTCCATTTCAACGTCGTGTATGCCAGATTTTTCTTTTGTTTTCAGTTTCATATACAAATATTTGAAATGAGAAACATAATGAAAATGAGATTTTTTATGTCTTTTTAATTGTCTCTTGAACAGGAAATGAAAGCAAATTCATTTTTCAAACTAAACATGCCCCTAATTCTTATGTTCTTCATAAGTTATTGACAATATTTGCTTAATATCTTTTATTTAAATCAGTTTTTAAAAAATCTTTTAGTTTTTCAGAAATATCTTTTACATAAAGATAAAAATATATTTATTTATTATTTAGATTTAGGAAGATAAGATTGGGGTATTGTTAATATTTGATATTGTGTTACATTTTATTCTATACAACAAAATAAACCAAAAGCTTCTCCAATAACATATCTTTCATATTTTCAAAATCCGAAATCCTAAAATAAGTGAGTTATTTCTTTAAATTTTTCTGATGTATTTTGAATTGAAAATACTTTTACATCATCTTTGCCACTATTTCTAACCTGAGCTATTTACCTAAATTGATTGTGTAGGATTACTGCCAATTTTACCTTGGTCAAGCGGGTAGCGATCACACTTGTGGGCAACGACGGAGTGTGACTGATATTCCTAGGTTGTTTGTCATTCGTTACCTGAGGAATAGTAGTGCTGTTGATTTGAGAAAAGAACAAAAATCCAACTGGAAATCATCACTGGTCCAAGATCTAATTAGTGATTCTGATCTTGCAGGCCAGTTTGTCGCTGGGTACAAGGGCGAAGATGATGTTTCACAGGTTTGCCATTTTGCAATAAAAGATTCACAATGATAAACTGCTTTTACATCTCTTTTATAACTTAGTGCATTGTCATCGTAAAAACTAATGATGTACAATGACGTAGATGCACAGTTCTTTTAAGATATTTTCTATTTTCATTTGCAGATTACCCACTGGCTTGCAAACATTATTTCTGATGGTGACTCTAGAGACTTACCATTCTTTGTAAGTTTTATTACCTTTTGAATAGGTTTTGTAGGTAAGCCTTATTGTATGGGACACATTCAATGTTGAATTAATAACCTTGGCCCTCACTCGAGTATTTAATTTCTGTTTACCGGTTTTCTCTAAATGTCACTTTACATTCATTATTGTGATCATTTGATTTCACAATTGCCCAGGTTAATATTTTAAAATGAGAGGTTGTTGATGGGATTAATTGTGTAGTTTACTGATTAAGAAAATACTATCTCCTCGTTGCAGTCGCTACGAACTCCTGAGCTTGTCCCTGATGACACAGAACCTATTTCACAAAATATTCCTCTGAACAATCTGAAGCAGAGTATTCTTGGTAGTCTTAGTGGACTCTCTATATACCGTGAGGATCCTAGAGTTGGTCCGTTTTTGCTTTTGGGTGCATTAATTTCTTTGGGTACTATATGGCTGCGTAGGAGCCAACAAGTTCATCCTTCTGAACCAAATCAACCTAGTTCCAATCACCCATCTGAATCAAATCAACCAAGTCAACCCAGCTCCAAGGTAACTTTTGCCCTGATATCTAGCATTTTTTTTTTTTTTCAAATTTGTTTATATTTCTTGTATAATTTCATTCTGACAGATGTTTTCACAGGATGAAAGGGAAAAAAAACCTAGAGACCGGGTCAGGAATCGGTCAAATAAAAAAGCACCCCCTTCTATGACTGATTTTGAACCATCGAATTCTTACCAGGTTCCACTATCAGATTCTGACTCAGAGTAATTTCAGTCTGGTTGCTCCATGAAGGAAAGGAAAATACACAATGTTACATGGTCTGAAGGTGGAGTTCTTCGTTTGGAGCAAGATAATTGCTTATTTTCAAAATATAATTGATTATTTAAAGATTTTTTAATTGTTTGCGCAGATAATTAATTATTACTTAGAATGATTTATGAACTATTTTTAACTTGTCTCGTCATTAATGTTTGTTGTGTTGGTTAAGTAGGCTTCTACACTTGGTAGTTTTTTAAGGACGGATTTTCAAGAAAATTTGACCGTATTGCATAATGTTTATAATGTTTATGGTGGAGTGTATTTAACTAAATTGAACTTTCAAGAGTGGTCAAGCAATTCATCACATTTTTTAGCGAAAACCAAACAAGTTTAAAAGCTTGAATTCATCGAGCAAATTATCTTAGCTACATAATTGCATTTTTAGTTTTGAAACCCACACTTATTCAATGTTAACTCCTAAAATAGTTTCAATGCTTTTCAAATTCTATCAATTTAGGTTTTTCAGTATTTTCCACTTCATTCATTGGCTTCTAGTGAGCTTCAGAATCAAAGAAATGAACAATCTGACTTTAATGGAATGCATAATGGGATTATTTCGGGGGTATGCATTTGACCATGATTTAAAACAAGGAAGGCCTCAATCATTTTGAAAATTGCATAAAATAAGTTTCAATCCAAATAGTCAAGTTAAGTTCTAGCATTAATTTACTTTAAGCATTTTAAAGTGAAGCAAATTAAATTGATAAATGCAACAACAAAGTATCATGAAAAGGAATCGTGATGTAGATTTTACTATTAATTAAAAATAGTAAATGGTTTCGAAACTAGAAAAAGCACTTTCAAAACAACAAAAACACAAAAAACAACAAAATGCGCATGAAAAAGTGCAAATTTACAAGTATATAGTAAATATGCTTCCCAGACTTGATTCTTACAATGTCCTTGGTGTAAGCTAAAGCAAATGTAGTTGAAAAAAAAAGATAAATAACAAAAATTGCAGTTGCTAGAGGTGTCAATTCGGCCAGTCCACAGGGCTTAGTCCTGGTCTATGTGGGCTAGGGTCAAAAAAACCCACATTGAAAAAAAGTCCTCATCAAAGAAGTCTACAGGACTAAAAATCTCACAAAAACTCTATGGATCAAGGTCAACCTATGAGCTTTCATATTTAACATAAAAAATATATTATTTTTTAAAATATATATTATTATACGTGGAATGGGCCTAACGATCTGGACGGGATCAATGATCCAGACAAGCATGGCGACCCATACAGGTCCAATGACCCAAACCTGCTCGTGGACCCTAACAAGCACGATGACCCGGACAGGCTCGACGACCAAGATGGGTCCAACGACCTAGACGAGTCCAACTAAACTTGAAAGGACCCGATGATCCAAACGAGCCAAACGATACGGACCAACACGACAACATGAACTTTCCTGACAACCCGAACATGCCCGACGATTTGGACTGTCTCGACGATTTGGATGGGCCCAACGACCCAAGCAAGCGTGACAACCTAGATGGGCCTGACAACCCGAATGGGCCCAGCGAACCAGACGAGCCCGATGACCAAGCTGAGTCTGACGACTAGAATGGGTTCGACGATCCAGACGGGCTCAACGACCCTAACAGACCCGACGACTTGGACGGGTCCTACAACCTTGACCGGCCAAATGACCTGGATGGGCCTGTCCAAACTATCGGACCCATCTGGGTCATTGAGCTCGTCTAGATCGTCGAGCCCGTTTGGGTCGTTAGACCCGTCTGGATAGTCGAGCCCGTCTGGATCGTAGGGCTTGTTTGGACGTCAGGCCCGTCCAAACCATCGCGCCCGTCCAGGTCAGCGGGACCATTTGGGTTGTCATGCCTATCTGGTTCGTCGGGTCCGTTCGGGTCGTCGGACCCACCTGGATCATCGGACTCTTCCAGGTCTTCGTGCTTATCCGAGTCGTTGGGCAAGTCTGGGTTGTTGGGTCTGTCCGAGTCGTGGTGCTTGTTCAGGTCGTTGGGCCTATTGGGCCCGTTTGTCTTGTTGTGTTTGTTCGATTCATCAGACTTGTCCGGCTCGTCGGGCCCATCCGGCTCGTTGGTTTATAAAGCTCAATAAGGTTCAGGTGTGAGCATTAGAAGGCAAAAATGCAAGGATCTACTTGAAGCCTAATCAAGGTATTACAAATCTCTTTAAAGATAAGTAAAATCAAGTAATGAAAAGCCAAGCATAAAGTTAGGCATGACAAGTGTGAATGAATCATGGAAAGCGTCACTTTCTCTCTACATTGTTTAGGAAACAAGAACTAATAAGCACTCAAATGTCATAGGAATGAAAGCTTGTATATGTGTATATACGTTATCAAAATTGTCATGAAATTTCGTTTGTATGGTATGAATTTTACTTATAAATGTGACAAAAATATTTATGTTTACCAAGTGCTTTTAATTTGTCATTAATGTTTATATAAAAGATTTTTTATTTTTAACTAATACTTACATTAATTGTTACGCTCCTTCTATCGAGGGAAAATGCATGTTTTATCGTAATTCATTAGGAAAATACAATATCAATGAGACCTGAGCCCAATCACATAATAGAGCTTGATTTAGTCCCACATTACTTAGTATTGTGAGACGTGGTTCTCTATTTTTCTATATAAGCAACCTTATGTAAAGCTTAATATACACATACAAATAAAATACTTCCTAGTGTAGTCGTGGACGTAGGCATACACACTATATGCTGAACTACGTTAAATTCTTGTTTCGTTTATTTTTCTTTCATTTATTCTTTCCTTTATTGTCTTGTTCCTAACAATTGGTATCAAGAGTCATTTTCTTAGTATGCTTTGTGGTTGTAGCTTTGTTTGATCTTCCGCATTAGAAAAAAAATGTTTTCCTTTCTTCTTGTTAATCTCAGTTTAGAGAAGTAGTGAGAGCTTTCTTCAAAAGCAAGAGTAATGGCATTGGAAGAAAAGAAGGTGGAGATTGAGAAGTTCGATGACAGTGACTTCAGGTTCTGGAAGATGCAAATAGAGGACTACATGTATCAAAAGAAGTTGTATTTACCCATAATATGGTAAAAGCCAAACGACCTAGAGCAATCAGAATAAGAGTTGTTAGATCGGTAGACACTCGGTATGATCTGACTAACATTAGCTAAGAGTGGTGTGTTCAACATCATGAACAAGAAAACAACCGTAGATTTGATGCATGCGTTGTCAAATATGTATGGGAAGCCATTTGTAACCAATAAAGTATATTTGATGCGCAAGTTAGTCAACCTCAAAATGGGTGAATGTAACTCAGTTACTAATCATATTAGTGAATTTAATATAATTATTGCACAATTAACATCAATATAGATAGCATTTGATGATGAGGTGAAAGCATTAATTTTATTATCATCTCTATGAAAAGTTAGAGTACAACTGTAACTGTAGTTAGTAATTCTGCAAGTAATAGCAAGTTGAAGCTTGATAACATACGCGACTTGATCTTAAGCGAAAATATTTGTAGGAAAAGTTTAGTAGAATCTTACAATTCTAATTTTGGTTCAGCATTAAGTACTGAAACTAAAGGAAGAAGTATCTAGAAAGGTTGTACTCAAGACTGAGATAGATCAATGTCTAAAGGGAGATAACAAACAAAAGTCTGGAATGATATCACTTGTTGGAATTGTTAGAAAAAATGTCACTTTATAAATCAATGTAGGGCTCTAAGGAAGCACAACAACAGAAAAAAAAAGTAAGATGATGATCAATAAAAAAATTCAACAACTGATGAAATTGAAAATGCATTATTATGTTGTTTAGATAGTTATATTGACTCATGAATTATGGACTCAAGTGCGTCATTTCATACTACACCTTATTTAGAACTATTATCTAACTATGTTTTAGAAAAGTTTAGGAAGGTCTACCTTACAAATGGAAAATCTCTGGATATTATAATAAGAGGTGATATTAACATCAGAACCTTTAATGGAAGCATGTGGAGTTTGAATAATGTTAGACATATTTCTGCCTTAAAGAGAAACTTAATATCTATAGGCTAATTGGTTTACGGGAGGTAATGAAAGGTAATCTTATTGTTGCTCGTGGAAAGAAGCGATGATATCTTTACATGATTTCAGATAAGGATATGATATCAGTTGTAGAAGATGGCAACAATTCCTCTTTGTGGCATCAGATGTTTGGGCATATGAGTGAGAAAGGAATGAAGCTCATGATCTCGAAAGGTAAAATACCTAACTTGAAGCATGTTGACGTTGGACCTTGGAAACATATAGATGTTTAGGGGCCAACTCCATTGAAATCCCTTGGAGGTTCACAATATTATGTAACCTTCATTGATGACTCTACAAGAAAGGTATGAGTTTATTTTCTTAAAAATAAATCTGAAGTGTTTTCTATGTTTAAAAGGTGGAAAAATGAGGCTGAGACTGAAACAGGTTTAAAGGTTAAATGTTTGAAGTCTGACAATGGTGGAAAATATGATAGTAGTCAATTTAAGAAGTTTTGTCCAAAGAATGGGATCAAAATGATCAAGACAATTCCAAGAATACCAAAACAAAATGGTGTGGCAGAAGGAATGAACAAAACCTTAAATGAGATAGCAAGATGTATGAGAATCTAGTCATGACTACCCAAGGTATTTTGAGCAAACGCAATGAACCCAACAACCTATCTCATAAATAGAGGACCATCAGTTCCTTTAAACTATAAGTTACTTGAAGAAGTATAGTCTGGAAATGAAGTAAATCTTTCACATCTGAAAGTTTTTTGTTGTGCTTCGTATATTTTATTAGACTCTAACAGTAGAGCTGAATTGGATCCTAAGGCAAAGCGATATTATTTCATTAGTTATGGATCTAAAATGTATGGCTACTGGTTTTGGGATTACCAAAACAAAAAAATTATCAGAAGTAGAAATGTTACTTTTAATAAAAACATGTTCTATAAATAAAGGACTATAGAATTTGTAAATGCAAATAAACAGCTAGAGCAAATATCATTAGAAGAAATTTCATAAAGTGATGCAGTCAACAGAAGGCAGAATATAAAAGTAGAGCTTAAGTTAGAGCCTGAGTCAAAACCTGGACAAATAGTAGAGTCAACAACTCCTTGAATCTTGATTAGAAGATCTAGCAAAACAATTATAGCACCACAATGGTATTCTCCTTCATTACATTACTTGTTGTTGACTAATGTCGGTGAGTCAAAGCATTTTGTTGAGGCTATGTAGGGAGATGAATCAATTAAGTGGGAGATAGCAATGAAAAAAGAGATAAAGTCTCCTCAGAAGAATAAAAAATGGTCTTCAACCAAGCTACCAGAAGGAAAAAAAGTTTTGCAAAATAGGTGGGTCTATAGGTTAAAAGAAGAACCAGATGGCAATAAAAGATATAAGGTTAGACTCGTAGTAAAAGGTTCCAACAAAAACAAGGAATTGACTTTACAAATATTTTCTCTCCCGTTATCAAGATGACTACCATCAGAGTTATCTTGAGTATAATAGTTGTAGAAAATCTTCATCTAGAGCAGTTAGATGTCAAAATTACATTCCTATATAGGGATCTTGAGGAGGAAATCTTTATCACGCAATCAAAAGGTTTAGAAGTACAAGGCAAAGAGAATCTTGTATGCAAGCTTCATAAAAGTTTGTATGGATTGAAACAAGCATCAAGATAATGTTACAAGAAGTTTAATGAGTTTAGAAACTCAAAATTTCACAGATGTGAAGAAGATCAATTGTTGTTACGCGAAGAAATATGTTGACAACTACATCATTCTTGCCTTTTATATTGACGACATGTTGATTGTTAGTGCTAATATAGCAAAAATTGACAGGTTGAAGAAACAATTGTCAGAAAATTTGCAATGAAGGATCTTGGTCTTGCCAAACAAATTCTTGGTATAAGAATCTCTAGGGATAAATCTGAAGGTATTCTGAACTTATCTCAAGAACATATATAGAAAAATTGTTTAACATATTTAATGTTGGAAATGCTAAAACTAGGAATACACCTTTGGGAACTCACTTAAAGTTTTCAAAAAAGAAATCTTCTCAGATAGATGAAGAAGAAAGTCACATGTCTAAAGTGCCATATGCATTTGCAATAGGGAGCTTGATGTATGTTATAGTTTGCACCACATCTGACATAGCACATGCAGTGGAAGTTGTGAGTAGGTTTCTATCAAATCCTGAAAGGAGCATTGGGAAGGTATGAAGTAGATATTGATATATCTGAAGGGCACTTCAAAGATGCATTTGTCTTTTAAAAGAAGTAATCTCAGTTTACAAGGATTTTCTGATGCAGACTTAGGAAGTGATCTGGATTGTAGAAAGAGCACAATAGGTTACATTTTTTACATTGGGTGGTACGATTATCAGTTCAAAGTCTAAACTTCAAGGAAGAGTCTCTCTCTCAATCATTGAAGCTGGGTATGTAGTTATCTCAGAAGCAGCGAAGGAGATGATATGGTTGAAGAAACTTTTAAAAGAATTAGGAAAATAACAATGTGACTCTTTGTTGTTCAATGACAGTCAAAGTGCTATTTGTCTGGTTAAAAATCCAATTCTTCATTCTAGATGCAAGCACATTGAATTGAGGTATCATTTTTTTAGAAACCTGACAAATGATGAAAATTTGTTTTTGTTGAAGATTCTAGGTGCAAATAATCCAACTAATATGTTGACCAAGAGTGTCACAAAACACTAAGTTGAGGCTTTGTATTACCTCAACTGGCCTTCAAGAAAATTGATGATGAAGGCACTACACTAGGTGGTAATGTAGATCAAATTCCAAGTGGGAGAATTGTTAGTATTGTTATGAAGCTTCCTAGTGTAGTCGTGAACGTAGGCATTCACATTGTATGTTGAACCACATTAAATTCTTGTGTCGTTTATTTTTCTCTCATTTATTCTTTCTTTTATTGTTTTGTTCCTAACATGAAAGATTGACATTATTCTCAATCCAAAATCTCAAGACAATGGTTTATAGTTCTTCATCCTTATACAACTCTCTAGTTTCTCAGTTATACCTAATATGAGACTTAGACTCATACTTTAATTCTCAACGACTTCATGTGACTGTTGTTGACTATTAATTTTATACGTAATGTATTTGTTCTTGCTTTGAGCTTTTGTATATCTAACGTTTTATCAGAATTCGTCTATTTTTGATAATGTATGCTTTAAGATACCTTAATTGATTGACACTTCAACAAACTTAAAGTTTAACAAAAACTTGGTATTACTTATTATTTGTATAAACCATTTATGCCTTAACACGGTCGGGTTGTAGCTAGGAGTAGTAGTTTAAAATATTCGTTATAATAGTTGTTAGTGGAACTTGACTAGTAAAATTGAGCGTAATCTCATATTAAGACAAACCATTATCATTTTTGTGTTCCTTGTTCTCTCATTTTATTATTTCATATATTCTTAGGTTTGAGTTCTTTTATTTTTTATGTTGTGAAAATAAATTTTGAAGATGACATCTTACTACCTTCTCATCATCTGAACACAAATTAAATTATAAGTTTAACTCTTATCTTATTCAATACTAAACTACAGACAATACACTCTCCTTCTTGAAAAAGACTTGTAACATTTTTAAAAACATAATTCAACCCTTATTTTGTGTTTCATACGATTTATATTTTTTTTTGTTTTTATTATATTAATTTAAATATTTTATTTTAATTTCTATATTTCAGAAAATGTTCTTTCTAGACACTCATCACTATCAACATTATGTTCATTCCTAACATAACTAATGACATCAATATCAACAATAACAGGTGTCCCTTTAAAAACTTTTTAAATTTGTGACTAAATATTGTAGTCTCTAAAATTTATAAAATTATATTTTAAATGTAAGATTTTATGCGGATGAAAACTCACTCAAATGCTAGAGATTGGAAAGGAGACAAATTTGGAAACCAAAGTGTAGGGACTTGGAGGAACGAAGAGTAGAGAGGTTTTTAACGTTTTATTTATTTATTTGGAAGTAATTCATTTTGATTTTCAAAGTTGATGTTATTGAAAATTTGTTGATGTAATTAACATGTATTTAATTTGTGAAAAATCATTTAATAATTGGCTCATATGATAGTTATTACAATTGTAATGATTTCTTCTTTTCTTATTACACTACTAGAATTTTTCATATCATATGTGATTTTTCTTAAAAATTTGTTAAAAAAATTTATAAGAAAAAATTATTTTTTATTATTTTTTAAGAATTTTAATTGATAAGTAATTTTTTCGTGAATAATTATTTTTTACAAAATTATAAAATTCATAATATTTTTTATAATTGTATTTTTGCATAAAGTATTTTACAAAAAATATTTTGTAAGAAAATTGGTAGAATTTTTTTGTAATTTTATTTATAACAAAATTTGTGAATATTTTTAATATAAATTTTTTCAAAATAAAATTCACAAGAAATATAAATTTTTTTAATAATGTATATTTTACTTTTCTTGTTTTTTCTCATGTTGTCATGAATAACGTTTTGATTTTGAGATTAAAGTATAGTTATTACGATTAGAATGTGTATATACAATATTTCTTATTGTTTCACTAGATTGTGAAAATTTAAAATTATTAAAAAGTTTATCTTGAAACATTATTCGTTAATTTCAATATTTGAAGTTTTAAATTGTAACAAATCTCATATCTAAATTCTTCTGAAAACATATCGTTACTCACCTAAACTTATTCATAAAATACAAAAAATATTGAAGTAAATATTACGAATAAATTATTTTTTAATTTTTCATCTGTTTTTTCTTTTCTAAAGAAGTCAAAGGAAACAAAATAGCTTTACATTGATTCTACAGTTAGAAAGTTGATCCATTTGTCGAAATTGAGGGAGCGAAAGGTCCAACTTTAAATTTGAGAAACCAATTACTAAGGTGGGATATCAACAGTCGCACTAACAACAAATATAGCACTGTCGTATTAAAGGACCTGAAGCAACATTAAAATTTCTAAAAACAATTTAAAAAAAGAATACTAAGGGGTGTCATATGGACATTAGTTAATAAATAATTAAGATGAATTGATTTCATCATTTTTATTTTAAAAGTAAAAATAATTAAATATATTAATTAAAATAATATAAATACATATAATAGATTTTATAAAGATCAAAATATTTTTTAACTTTTTAGATAATAAATTTATGATATAAAACAGGAATTTTGATATTTTTAAAATCTTTACTAAAAAGCAAAAAAAAAAATCTCTACTTTAATCTTTTTTAATTTTTTAGATGTTTAACACTATTTTTTTTTAGTTTTTCTATTAATTTAAACTTTTTATATTTAATTATATTTAATTTTTTACAACATTAAAATATACTTATTTTATTATTTAATTATTTTTTCATTTTTATTGGTAACATTAAATAAAATAATAAACACTGTATAATACTTATGGACATTTTTGTCTTTTAAATAAAATAAAATTACATTAATAATTAGTAGGTTAAATTCTATTTAATATCACACCTAATTATGCACTTTTATAAGATTCAATGCATATTAATTATTTATTGAATTTTATAAGAGTTTATAATTAATTTTAATATTAAATAATATTTGATCTAACAATTATTAATGCAGTTTTATTTTATTTAAAGGACAAAAATATTTATAAATATTATAAAATTGTGTTTAATATTTTATTTAATATTCATCAATAAAATTTTAAAAATAATTAAATAATAAAATAATTATATTTTAATGTTACTAAAAATTAGAATATAATTAAATATAAAAAAGTTTAAATTAACATAAAAATAAAAAAAACAATGTTAAACACAAAAAGTTTATTAAAAATAATAAATTAATATATCAATGAGATTCTTTGACTTGTGGATAACTTTTTATAACATTCCTCGTAACTTAACACAATTTTTTAGTATTAAAAAAACATACAATATTTCAATATATAAAATTATTAAGTATAAATAGATAAAATTAATGATATATAAAAAAATACTTTTTTCTTACTATATTTTAATGTTACTAAAAATTAGAATATAATTAAATATAAAAAAGTTTAAATTAACATAAAAAAACAATGTTAAACACAAAAAGTTTATTAAAAATAATAAATTAATGTATCAATGAGACTTTATTGAATTTGTTTTTCTTTGACTTGTCGATAACTTTTTATAACATTTCTCATAACTTAAAACAATTTTTTAGTATTAAAGAAATATACAATATTTCAATATATAAAATTATTAAGTATAAATAGATAAAATTAGTGATATATAAAAAGATAATTTTTTCTTACTTTTTAACATGAATCTTACAAATTCTAAAATATTTATTTTGTATCATATATTTATTGTTTAAATATTTCAAAAATACTTGTGTTTATAAAATCTAGTATATACATTTATATTATTTGAATTAATAAAATTAATTATTTTAATTTTAATGTAAAAATATAAAACCAATTCATATTAATTATTTTTTAATTAATAATTTTAAGAGACTTGTTAACATTCCTCTAGAATAATAATAAGGAGAATGCTAACCAGTGCTCACTGGTTAAGAAAAATTAATTTGCATTGATTTTTCAGTTTTACATTAAAAATTTAAATAATTAAATACATTAACTAAGATATTATAAATGCATATAACAAATTTTATAAAGACAAAAATATCCTTTTAAATTTGTAGATAATAACATATGGAAGAATGACTTTGGAATTTTTAGATTTTTACTAAAGAAAAAAAAATCTCTAGTGACATATCAAAAGTTTTTCAAAGTGAAAGTTTTAAATGTGAAGACCATAAATCTTTGAAAGATATGTCTTTAAGTTTTAAAAAGAAAAATTATATTTTAGTTGTTTTTTTATAAATCTTTTATATGTTTAACACTATTTTTTTACGGATTGTTATGTTCATTTAAATTTCTTTATGTTTAATTATATTTAATTTTTAATAACATTAAAACATAATTATTTTATTATTTAATTATTTTTTAATCGGTAAATATTAAATAAAATATGAAATGTATAATATTTATAAACAATTTATTTTTAAATAAAATAAAATAATATTAATAATAATTAAGGCAGATTTAATTTAATATTATATTTATATGTGCAATATTTTATACAATTCAACATCAAGTGCGTAATGGCACCTGTCAGCAAGATCCTGATAATAAAAAATCAGAAATATATTTAAATCTGTTTGTTATCACCCTGTCTCCCACCCATTTATTTCCATGAACCCAAGAAGATGAGACAATAAATGACCCTATATATTTTTGTCTCTGGTTTTCCTATCATCCTATTATGTTTTTTCTTATATCCATATTTTTTCGTGTGGTTGTTATTTAATAAGTGTTGACCCCGTTATTACTTGGGCTCCACCAAACCTTCCCATGGATTATTGGAGAGATGCGTGGTCACTTGTTTTAACGATGTGGGTCCTAATTACACACACCTTAATTATATCTCTATGCATTACATTTTTTAACCTCTTTTTGTCGTATCACGTGTTTTGTGCTAAATGTCTCTTTTTTCCATTCTCTTGTCTCTCATCATAACACAAAATTTCAGAAAGGAAAAATCAAATTTCTTATTACAAAACAGAGAGAGATGATACATAGATACCTCTGATAAACACCTCTGCAGAAAAATCTCCATTACATTGGGTGTTTTGTTCAGTAAACCTTTTTTTTTTTTTTCTTTTCTTACAAATACTGAATGTACTTGCTTATTTCATCATCACAGGTTCCAAGATCAGCATTCTCAAACAGAAAACATGATGTTGAACCAGAAGACTCACCCAAGTTGAGTTCAGAAACAGTGCATTGAGCAGCAGTTGGAGGAGCACAATGTCTGAAAGAAACGTAGTTAGATGAAACACTTTGCCAATTATCTTCATTGTCCGAAAAGCACGAAGGTGTGGTCACTTGATTGAATATGAGAGAAGGACTAGAAGGGGACCCAACCACGTTCGTTATGTGCGGTCCATCCTCAAAAGGGCTTAGAGCATTCAAACACTCTCCAATTTCATCACTGCTAATAAAGCTACCATCACTTCCACTGTCACCTTTTTCACTGCTCTCCAGTAATTTTGAAAAAACAGCTTTTGCAGATTCAAGACCGTGAACTTTATGAGGGAGTGAAGTAGCCATCTTGTTCAGTAACTGAGCAGAAGAAGTTACTGAATTATTAGCCACAAGAGGCTCTCTGTTACCCTCCTTTTCCACTCCAATTCCGGTTTTAACCACACTGTCACTGTTTGTGTTCCCACCAACCACATGTTTATATGATTTAATCGCTTCTAGGTACCCAGATGAAAGAATTTTACTAGCAACTCGGTTCAGAAGCTGAGTTGAAGATGACATTGTCTTTGGTATGTTGGACTGATTCGATTGGTGTGTAGTGGCATTTGGTCCATGGCAATCGGTTTCCTTTGGTGGAACCTTGCACAAGTCACTGGATTTTGATTCTGTGGAGCTAGCAGTGCTAATTGGTTTTGAACCCGATGGATCCACATCATTCTTTTCATAGTGCCTTTTCAGATACGAGTTCCAATAGTTCTTGATTTCGTTATCAGTTCGCATTGGTAAATGCTTTGCAATACTTGACCATCTAAAAATACGAAAGTGATACAATGTATTAAAAAGTTATCCACCATTTCCACTCGGTAAGGTCCTACATATAAAATACGTTGCTTTACCAATTACGATTCAGTTTCATTAAAAGTGCTTTCTAACTATTTTATTCAAAAAACTCACTTTGTTTTCTTTATATTCTACTCATGGAATGAAATTAATTCTGCAGCAGGGCACATAACCAAAAACATTCATAGAGATCTTTCACCTGTTGCCAAGAACAGCTTGAAGTTTTATAATCTTCTGCTCTTCTTCTGGGCTCAATTTTCCTCTCTTAATGTCTGGTCTGAGGTAGTTAAACCATCTCAGCCTGCAACTCTTTCCACATCTCTGAAGACCTGTAGTAAACAAGAAGTACTCAAAAACGTCATTGCCTACATCATCTTCGAGATCAAAACTAATTCTAAACACCTCCGTCCCTAACCTGTTCCAACCATCTTAAAAAGATGAATTTCAACTTCAACTCAATCCCAAATCCCAAAAAACCAACTTGAAATGTGATATTTGAACACACTCCAACAAATCAGAGGCAATGTTCAGTGATACGAAACCCTCACTGAGATATAAAAGTTGTTTACCCAAATACACGTCTAAATCAACAGCAACAACATAACCCTATGGGTGAAATCGGAGTAACGATGGTTTAATTTAAAAAAAAAAAAAAAAAAACTGACCAGCTTTCTGGGGCAAGGTGCGCCAGCTTCCAGTGCCATGTTTGTGAATGTAAGCAATGAGTTTCTGGTCTTCTTGAACAGTCCATGCACCTTTTCTAAGTTCCTCGTGGCTGCAGCAAGGAGTTCTTCCCATTTTACAACATGACGAGAAAGAAGAAGAAGAAGAAGAAGAGAAGAAAATTAGGAAAAAAGAATGGTGAAAAAGATGGGAGTAACTGTGTGTCTAGGTGAGAAAGGGGTGTGACTATGTATTGTATATGTGTGTACTGAGATGGACAAATTAATGAGGGCATTGAAAGTGTGGCTGTAGCTGCTGCATGTGTTCAATTTAAGCCTCTCAGTTGTACGATGACTTTGAACATTGATGGCATGTGGGGACAAAACATTGCTGGACTTATGGAGATACGATTATTGACAATGTGACAAATGGTAGATGTATTGTTGCTACCACTGGATGGTCCTCAGAGTTTCACCATGCTAACCTCGCGCTGCATGGAGGAGACCGTCATTCACCAATTATACGTTATTGTCTCATACGCACACATGTATACATCCATGCTCAATGCCTAGGGACCAGAGTTGTTGTCCACAATAAATTCTCATATATCACACACCACCTTGATCAAGACATTTTTAAAACATCTATTTTTGTTTCCTAACTCTTTATGTCTTCAACTTTCCAACTTTTCTACTTTTGTTCAAGAATGTTTCTAGTTTTTTTAGTTTTGAAATTAAATTAAATTTTTTTAGTAATTTTTATATATTTTGGTTTTAAAATTTATAAGTGAATGAATCTATCTTTTTTAGCCCATTTATTTTAAATTAAATTTTGTTTTGTTAGCGTGTTTAAAGTCTGGGTTTAATTAATCGGATAATACTCATTTTTATTTAGATGTGTCAGTTTTGTACTCGCTATTAAAAAAGTCTCAATTTCTTTTTCATAAAACAAATATTAACACCATTAACGATATTGATATTTAAAATGACTTACAAAATTAAGTATTGATATTTATATCAAAATTTAGTGATAAAAAGTCATGAATTAAGTTAACTATTTCAGTAATTTTTGTTTGGAATGAACACTTTTTCAAAATTGGAACTAAATTGACATATGTTTAAAAATAGGTACCAAACTGACACATTTAAACGAAAGTGAGATCTAAGTAATTAAACCAAAAGTCTTGTACTAGTATTTGATTATTTTTTACCCTATTTAACACCTTTACTTTAATATCTTGACTAAACTGATTATTTCCATTATTTTTAAAATTAGAAATTAAAATATAAAAAAGTGTTTAACTTTTTCTTTTTCGTACAAGAATACAACGGCGTAATTAAAGTTGCTGAAAGTAAATGAAAGTACTTTAGACCGAATGTACTGTAATATTAAATCTTGGTATAGATTACGTAATGACCTTAAAGATGAATTATTTAGGAAGGGATGGTTCTTTTTACCATAATGGTATGATTTTAGGTGAGTTTTACTGAATGGACAAAATTTTTAAAAACTTACAAGAACTGTTAAAATCGAGCTTGGGAACATAATTTCAAAGTGACGGAATCTTGCTGATAAAGTTAAAAGCACGTTTTTACTTTTTTTTTTTTATTTTTTATGAAATTGGAATTCAAGGTTATTCTATGAAACCGTTTCACACGCACGAACTTAGTGCAACAGTTCTTTTTTCTTTTGTTTTTTTTTTTAAATCGTGTTTGGAGAGACGGATTTTTTTTTCTTTTAAACTATGCACCCACAGACACGTTTTCACTTTTCTTTTTTCTTTTTTTCCATTCATTTTTGTTTTTTAGTACATACTTTTTAAAAGTGTGCGCGTGTTCTAAGTTTTATATTTAAATTTTCTGCGTAAGATAGTTTTTTTGTTTTATTATAAATTGTTTTTTTATTTATTTAAAAATGTATTTTATTGCTTTTTGAGAAATGTAAATTAACAATATATGGTGTTTAATTTTTAATTAATATTTATAGTTTAAAAAATGACTTTATTGTTTTTTTTAATTGAGTTTATGTCATTAATTTATTTTGATATAGAAATAAAAAATAATCCATTATGAAAAGACAAAACTTAAAAAAGTTTCCTTTAAATAGTGAAAAACATTTATTTTATATGTTCAATCTGCTTATTATTTTTTATTCAAATTATACGTCTACTTATTCATTTTATTTCTCAAATTACATTCAATGAACTTTATCATTTTAGTTAAGAAACCAGATTGTCTAAAAATATACTAATAAAGATGAATATTATTTTAAAACTAAAAATCATGCATGTTTATTTTGAACTTCTTAAGAAAAACGATATAAATTACAACTTTAAAGAAGTATATATATATATATATATATATATATATATATATATATATATATATATATATATATATATATATATATATAACCAAACTCATGTTTTGGAAGCACAATTTTTTTATTTTGAAATTGTGTTCCAAAAACACAATTGACCCATTCTTTTGACATTTAAAAAAAATTGTTCATTTTCATAAAATTAATCTAAAATTAGATCCATTTAGTTAAAAATAACCGAATATTTTCTACTCCCTTCGTTACTAAATTTATGAAGTTTAGGTAATTACAAAAGTGCTTAAAAATATCTGATATATTTTATTTAAAACAGTCTCATCTAATATTTACACGTATTCTACCAAAAAAAAAAAATTAGTGTTAGGAGTCTAAGAATAAAATGGAGTGATGAATAAAAAGCTTGTAAGTGTGTTAACGGGTTCCTTGCTCCAATTATTTATCCAAGGCAGAAGAAACTGAAACGCTGTGAAATTATCCACGTCACTCAATCATTTAATACTTTATCTTTCTTCTATAAATTAACATTACTGTTGCCAATCAATAATACGGTACGTAGTGCAGCCTCGTGGAGTGTCAGTACAGTACTACTTAAATATGCAACAAATACCAACACATATACGATTATTAGGGGTGTGTGTAAGGTGTGGGTACCGTATTCATTGAATTGTTACAATTTTAACTTTCGTACACCTGAATTGTTAATTTTGTAAACAGGTTAACTCTTCCCAATTTAAATAATTAGATACAAATATATATATATATGGACATTTGTTTAAGTCCGCACTTATTTATATCTTGCATAAATCAGTATTTGGAAAAAGAAATTTTTTGGATCAATTTTTGTGATTTTATTTAAAAATAAATCACATAAAGCCATTTAACAAAAGGTAAAGAGCACACCCATAACTTGATTTAAGTGATGATAAATAATGAAAAAATTTTCAACTTACTCACATTAACATCAAGGTTGATAACATTTTTTAATGATTTGAAGATAATATCGATCAACTTCTACTCCATGCAAATCAATTACTTCTATTTTATATATAGAAAGAGTATATGAATAAAATAAAATAAAATAGTAAGTTCTTTGAATAACATATCTCATATATATATCACATATATATATATATATATATATATATATATATATATATATCATATCTTTCATATTTTCACAATCCTAAAAATTCTTAACATTTATAATATTTTATATTATACTTATGTGATCCGTAATATTTTATATTGTAATATGATTCTTAAGATTCTATAAGTTTACATTTCAATTAAGTCTGCATCAAATTTTTAAAATTAAGATGAAGACTTAAATGAATGTTTACTATAATAATAAAACAAATATTATTTAATAGTGAATTAAATTCTTATTAACGTTGAGATGGTTTTTTTTTTTCAAATATTCTTTAATATTGTTGAAATATTCGTAAATTTTAAGTTTAAGATCTCATTATTTAAATAAGGTGGTATGTTTGTAAAAGATTCCAATACTCAAATCAATATTCTTTTATTAAAAGGAATAAATGTTATTTCTTATGTTTATATATTTCAAAATGTCAACTTAGTTACAGAGTTTTAACTTTTTTTAACGGGTTTAAATTAATGAGATCTTTTATTTTTAATTACATTCGTTTCTTGATTAATCAAATTATTTATATAATTATACTTATACCATTAATCTTAATATTTATCATTTTTAAGTAATGGAAATATGTTCGATCCTTTGTCCTAGAATCTCTTTGTTTTAGCATTGAATAGAAGATTTCTATTAATCATAATTTATTTATAATTTATTATATGACAAGAAATTTTTTTGAATAAAGATCAATTTTAGAAATAAATAATGATTAATTACTATAGTGAACAATTTAGGCATCAATTTATAAACTACAAATTATTGAATAGTTTCAAAAATCTATAATTGGTCTCTAAATTGGTAATTAAAAATAGTTTTATTATGAATTTGTTTCTAAATTTGTCATTAATATTAGCTATCAAGTTTTTTACTACCAAAAAAATTAGTTTCTAAGTTGGTCTTTAATTAAGATAAATTGGTCTTTAATTAAGAAATGATTAAATATGTTTTTGGTCCATTCATTTTTAGTGAAAATTGGAATAAATTTCTTTCCAAAACTTTGGCCCAATTTAATCATTCAACTTTAGAACACAGTGGATTTAGTCATTTTGACTAATTTTTGTTAAATTTATTTAACGTTTCAAATGAGTTTCATTTTTTTTCTTAGTTAATATTGAAGCAAAAACGATGTAAATAACTCAAATACTATCATAAAACACATTTAAAACGTTAAATAAACTTAACAAAATTTTGTTAAAATGACTAAATTCACATAGTTCTAAAGTTGGATGACTAAATTGGACCAAATTTTCAAGAATAAACTAATTTCAATTTTCGCTGAAAGTTAAGAAATCAAAAACATATTTAACTCATTAAAAAATTGATCTCTAAACATATTTTTTGTCACTAAAATTTATCATTATTTAAGAGTTGTCTTATAATATTATCACTCGGAGATGCTAAACTTTTTGTTGGAAGGTATTACTTTTAAATTTAAATGTAAATAAAATTAACTAATTTTACTTTAGGAATAATAGTAGTTCATTCAAAATATTATTTTCCCACAATAGAAAAAACTAAATAAAAAAAATATTTTTAAGCAACTCTCGGTTATAATTATTGAGGATATTATTAAAGAATAGAATTACATAGATTTAAGAGATAGTTGGATTTTATAACTGTTTTATTATTTGTATTTGATCACAAACATTGGCATGTACTACATAAATGCATGCATTGATCAATATAAGAGTATAGAAGAAGACACAAATCATTAATTATATAAAACTAGATTTTCCAAGTCAGATCCATCAATAAAGGAAGATGAGATCTGCAAGTAGCTAGTGCATGTGTGTAACCATTATGTTTTCATTTATCTAACTTAATTCTTACATTCAATACACCTGTAGATTCAGCATTATCATACACAAAACTATTTGCACGCAACTCAAGATTTATGATATTATAAGTTGATATGTAATCTCAACATTTACTCTCATAAATGTGAACATTTGACCATGTTTCACAATAGGAGAGCTTAATAAAATTAAATAATAATCTTTTCAACATTTACGATAAATAAAATCGACAACAAAGCAATTTCACATTCGCAACATACGTCAATTTCATATACATCTCTCCTAATTAATAACCATGATGGCATCAATAATCATGATTCAATAATTGATTGCCAAGTTGCACACCTACACTGATGTATGTACATACTTTCCTTTTTGACTTTTGCAATTTAGAAACTCCTCTAATATAAGAAAGTATATCTAAAATATGATTACGAATAAGTAATTTACTTTGCGAGTTTTCTAAAATTTCTTCATGTAACTAAAGATTAAAGAAACTTTATTAGACTTGTAATAAAGTTATGGTGAAAATAAAAAAGAAAAAAAAGTTAAAGTATTTTGATCTCTAGAACTAAAGAGGAAAGATGAAAAGTGAGAATTTGTTAAAGAATAATGATATTTTAACCCACTTTTTTTGACATACTTTTAACCCACTACTCTTATCACCTTTAGATTATCTATTTTAACTTTTTGTAGTAATGTGATGTGATGATCTAAGGGTGATGAAAGTAATGGGTTAAAAGTGAGTCAAAAAAAGTGGGTTAAAATATCATTATCCTTTGTTAAAATAAGTATAAAGTTACACTTTAAATCATATTTACTGTTTTCTTTTATTTTTGTTTTCCTTTTTTCATAATTTTTTTTCATTCACCAGTTTTACATTATACTACTTTTTTTTATATAGATGCAGTTTACTCTAGAAGGGGCACTGATTATAAAACTCTAAACCTATTAATCGATAATTATGTGCTTGATAAATAGGAAAATACATCAATAACAAATCAATCGATCATCAAAACGCTTAATTGATTAAATCATAATTAAAACTTTTTTTAAAGAACATTCAACTTTTCCAGAAAATAGGCTATGCATTAAATTAAATTATATGTACTTGTGAATTATTTTCTCTAAGAATCACACACACATGTGAAGAAAGTTTTAATGATCAATAAATATCCAGGACCATTTTCATTAACATCATCATTAAAACTAGTTTCACTTGCTTTTTTAGAAAGCTTGACTTGATTCCATCCTTCAAGTCCAATACTATTTTGGTCCTTTCTTATTAGACCTAATTTGTTGTCTTTGTGTTTACATCTAATACTAGAGTGTCCCAATTCTGCACTATGGTGACAATTAGGTTTAATATATTTCTTTATCTTATTCTTATTCTTTAAGTCATATTCTAGGCCAAACTTATTTGGAGTGTATCTAGAATTAGAAGAGATAACGTTTAGAGTCTGAAAGCTCTAAAAAAGCATGTTTTTTGTCTAACCCATAGTTAGATGTTGAATTTGATTCTTCTTGTGTATGTGCAGCCTTATGACTCTTCTTCCTAAACTTGGTATTTCCCATAAGTTTAGGACATTCTATCACACATGCAAAGGCTTTTCCTTTTTACAATAGCATATTACCTCTGGTCCTTCTTCTTCTTTCTCCTTCATTCAAAATCCATCCTTCTGATTGTGAGGAAACCTTTTGTTTCCTTGCCCATTATGTTTAAGGATTTGCTTAAACTTCTTGGACATAAGGAAGATAGGTGGAAGCATCTTCGAGGAAATGGAACACCTAGAAACAAAATCAAACTTTTTCTTGCTTAAGCCATTAGTAACTCGTGAAGAAATATTTATTTAAGTTAGAAGTAACTTGTAAAGAGTATTTGTTTAAGTCAAAAGTGACCTATGAAAAGAATACTTAAATGAGATTAGTTATGAGTGGCTTGGAGTTGAATACAAACTTAGGCTGAGCTAGGAGTTGCTTGTCAAAATAATACTCAAGTTGAGTCAGGAATGACTTGTTGAAAGAATACTTAGTTAAGCCAAAAATAACTTGTCAAAAGAATAATTGATGAAGTTAGCCAGAAGTGGCTGTGAGCCAAAAGAATAATTATTTGTACTTCACAATGTTAGTCTGCTTAGTATAACGCAGAAAGAATAAATTAATTAAGAGCTAAATATAGTTTGTGTGGTCAGACAAATTAGTATAAAAATATAGTGTTTGTTTTCTCCTTCTCTTTATTTTTGTACAAACTTAGAAAGATAGTTAGTGTTAGTGTGTGTATAACCAAAGTGTTTTAAATAAGTAAATCAGTTAAGTTATACAATTGTATGTTGTTTTACATTAGACGTAACTACCATCGACTGATTACTTAGTATATAGAACTATTATATGAACATTACTCATTAACCGATATGTGCAAAAATTCGCTAAAGAATAATTAAAAATACAATTCAAATCTTCCTTCATATGTTTTCTATGTTTTCACAAATACAAATCATGTCTGACTACTCAGTATCAACCCTCTATTTAATGTGTTTCTTTTATTTTTTACATCAATGTTTGAAAATCTTTGTTAGTTCTTCTAACTAGTATAAACATATAATTTGATTGCACTTAAGATGATACTTGTCAATGATGTTTTTTTTTCAAAGGAGTTTATTAGGGAGAGATTATATATATGTCACTTTAGTCCAATCTATATAAGGAATTGCACCACTTTTAACTCAAAATCTCGAGACATTGGGTATTTTTTCTTATATGATTTTTCACTTTGTCTATTTTCACATATTCAAATCAATATGACCACTCAATATTGATGATAATTTGGGAAAAACTTTTAAAAAGATTTTGAAACACAATTCAACCCTGCATTCTTGTGTTTCTTCTATTATTTAGATCAATTTTTGAAAATCTTTGTCAATTCTTCTAACTAGTATAAACATATCATTTGACAATACATATTAAGACAATACTTGCCAATGATGGATTTTTTTTTCTAGGGAGTTTATTAGGGAGAGATTATATATATGTGACTCCAGTATAACCCACATAAAGAATTAACATTACTTTTAAAGTAAAACCTCGAGGCATTTGGTCTATATGTTTTCTTTCTTTTGTGGTGTTTCACTTTGTCATTTCTATCATATATGGAACTTAGACTCATACTTAGATTATTTTCAACAATCTCTTTCTAAAGAGTAAGTTCATTTCGTATAGTATATTTCGCCTCAAGTATATAATGGCATATACTTATATAGACGAACTAATGACTTTGATATCACTGATAGATCTTTTTTTTTTCTTTTTCTTTTTGAGTCGGCTTCATTAGGAAGATACTATATATATGTGACTTGTACTCGACCCACATAAGGAATTGATCACTACAAAAAAATCGTATTTTACCGACGTCCACATCCGTCGGTAAAAACCCATTTCTGTCGGTAATTGATAATTTTCGACGGAATCTCGACAGCAAATCATCCGTTGGTAACAGGCTTGTCTGTAATGTTTACCGACGAATAAGTCGTCCGTGGGTAATTACCGATGGATTAGTCCGTCAGTAATGACTTCTTATACCAACGGATAATTCCGTCGGTAATTCCCGACGGACGGAGGATCCGTCAGAAAGAGTTGTACGAGTTTCAGCTACAGATACATCCGTCGGTAATGCCGTCGGTAAATATTCATCAGACTGCAGAGTCTGTTCTGCATGTTTGCCAAAACCACACATAATTAACCGAACCTGCAAATCAGAAACATTCAGAAACAGACCTGCCAATTATAATATTCGATCCATTCTAAACAAATAGTAGATATCTACTTCAACTCCAATATTAAACATAAACATATATGTCTACATTATTTAAACATAAACATAGTAAAAGTATCAAATGTTTATACTCAATCAAAGTAAAAACTAGTCCTCAACGATACTACTACAAATAGTCATTCGTATCACATAAGTGAAAGCATCAAGTGTTTATTATTAATCAAACTGAAAAACTCAATCAAACTAAAAACTATAGTCCTGAGTAACTCTGACATCTGGTCCTAATAGTCTAAGTAGTCATCCGAATCAGAGTCCTCAGGATTTGTTGCGGGCTGGACTGGTGCAGGTTGGGCTGGTGTGGGCTGGACTGGTGCGGGCTGGACTAGTGCGGGCTACACTACTGTAGGCTGGACTGTGTTGGGTTGGACTGCTTCGGGCTGCTGCTGAGACGGTGTTATGTTGGATTGAGGTTGTTGAAGGGCACGATGGTTAGGAGGCAGCAATGTTAAGACCAGATTGTGTAAGTTTTGAAATTGGCCTTTTAATTCCTCATAAGCCTGATCACGGGCTTCTAGTCTTTGTCTGAGGTACGTAACGTCCTCAACACTGGAAGAGGAAGAAGATGGTTGGCGCCTGAGGCTACCGCTTGCACCTGAGTTTGCAACAAGTTGGCCTGCCCCATATACTCTTCCTTTATTCTTTCCACCAATAACCTCAACCCAACACCGAGTCCTAATTGTGCCTTATGTTGTAGGATCAACATTAGGATCTGATGGACCAAAACAAGAGCCTTGCTCAGATCTTACCTGTGAAAGTCTATTTTCAAATTCTTCCTATCAAGTAAATAAAAAGGTATTAGTGAAATAGGGTCAACAATATACTTTTATGGAAAAGTAATGAACGTGTTGCTTACATGGGTCCTCCGAGATCTTTCATCAACATACTCGCTGGATCCTTTACGGATATGGGTTTGTTGAAAAACCTCATCAATGTGCACATATCGACCAAGCTCTTATGCCTGTAAAACAAAATATGGTGTTAATTTTTAAGCATAAATTATTAAAATTCTAAGTGTGATGAATTACTTAAGAGAGAAGTTTATTACCATACGAATGACATGCTCATGAGTAGTAATGGAACCGCCTGTGTGTAGACTCCCACCCTTGGGGGAAGCTCTGTTCCTTTGGGCTGTAATACATTTATTGCGATAGGCTGGAGAATTCCAATGTGTCAGCAATTGATTCCACACATCATCCCCAAGCTAATAAGGTCGTTGTCCTGCAATTATGGCCTCTCTAAACATCTCTGAGAGCCTATGTGAAGCTCTAGAGTTAAAATTTGTGTGAATTTGAGCTTCATGCTCAGGTCTCCACTGAACCTTCCTCTGCGACAACGAATAAAGTACAAATCATCAATTGCATTTCATTATTAACATACACAGTTACTAAATATTTAAAAAGACTGATGATATGTTTACCTTAAAGCGTTGCCAAAATACATCTTTATTTGCTGGAGGTATTGCTCCCCATGTCGGTCAAGCAGTCAAATATTGTTGTTTAATAGACCTTGTGATGGCCTGGGAAGCAACTCTAGAAGAATAAAGCCTGCACATGATTTAAGAAAATTAATTCACAAAAGGGCAAGGTAAAATAAGTCATGTAAAAGAAAATAGTTTTTAAGATGGGAGAAGTTATTCTTACCCTTTCCCAAAAGGTTCAATCGTGGGTCGTTCATTGGGAGGAGGGTCAACAAAAGCAGCATCTGCATCAATGGGACCAGAAGAGGCAGAATCACTAAGTGAAGGGACTGATGATGGAGAAGGTATGGTAGCAGCAGCAGCAGATGGTGAGGAAGAAAGTTGTGATAGCACAACAGGGGGTGGCATTGACACCATCACAGGAGGCGGTGTGGGTACCACAGGAGGGCGTGGTGTAGGTACCAAAGGAGGGCGTGGTGTGGGTACCATAAGAGGAGGTGTTGTGGGTACCATAACAACAGGTGGTGTGGGTACCATTATAGGAGGTGGTGTGGGTACCATAATAGGAGGTGGTGTGGGTTCAACTACAGGAACGGATGAGGAAGGTAATGGTATGGGTGCAAGACCTATAGAGGTTGACTGTAAGGCTGCACTATGTGTGTCAGCAAGAGTGGATGGACTGGATGTGGATGGTCTTGCAGGAGAAACTTTTATCAGGTAGCGTGGCCTTTTTGGTGCCCTTTTTGGTTTTGCTACCTCTTTCTCCTTGCCAGGATTAGGTGGACCCCCGGATGACATTGTGCACTATTTTCAACAAATACTATTAGAATAAATAAACGATGAATATTAATGTCAAATTATACGTACAAATATTGAAAAAGTAAAAGGTCATGTTACAACTACACAACAACAATGGCACACAATACAAATTATAAATATTAAAAATTAATCATCATCACTGTAATCGTTCATGACTTCATAATTTTCATCATCATCATCATCGTTGTCTTCTTTTTCTTCCTCTTCTTCTTCTTCTTCATGTTCTTCTTCTTCTTCTTCTTCTACTTCATCTTCTTCCAATTCTTCACCATCCCTACCAAGGTCATGCAATGTAAAGATACCTTCAACTTCAATTATTTGATGGGCATGTGACATTTCATCAACTTGATAGGGAATATCCTCTTCCATCTCATTTGACTCAACACGACCCCTAGGCTTACTTTGTATTGCAACACACCAACCACGTTTGTTGATGTTCCGAAATGCTGGATACGGGACATAATAAACTTGTTTAACATTATTTGCTAGAATGAATGGATCAAATGGTGGGTATCTTAAATTGATTTGAAGTTCGACAGTATTATACATAGGATGTACTCTTGTACCATTTCTAGAAGGATCAAACCATTCACAATAAAAAAGAACAACTTTCTTTGGATAAGTAGAGGTGTTGTACTCTAGCTCATATATTTTATGAATTATTCCATAAAAATCATCATAACCACCCTCTGTGA
>Ga0214544_1000717_pt1:0-62500 | contig 63654 bp, 22 predicted proteins | sample CNSS3metaG_FD_160074 | JGI IMG/M metagenome (GOLD analysis project Ga0214544, IMG submission 160074) | Root nodule microbial communities from cowpea collected in UCLA plant growth center, Los Angeles, California, USA - CNSS3 | ecosystem: Host-associated > Plants > Roots > Nodule | place... | reverse complement strand
ATTACAAGTAGGATTAATGTAGGAATACAACAAGATGATTCAGTAAAGTTTTAAAATTAGGCTTTTGACTATAACAATTAATAAAAAACAAACAATCAATATATTAATACTCATAATGTTAATCTTTTGGACGCTAACTATGATTTTATGATTTTAAAAATACATTATAGTCTGAAAAAGAAATTTGAAAAGAGAAGTATGAATTAATAAAGTCGATAAAATGGAATAAAAGGTTAGAAAAATTGCTGGTTTGGTTTGTTTGCCTTATCTAACAAACAACAGAATAGGAACCAGAAACTAAATGGGTCGGTTCCCCTCACACACATCACACATGGCTTCTTAATTATCCGGGGCTGGCGGCCCAACAGGCCCATTTGTAAACCCAATATTTTGCTTTTGGCACCTACATTCAACATTTGACCGGTCACACCAGAAGCCTTGACTCAATAATCAATGATCAGATACTCATGGTTTGATGAATCGAGTTGAATTGAATTTTGGAGTGATTAAACTGAAATACAAAAAATTTGAAAAAACAGAAGTTAATAAAATAATAATTGTTTATGAATTAAAAACTTTGCAGACTTTTGAGGTTTTGTTTTATATTGAGAAGCATTATGCTTTGATCCTGTGTGAGATACTTGAGAGAAGTTTGGTTCCAGCAAGCAAGAACAGAGAGAAGCAATGGTTGGTTGAAGGGAACAACAATGTGTATAATGCTACCCATCGTTTCACTGATTCTGTGGGAAGGACCTGATTTCAATAATGCAGAATCTGGAACCATATCCACAACATAACTCAAAAATATCATCACAACCTCAGAATCAGTTATTCAAATTTCAAACATTCGTGTCACATCATTTTTGTTCCAAATTTTAAACCCATTCGGCTATTTATTGGAACCGATTCATGCACCTCTAAAATATCTAGTTAAAATTATTCACGGTTTAATGTGGAATAAATATTCATCTCAATTTACATTTGTTTTAATTACTGTATTCATATCGAGTCTTTTGAGAGAATATGAGATATATAACAATAATGAAACATAAATTCAACCTACACATTAATGTCGTTCTTAACAAAAAATATTAAGATAATAGATTCATAGGTTTTCATTTTTATACTGTGTTCAACTTTCTCTTCTCATCTTTAATCAATCTGAGATTTAGACTCATACTCTTCTTAATTGTTCATTATTGATAATTTCATTTAAATTATATTTTTACATCAAAATTATCATTAATTAATATAAAGATATTGTTGTTATAATTAGAATTTTACATTAAAATATAATATTTTAAAATTTGATATAAAATACACTATATATATATACATTTAAAATTTTAATATTAATTGATAATGGATATGAATATCCGTTGGGTAACAATCAATTAAATAAAATATCTTCACTTATGTGCCTAAATTTTGCAACTAATTAACGAAAGATGAGTTTTGTGGAGTTGTTTAACAAGTGTGATAACTTCACCTAATGCTATAGGGTAGGTCTTTTTCTAAATGTAGTGTGAGTTCGTATTATTTTTTACACATATATGTGATCAACTAATAATGCAGGGTTTCGTCCCAAATTAATGTTACTCAAATAAAATTTGAACACAGGTTATTTTGATTAAGATCAAACTTGGATGATGTCATGAGAATAATTCAAATTTTTAGCACATTAATATTTGTGTTTAACTTTTTGGTTAGTGTAATCTCTTTTAGAATTACTACATAGGCACAATTTGTAAAAACAAATTGAAATCATTTCATGAAAGAAATAAAAAAATGTGTTTGCAAATAGGATTCTCATTTTAATTGTCTTATATAGAATTACTATTATTTTAATATGGTGAATTAATATGATTTATCCCATTTTTTAATGTATAATTTAAAAAGATTACACTAGATTCTACAAAAATAAAAAATACCAAAAGGGGTAAGACGTGTAGAAGCAGTGTTTACTTCATCAACATCTTCTGTCTTTTCATTGAGTAGTACCTGTTTGGAAAATACCTGCAACAGGAAACAATGGATTAAACAAATATCACAAATCAATTTCATACTATGTTTCATTTAATACAGCAAAACATTAATTTGTGATTTTTCTACTTTTTTTTTAATTTTTATTTCATCTAATCTAAAGTTTATATTGCTACAGTAATTTAACAAATGCATTTCGATAGATTCGGCACAATATAACTTGGTCCGATCTGACTCGACCCATTATGGATTGATATTTAATGAGTTAATTTATCTTGGTTCACTTATTAGCAAGTCAAAAAAATTTGAATCCAGCCCGACCCACTATGGGTTGGTGGATTAAACGGGTTGACTCACTGGTTCACTTAATTATAAAAAAATACAATTTTTTATTTTTTTTCAGTCAAAACTAAATTATAATTCTAATTAAAATTTAAATCAATTTTAATACAATTCAAATACAGACTAAAATCACAAAAAATACAAATTATTTATGTGTTGGCTAAAAAACAACCTAACATGATCCAGATGCAAAATCTAACTTAATAAAAAACACCATATGACCATTTATTTGCGGGTTGGTGAGTCAACCCGAGTGAACCAGGTTCTAGATGAGCCAGGTCAAAACTTAATTTGTATTAAAATTTGTAAAAAAATTTCAATCCAACCTACTCTGAACCTGTAATGAGTCAGGTTAGCTTGCAAATTTGAACCCATTTTGACAGCTCTACATTTCGCTAAATATAATTCTATATTTTTTAGATCCGACAGTTTTTGTTTCTTAATTTTAGACATATGTTGGTTCTTCTGAAATCACTTTTAATCAATGTAGATAAATGTAGTCAAAATTATGTTGACATGATTGAGAAAGTAAGCAAAATTAAAATATTGCAGTCTTTTGGTTTTATCTCTAAGTCATAAATAAATAATTTTTATTGAGTTAAATAGTACTGTTTATAATATTCTATAATTAAAAATTATACTCTTTTTGTTTCACTTTTTTTCAAGTTTAGAATGAATTCTACAGCACTTTATTTAAATATTGCCAATTGTCACCCCTTGTGACAATGGAACTGAGAGCCATCAATATCAACCTCAAGTTATTCCTCTCAGTCCAAAGACATTTCAGAAAGAAGAATATTCCAAGTTCCACAAATAATTCAAAGTATAATTTATACAAAGAGAATAGGTGACGATGCTTGTTCTCAATTTTTTTTTTAACTCGTGTTAACTTTCAAGAATTGAATTTTATGTGTAATTTAATATTATAAAATTAGTTTAGAAGATAAATTTACATTTAGATAAATACTCAAAAATTTTATATTTATAATTAAACACGAAATTTCTAATATGCTTTCTTATTTCAAGTCATATATACCTCAATAATAGGATTACATATTAATTATAATATAAAAAAAATAACAGACGACACAATAAATTTAATCATTAATAAATTTAAATCATTTCTGAATAATATTAATATCATCTTAAAAAATAAAATTTATATATAGTTACTTTTATCTAAAAACTGTAGGATATGATTTTATTTTGTTTGATTTAGCGTCGGAAGATTGATTCTAGCCGAATCGATCTCTAACGCAACGGTAAGAATTAGTTATTTTTTATTCAACGTAAACTTTTTATTCTTTAATATATATATACTGATTTTACACTAAAAAAAATAATTCTACATGCAGAATCAAATACACACTTAATTCATTAGAAAAAACATAACATGTTAGCCTTATTTAAAATTTAGGATAAAAAAATGAGCTGTTTAAAATAATTTTAACCCAGATATGGATCATAAACTTAAAATGAGGTAAAGAAAAAAAATAAAGTAAAGATAATTTGATACATACACAAGAAGGGATAAAATAAAGTAGATAATGGAATATTGAGAGATTTTTATTTTATTATTTTCTCAAAAAGTTTGGATTCTGCTCTATAAAGAAGGAATGGCACAACTTCATAGCACAAAACAGAACCACTCTGTTCTCTCTGTTCACACTTCATCAAACTTCAAATTTCATTCACCTCCCTTCTGTTTCTGTATCCATGCTTCACTCTGCAGAAGCTTCTTCACGGTTCTCTGCAACATCGCTTACATATTCAATCGCCATAGACAAATTTCTATTCCCCTTTGAGTGAAACACATAACATAACACGAGTTGTGGTTTGTTTCTGCATCAACCCTTCAAGCAATGGACTCCTTCAGTTTCAATAACCTGCAAGCAGAGAAAGCCAACGCCATGCTCAAACACCGCAAGCTTCGAAGGGTCGCAAGCTTGTTACGCATCATCGAAGTGTGTGCGGTTTTGGTGTTGGTTTCAAGGTTCTCCATGCAGCTTCCGGTTGCAGTGAGAAACTCCGGCGAGTATTTCAGAGACCTGTCACTGTTCATGAACAGTCCTCGCTTTGTTTTCCTCGTCGGAAACATCATAATCATCGCACTCTTCGCTCAGTTCTCCGCTCAGGGTCACAACGTTGTTGTTCCGGAGCCTAATCTGTACCAAGAGTTTGTTCAGAATACAACGAAAAACCAAGAAGTTGTGGCAGAGTATGGAAGAAAGAAACAGAGGGTGAAAACAGGGGAAGCGAATATCAGTTTGGGAAAGAGTTATAGAAGGTGCGAGACGGAGATTTTGAGGCCGAAACGACGCCGTGTGTTGCGTAGGTGTGAGACTGAGAAGGGAAGGAAGAAGATCGAAGGTGTTGGTGTTGATGAGGTGGCGCGAATTTCTTGCCCTGAAGATGGAATGAGCAACGAGGAGTTTCGTCGCACTGTGGAGGCTTTCATTGCCAGGGAACAGAGGATTCGAAGAGAAGAAGATTATTATTTAATGTAAAAAAATAATAATTATATATGTATATTTTAAAAAGTGTGTAAATAAAGTAGTATATAATAATAACTTGTATAAGTGATGGTAATTTGAATAAGGAAAATTGCAATTTTTTTACTTTTATTATTTATTTCATCAGGTGAGTTAGTGTGAACGATTAATTTTTTCAAAAGAAAAGTTAATGATATATTAATTAATGATTCATATTATTAAACTACGTCATAAAATAAAAGATGAGAGTATCATTGTCCTATATAGAAAAAAAATCATATTGTGATAATATTAAAGAAAAATATTATTTGACACAATTTCACAAATATTTGACAATTTTTATAAAATTAAAATAATCTTGATAAAAATTATTTTTTATATTTTTAAGAGAAAAATAAAGTTAATTGTATTGAGTGGTAATGTCAAATGATAATAGAAAAGAGTGTGATGTCAAAATATTAATGTCCTATAATATCATATTATATAATTTATAAACTTGTTTTTATTTTATCTCTAAATATGTTTTAAGTATTGATATATTTATTTAATGCTGTTGAATTATTATTGTTAAAGAAATATTAAGATAAATAAGAAAAAGTGAAGAAGAATTGATGTGAATGAGGTATTCTGATTCTTGAGATGTGAGAATAGTGTGGAGATGAGGGGACTTACCCCGGAGAGACAAGACATGATAACAGATACTATTCTCTGGTCTGGTTTCGACTCTTAATATGTATTTAAGATTTTAAGAATATATTTGTGTCTGTAAATTTTATGCAGTATGTGTTTCCAGGATTGTGTTACACAAGGAAAAACCTTCTATTGGTTGATTTTTAATGAAAAATGTAACTACATTTTACGACAATATATATTTTTCACACAGCGAAAAAATATAAAAATAAAGATAAATATACAAATTATTTTTTTTTTCTGTGAGAGTAATGAATAATCGATCTATCATTATCTTTTCTTTTAAAAAATTAATTATTTATATTAAATTATTTTAAAAAAATAAAAGATGAGAATAAAAAAAATAAATTCATTTTATAATTTTTTTAACAACTATTATACATTGTAATAAGTATAGGAATTTGTGTTTATACTATAATGTATATGCATTCAACTCTCATAAAAGTTGTGAAACTTTGTGATAATAAGATCAGGTTACACACTATTAATTGCTGTGTGGGTATAATAATAAAGTGAAAAGAAAAAACGTGACGTAACTAAGAGTGAGATGTGAAAACAAAAGATTTCCAAAATTTAGAAAAATAAAAGATAGATACGAAGAAAGAAAATAGAAATTATAATTCTAAACTAATTGAAGATGAAAATAAATTCGATATTCTTCGAATAAATAATGTAAGAGACAAACTTTTGATCCATTCAGCTTATAAACTAGGTAGTTAGATTTTAAGTTACAAGACAAATACTGATTTAGTATAAAAATAAATAAATACATACTATAAATCGTTGTCTCTTCAGAAAAAAACTGGAAACAAAAAATTTCATTTTATCTTAAACAAGTTTTAAAAAGTTTTAAAGAATGTTATTTTTCAAAAGTACTTATATTTAGCACCGAATTTTTTTTTTTTTAAAACTGCCATCCAAGCAAGCATTTTATTCTTTTAGGTAAAAACAACTTTGAACAAAAAAATAGTATAAATTCAAAATTAATGTGCTGCCAGTCAAAAATTATATTTTAATGAAATCTAATGAGAAAAAAAAAGTTTGGAAGAAAAAAAAAATAAAAGAAAAAGAGTTTGAGTATCGAATATAATTACTATTGGAAAAAAGCACTATTTTAATGTGCAGAAGCTCAATATGCCAATCACCATCATGTACTAGATATTCTGCTTTTCCATTATCTCTTGCATTAATTTTTAATTCCGGATGCATATAATATGCAACAAATTGCAAAAAATAAAAAGGAAAAGAAAACATGAAATATAATATACAAATAAGAGAGATAAAAAGTGAGAAATAAAATAGTGAAGTGATAGAAAGAACTAGAAAAAAAATGGTATATTAATTACTGTATAGTTTTATTATATCAATGTGATATCTGATGATGCTTTACTTTCATTTCATGTGGCCTCACTGATTCCTTAAGAACACAAGTGTGAGATATTTTGTTGGTTCCTTGGTCACTTTTTTAATTGGTGTACCTAAATATCTCTAAACCTAATTCATACATTGATGATGATAGAGTTCAATTCACAAATATGTAATAGAAGGAATTAATTATGTTAATTAGGACATGTAATAACAATAACTTCTCAAGATTTTATATTTGATGTAAAACTTCTTCTTTTTTTCTCTCTTTGCATGATGTGATGTCTTTCTCTAAGTTTTCACTTTATATTTTTTTATATTCACCTTTTTAAATTTCATCTCCTTTATAATATGATTTTCTTATTTGGATAGTTATAAATTATTTTTAATCAAACTAAATTGAAAAAAAAATAATACCATTTTTTATGAGTTTTATTGAATGGGTTGCTTGTCGAAAACTTGAGATGTTTTTTGATGAAAAGATGAATCTTTAGTGGTATTTGAACGTAAAAAACATAATTTTTTTCAAAAATTCATTATTATATATAATATCTAAACTAACATTAAAAAATATTATAAATATTAACAATAAAACGTATTATTTAGATAAAAACTAAAAACATTTTGATTAACTCACATTCATGATGTAGATAATTTATCCTAAGTTATTATTAAATTATACTTAACTTTGCAAAATCTAACAAATAATTAAAAAAACAAGTTATGTTTTTGATAACGAGTATGATTATAATCATAGGCTAACAAAGATAAGGTTCATGCCTGTTTCTCAAACTTTTCATACAAAGACATATTTCAAAATATGCAAACAACTTAAGAAAAATAGATAACAAAAAACTTGGATATTGAAAAGGTTTAACAATTAACTCACACACACACATCTTTTCTTTTTAAATGTTTATTGAATTTAAACAAATTCATGATAAAACACACACACACATTTTTTTGTAAAATGTTTATTGAATTTAAACAAATTCATGATAAAAAAATTGTTAAAAAGTATCTATACGTTATTGATTTTTGTGGAAAGAAGTTTGGTTTGGATGAAATTGTATATTATATTAGATCCTAATCAAATTAAAATGGATTAGATTTTTATATTTTGTTGGTGTCATTTTTTAATAGATAATAAGATCCTGATATGAAGTACATGCAATGTATGATTACAAGTAATTGATGTCTAACAACTTTAGAAAACCATCGAACAAAGAAGCTGAAAAGATTTTGAAATTTGAATACATTTCAAATTCTCATAATGTAAACATATACATCATGAACACTGAAAAAGGAAAGACTTGATTTTAATCGATTTGGTAGAACTAAAGAATGGAGAAGAAAAGTTTTCCATGCCACCCATGCCAATTTCTGTTTTCTATAATTGCGCCATCACAATCCATTTTTTAAGAAAACTATGACAAATGTTTCGTTGTTTTAAGTGATTCACACAAAAACTCAAAATATATTTTTGAATTTTTATATGCGTAAAACTTCTGTAGAAAACATTAGGCATACGTGTACTGAACCTTTTGTTCACCACAGATACGCACTGAACAGTTTCATATATACAAAATACACCCATAATTCACAGGCTTTGACAACATTCGAAGTGGCGTCACCAATAACAATGAAAGCAACTCAATATTTATGCAAAAAACTCCTGTTTTCAAGTATGAAAAATGTTGAGTACTATTTGACATTTTTATAAGAATAAATTATCTTACCAAAAATTAATTTTTGTATTTTTAAAAATAGAAAAAGATGAAAAATAATGAGTAATATCAATAAGATGTAAAAAAAATTCGGCCATCAAAATACTATTTTCTTTTCGAATATTATCTTGTATTACATTTTTTTCGACCCAACTCTTTCTGTTTGTCTTTTTTGTTATCCCCCAGCATTTTAATTAATACTGACATAAGCTTAAAAGATGGAAGATGGTATGCATGTTTAATTAATATACAAACAATATCCTCCTAAATCACAAAGAGACACTAATCCTCTTCACTACTTTTTCAACCTTTATATAAATTAAAAATTCTTGAGCGGAGGCTTTGCAGTGTATGAATCACGCAGATGCAGAAAACATCTTATTTCTTCTCCCACTTTCCTACTAATTTTGGCGAAGAATATGATATGTGAAAATTTTTTCAAAAATGGGGAAGAATGGAGGAAATGTTCATTGCTAGAGTAGAAAAAATATATTTACTTTTTAAAAAAGAAGTGCATTAAGGACAAATAATATAAACTACATTATAACTAAATTATAATGGTTTCAACTATAAATACCGGAGAATATAAAAGGTAAGAAAACATTTAATATATATGGTGATTGCATGAAATTAACTTAATTCAAAGTGTATTACATTAAAATCAAATGATGTATTCACATCATTTGTGAAATTATTTTTAAACCAATCAATTATTTATTGGTTAAATGTAATTAAATTAGTTATAGTTTAAATTAATTATACTTGTTAAATTTGAAATAATTTACATTAAATGTTTTTTTGTAGTAATACATTTCCATTCTGTAAGACCCATTAAAAATCTGCTTTATTATTTTTTGCCCTAAAGTAAAAGGGTTGTCCCTTGTATTTGGGCTTAGGGCTGGCCCAAGTAATATAACCAAACCTTAAGCTGGCCTAACACACTTACTCTCATTATTCCACAGCACCAGCCGTCATCCCCTCCTTACCCTCACAAGACGCTCTGCTAGGGTTTTGCCCTAAGCCTTCTCGAACTAGCTCGGAACCCGCTCCTACTCCACGTAAGTACCGCTGTATAGGTTCCATTGTTATTCCTTCATAGTTCACAGTTACAGTTTCGTAATACTCCGTCTTTTGTCCTGTTTACCTTATGTTTTCAGCTCACTAGTCCGTTCCTAGAGCTGTCGTGCTCGCGGTGGTGCCGTCAAGGTTTCTGTTAACCCTTTTTCCAGGTACGGGAAGTTAGGGTTTCAAGTTTAAGTTGTTTTTGGCCTGTTCTTGAGTTAGTTGTTGATTGTATGGATTAATCATTCGTTTTGATGCGTGGGATATCTTGTATGATTGGTTGGTTTGAAAAATATAGCTACTGCAAGTGAAACAGTGGCGAGACCTGATAATCTCGCCCAAGCGAGCCAGTCTCGCCTAGACGAGACGAACAGGGACTTGCCCAAACCCTTTTGCGCGAGAGCTCGCCCAGGCGACCCGCCCAATTTTTGAGCGAGCGAACATCTCGCCCAGGCGAGAGGGGTCTCGCCCAAGCGAGATCCCGCGTTGGTTTCTTGATGCTTTTCTTGAGCCTCGCCTGAGCGAGCACGTCTCGTCTGAGCGAGACCCTTCAGCCTGAGCGAGGGACTGGGCGAGGCAGTGCGCTATTAGATGCTTGTTTGCTCTTGGATGATTGGTATTTGATTGGGTATGAATGTTATGATGAGAAACATGTATATAAGGGAGTGTTATGCATGCGTGGCATGATTCATGGATTGTAGATGATGGGTTTGGTGTGAGAATTGGCATGTGAACTAAATGAAATGGGTATCGTTAAAGTGGCATGATAACGAGATGAGTTGAATCCTATGAGCATGGATGGGTTATGATGAGTTGGACCTGGATACGTGAAAGGTATTGGCTTTAAAGATTGACATAATGAATATATCCTTACATGGTGAATATTATTTGATTGTGTGATCTTGTTTTGTTTGTGTCAGTGCATAATTCATTGGGATCTCTAGGCGAGACTTTCAGTGTCGCGCTTTCGGGACGTAATTCCATGGTCCCTGTTAGTGGGTGTCTATGGTGGTGCCTCATTTGTATAATTAGGTAAGGATTGCATCCTGACACTCTAAGGGGTCAGTTAGTCTCACTTAGAGCGGACTGACTCCTGTGGTGAGAGTAACAGGAGGGCTGAAATTCATTAAGGACTAACCTTGTGGTGAGGGAAATCGATTCATTGAAACACTTGTAACACATAGCTCGGAGGTGAGCATAGGTATCCACCACAAGTGCAAGCATCCGCTGAATCCGACCATGGTTATATGTATCCGGATAAGTCGAGTCATGTCATAGTGTATTGTCTGAACAATCATAACTTATCTGCTGTGTGGTACTCTCTTTTGCGATGATCATCAACTTGTTGGTGTGAGTAGATGCGAGGAACACCCATAGACAACAGGGGTGGAGATTCCGCTGCATAGTCCGCGTGGACTAGTTTATATTTCCATATGAGTTTATCTAGGGCTGTGACCCACGTAATTGTTCGTCCTTAGATTTATGTACTTTGGTTACTCTTTATCTAGTTTTCTTTTGGGCATCGTGGTGTGCCATGAGTTGTATGGAGTTGAGTTTAAAACTCCCAGAATGCGCTTTTATGTTATCTTTCTTGTAACGCTTCCTTTCGCGTACTTAATTAAATGGAGTGTTACACATTCAACAAATGACAAAAACAAAATTCTATATATATATATATATATATATATTTTTTTTTTTCTTTCTTCTCTATTAAGTTTGTGATATCAGTCTGACATCAACAATTTTCGTAATCGGTTTTGACAAGCAAGGCATAAGCGTACCTTCCGCTCTGAGTTAAGGTTATTTGAGGAATTAAGGTGGTAAATGCAGTGAAGCTCAAAGAAGTTTCCTGCAATGGAAGAAAGAAGACCCATTAGTAGAAGTCAAGGTCAGTGAGGAAAATGCAACGAGAGAACAACAATACTGAAAACAACTAAACTCTCAAAATAAAATCAATGATCATAAATTGCATCAGTTGACAGTTTCAGATTTCAATAATAAAACCTAAATTCCCGTCCTCACAGTAATATTCTTCAGTTTTGGTTTTCTTTCTGTTCGTAGCGATTATTACAGCAGCCCGCCAAATTCCAGCCCAATTACGGCCCAATCATGACTTCCAAATTTCAAAACGTAGTCTCCACGGCGGCGTCCGTGGCGGCCACCGTGATGCTCCTCCGCTCCTTCACCCACAACTACATTCCCCAGGAGTTCCAAGACTACTTCTACTCCAAACTCTCGAAACTCCTCTCCTCCTTGTCCAACGAAGTCACCCTCGTCATCGACGAATTTAACGGGATCACTCCGAACCCGCTCTTCGCCGCGGCGCAGTTCTACCTCAAGCCGCAGGAGGCGCCGAACACGAAGCGCTTCCGCGCCACGATGACTTCGAGATCGCGCCACGTGTCCCTCCTCATGGACGGAAACGACGAGATCACGGACTCCTTCAACGGCGTGCCGTTCCGGTGGAGGCTGGTGTCCCAACTTGGCAAATCGAATTACGCGGTGCACTTCTTCGAGGTGCGGTTCCACAAGAAGCACCGGGAGATGGTTCTGGCGGAGTATTTTCCGCGCGTGATGAAGGAGGCGGATGCGGCGCGTGAGCGGAGGAAGACGCTGAGGCTGTTCACGGTGAAGGACATGCGGTTTCGGATGGGAGGGAGGGGGGAGTCGTGGCAGGGCGTGAATCTTGAGCACCCTGCGACGTTTGCGACTGTGGCGATGGATTGGGAATTGAAGGAGATGATAATTAGGGATTTGGATAGGTTTGTGGAGAGAAAGGGTTTATATAAGAGTGTTGGGAAGGCGTGGAAGAGAGGGTACTTGCTTTCGGGTCCCCCTGGGACCGGGAAATCGAGTTTGATTGCTGCTATGGCTAATTATCTGAATTTCGATGTCTATGACTTGGAACTCGCTGCTGTTAATGGAAATTCTGACCTTAGGAGATTGTTGATTGCTACCAGGAATCGTTCCATTCTTGTTGTGGAGGACATTGATTGCTCCCTTCATTTGCAGGATAGGCTAGCAAAACCTAAACCTAAATCATCACAACCCCACCACTTCATCCCGCACCATTTTTCAGCACCCCAGGTATAATACAATGCAATCACAACTTTTTCTTAGTTTCAGATACTGATGAGTCAGTTTTATACCCTTTCTTTCAAGCATCGAGAAATGGCTTTGAGTCTCGCTTACTGTTTTTGCAGGTGACATTATCAGGGTTCTTGAATTTCATAGATGGGTTGTGGTCGAGTTGTGGGAATGAGAGGATCGTAGTGTTCACGACGAATCATAAGGAGAAATTGGACCCTGCTCTCTTGCGCCCTGGGCGTATGGATGTGCACATTGACATGACTTACTGCACCCCAGGTGGGTTCAAAATGCTGGCTTCCAATTACCTTGGGATTACGGAGCACCCACTTTTTGTTCAAATTGAGAACTTGCTTGGGGTGATCGATGTCACTCCTGCGGAGGTAGGGGAGCAGTTTTTGCTGGATGAAGACCCGGATATTGCACTCAACAGCCTCATGGAGCTCCTTCTTGCAAAGAAGCGAAATCATGACTTGAAGATGAAAGCACCTCTCACCTTTCAATGATGATATTTTTTTTTTCTGAATCCAGTGAAATGAAGATCATAACAAACAGTTGGTGCAAAATTAGACATATAACCTTAATTTATGCATAGAAACGACAAAAGTTGAGTGGGAAACTATAAATAAAAACAATGTTCGAGGATTAACCCGTCCAGTTGATTTAAATATTTTCTTTAGTGTGACACTGAAGAGAGATAAATTTGTTTTGCGTGCTCTTATTCATGAAAAAAAAAAAAACTTTACTAACGAAGTAAACTTCACTTCAAAATATTTCTTTATTTTAAGATATTTAATGCTTATATATATTTTCTTTTGAAAGCATGATAATATATGAATTATAAAATTTCATCTTCCGGTTTCAACTCTGATCTGACCATCTGCGCAACTGCCATAAGCGGTGGTGCTGCCATGTACGTCACCACCGATGACTCATTAAAAAGCCGGTCATCTAATTAGTCAAGGTTGACTTAATCTGTCATAATTTATACATTACATATTTAAATAATATTAGTTTTAAATACACTTTTATAAAAATAAACTTATAAGAAATAAAATTTGAGTTAAAAATCCTCACTGTAATTTCTTGCAAAAACTTTATTTACTAATTGCATAACCTTACAGTCCATGATTAACAAAACAGATCAACCACCTGGTTGATTTTACACAAGTCAAACTTATACGCATCTACAACTTATAATGCACACATTTCAATCAGACTTAAAAATAACTCAACTTTAAAACAAAAAGAGTAAGAAATAGTTACTAAGATATGTTTGAATGTTTCTTTAAATTTTAATCGTAATTTATTTTAGGTCACATCACTTCTCATATCTTATGGTAAATTTTACTCCAACACAAGAATCTTAGCATATCCCACTTTAATAACTTTTTTACCTTGTTAAATGAAAGATTGCTCTTTAGATATAAAAAAAATTAACTTAAGATTTTACATTTTATGTAATATCAAGACACTCTAATAAAGATATTAAACATCACAAATATAAATTAAATTTTTGCTCTTATTATATTCTCTAATCTTGTGCCAATTTAGCATTTGAGAAGATCCAAAACGGGTGGACTGTGGAGACTCTAATATTTACATAAAGAAAAGAGCAGCAGCACCCACATATCCATGGATAATTCAGAAAAGAAGTTGTTAAGATATAAATAACGATCTTTTAAGCATCTTTGAGTTTTGATACATATATGTATTTTTTGAATCCATCCTGTACTCATTTCCGCGCTGATGGCTCCAAATCACAGCGGAAAATTGGCAAGGATAATATACAGAAACAACAAAAATAAGTAACAATGAAGAGTGTCAAAAGATTAAAGAAGACCAGAAAAAAGATGTAGGAATGAAACATCCCAGTGATTCTGGCACTTCTTTCCTTTTTTTTTGACTGTGGCCGGGGGAGGTAAAGAATCATAATAAAATGGCCAACACAATACATATAAAAAATCCCTCAAAAGTCAAAAGTATACCATGACAATGGGAAAGAAATGAAAAAAACCCTTAACCTAAATCACCTTAGAGCCACGAGACATGTGGACCTAAAGGATTAACAGTAGTAACAAGCAAAGCTTGAAGTATATCCAGCGATATTCTTTTATTTGTCCATAAATTTAATATATAGGTCCTATGGTTATACCTGAAACAATGAAAATACAATGTTTCAGTTTGATGACTAAAATATGATAGTTACTACAGTTTCAAAAAAAAAAAATGTACAGCACTACCGATGCATTCTCTGTTAATTTGAAAAGAAATTAATAACGTATTTTCAGTGTGTGCCTCTAAATTCAGAAAATTACTAGTGAAATTGGTTTTCAAAATTTTTATGTCGTGTAATATACAAATTTGAAAAGCCAATTTTACTTCAATTTTCGTTTTTTGGAAGAGCAGATTTTTTACTGTCAGCCATTCAAAACTAGTTCAATATGAATCCTAATCAGCTGTTTTTTATGTTTGCCACAGGTGTAAGTGTCAACCACATAATATAAAAATTCCTTGCATAAATAAAATCAAGAAAATATAATATATATATATATATATATATATATATATATATATATATAACATGCCCCATTTCAGAAAACATAGAGACAGGGTTTGAGAAACTTACAAGATCCCTAAACAGCCATCTTCATTTCTATCTTCTGGTGAGGGTCATATCCTATGAGCTTGAAATCGGCAGCAACAAAGGAATCTATATCTTTCTTCTTTGGGTTTATCTTCAAAATCTGAATTGAGGTATAGGTAATCAACAAGGAAAAGGCAGTTTATACGAGTGCATAATTGTAAATATTTTGTGGGCATCTACGTCAAGCAAATGCTTTATTTTTTAACATTTACACCTACCGGAAAAGGTTTTGGTTGATTCTGAAGCTGTTCCTGCAAAGGTCTCACATGATTGCGGTAAACATGTGCATCCCCGATAACATGACTAAAATCACCCGGAATAAGGTCTGACAAGAACAGGATATGATATGGTTAGATCAGTCCGATATCTGATGTCAATTTACTTTAATATAAAAGCCGTATTTCCGTATTTCTCTACGTAAGATTACAACCCAAAAACATCAGAGCCACACCCAAACCTATATTTTTCGTTTTAAGGGCCTTCTAATTTTTTAGAGAATCTGGTTACTGGCATTCAAAAGGACTATTCTGCCATTCCATACAAAAAGTATACTAATCATAATAATACAAAATCTTTGTGAATCATAACTCATTAATCAGCTTAAAGTCATTTAAAATAAAATAATGATCAATCTGTATCATGAAAAGGAATTAAGATGCCATATACGTCTGACAACAAATTTAAGTCTATAACAGTGACATAATTTGCTTACCACAAACATGAGCAATCATGCATGTCAGGAGAGCATAAGATGCAATATTAAATGGCACCCCCAGGCCCATGTCCGCAGATCGCTGATACATTTGACACGATAATTCCCCACTTGCTACGTAAAACTGCAGGAATTTTTTTGTTGACAAAACATCAGAGAACGAGAGAAAGAGATAGTTATTCCAAGATAAACGCAAATATAGCTGCAGACCTGGGCAAACATGTGGCAGGGGGGAAGTGCCATCAATTTAAGATCAGATGGATTCCAAGCTGAAAGAATGATCCGTCGATCATCAGGGTTATGCTTTATCTTGTTAATAACATCCAGAAGCTGGTCAAATCCTTGGCCAGAGTAGTCAGCATGCATGTCAGTATACCTGTAAAATGACGACAGAAAATAAGGAACTAAGCAAGGCCACAAAATGATGCCTAGTGACATATAAAATAAAGGTACATCCACCTACTTGGCTCCAAAGTGCCTCCACTGAAACCCATAAACAGGTCCTAAGTCACCCTCCTCCCTTTCTCTCAAACCAATGCTGTATATATATTGTAAATCCAGTTAACAAATGCACGGAGAAGAAAAAAATGTAGTTCCCACAAAAATTAGTAGGTCATGCTTGCCTATCAAGGTATTCTCTAGATGCATTGCCATCCCAGATATGAATGCCTTTTTCTTGCAGCACCTGTCAATACAAAATGATTTCAGAATAAAATTCACTCTGGTCGTATCTCACTTCCTAAACATAAATTCACCTCCTAATTCACCATAATGCCAATTTTATGGACATAGGGATTTATTATCAAAACTAGAGTCAACTAATCTAAAACCCCTAATTCATGAACATAGGGACTTATTATCAAAATTAGAGCCAACTAATGTAAAGCCGGCTTACAAATTCTCGAAAGCCTCACTTTATCACGACGTTTAGTCACTAATAAATCGTTGAACAAGAAAGGTATTGATATCTTAGTCATCCGTGCACAGATTAATAAGGATCCAAACATATTATATCATTTTGATTCACAACACAATGTATAAGTTGATTAAAATTTTGAAAGAAAAAAAACAAGGAATAATGAGTTGGGTAGAAGACTCCAAAGCTAACCATGGGTCTATCCCCATTCTTTACCAAGCTAAAATAGTATCAAGTAAACCAACCTAGTTCCCCAATATTTGGTTCGTGCTAGCGACTTTGTGAACAGTAACATAACTAGAAAAGGGCATGTATGCACGTCTGCGCGGAAAAGATTGGTACAGATATCATTACCTTGGCACTTGTTGAGCCGCTGATAAACCAAAGAAGCTCCTCAACAACCCCTCGCCAAAATACTTTCTAGGAACCAAATGAAGAAATCATGTCAACTTTTATATCATGAAGTACAGTATATATTCTTCTTCAGTCTTCATAAACTTTAAAAGTGACAACAAATCAAAATAACATAAGGAAACGAAACACAAAAATAAGAAATTACTATGCAGTAGTTTATACAAATTCATACATACCTTGGTTGTTAGAAGCGGAAAGTTTCTGCGCAGATTAAACCTCATCTGTGGAATTATAGAGAAGGTGTAAACATACATATAAATAATTGCAACTGCTGAATAGAACAATCAAGATATTACCTGGCAGCCAAATTTCGACAAGGTACCAGTCCCTGTCCTATCATCCTTAATTGTGCCTTCAGAAATAATTTCTCGAACCAAACTTAGATACTTAAACTCCTCATGTCTCTCATAAATGAATTTTGGAAGAAAAGAAAATTTATTGACCTCAAATTTTAAAGAGTCTGAACCATTATCAAAAACTGGATCAGCATTCTGACCTAGGGACTCAGCCGGAGAACTCCTTACACGCACATAAGTGGTGAAAGAATAGCGGAGGTTGTCTTCCACCAAAGGAAATGATGAATACCATGGCTGAAATAGAGAGGTATCAACTCGAGGCATAAAAGTGTCACACTCAATGCTTGCCTCAATTTCTGTAATATGAGCAGCTTCGCATCCAGGTGCATTAAGAGCCTCTCTGTACATAACAATTATCAGCTACACCACCGGTAAAAGAAAAAGCTTAATATGATTACAAAAGGAAAGAAGCAGGAAGGTAAAAAAATATATATATACCTGAATATCTCACCACCTCCTGTAAGAAATACTTTCTCAATTGACAGGCAGTACGGAGAAGCAGCCAACAGTTCCATAGCAGAAGACACACTTCCACATATTACAACATTCTCTGCAGTTGCAATATCAAAGCTACCCGAGCGAGTCAGAACAACATTAAGGCGACCAGGAAGAGGCCTATTCTGAGGAGGGATACTCTCCCATGTTTTTCTACCCATCACAACGGCATTCTTCTTCCCCGGATCAGACGTTATAGTAGTGACCTCATCAAAAAATTTGAGATCAGTGGGTAACGTCCAGGGCAATTTTCCATCCTTAGAAATGCCCATATCTCTGGTGGCAATCACTACTGCTTGGTAAGTCCTCTGCAGAGGAGGCTCTGACTTACCATTGCCATTGCCATTGGAAATCACAAAAGAATCACTTGCCATCAGAGGACTCAAAAGCCTGCACAACAAGTTAACAACACAACCAGTTCATAAAAAAAAAATCCACCCATCCAACAAATAAATCAAAGACTCCAAAATATAAATTAGTATAAGAAAATTTTTCAAATTCCAGTCACCTACTTAAACTAGATTAATCATAAACACAACACTGTCATCTTTCTCATCGCATTCATAAATTCACAATAACTTAGCAACAGTAACAGAAACACCACACAGTGAGACCATCTAAACAATCGAGAAAGACAATAAATTAAGAAGCAAAATAATCTATCCAAATGTTATCACACTGCGTACCAACCAACATCAACGAACATAATCTAAAATTACATAAAACAACACCAGCAACAGATTCAAAATAATAAAAAAATAATCTAGAGTTACAGGAATCGAAACTTGAAGAAAGACACAACGGATCTAAAACAGACTGACCTAACAATGTTGAGCGAACAATTTTCTGCTTCTGTCTGCAAATTGCAAAATGTGAAGCAGAAAACAATAGTGAAAGAAAAAAGAAAAAGAGAAGCTGAAACTGAAAGTCAAGTGTGTAAAAGAGAAGGAGAAAAGAGTTTTATTGGCAGAGAAAACAAAGGAATGGGAGAGGAAATAAATAGAGAGAGAAAGCGAAATAAAGAGAGAGAAGAAAATCCAAAACCACAGTTGACGTGAAGTGCCGCCAAGAACGCGTGCGTTTCTCTGCAGTGTACGTTACCGTATAGTGAATTTCTATACATCTTTTTACACTTTTTCATAAATGCCCTTCCACCAAACCATACACATTTATTTTAAGTAAGACCAATATTTAGTTATATATAACCAACTAAATAAACATCTTGATAATAAAATCAACCAATATTTTTAAAAGAAATAATAAATTAAAATTAAATTAAATGATCATCTGTGATATTAAGGTGTATTAATTGAATCTAATGACAAAGTAGTTATTAAAGAAGTTAATTTTAAAATTCAAATGTAGTAGTATATTTAAAAAATCAACAATTAACAGGATTAATAATATTAGGATAAGGAATGTGTATTCATTTAATAAGAATGATAACATTTCAAAAATAAAAAATATATTGACTATTATTTCATATATAGAATCAATATTTATTTAATATAATTATTTTTAATAATAAATAAATATTTTTTTAATATGTAAATTATATTCAAGTTTACATTGAATACATATTTTTACATATGAACTATATCTTAGATTTATTATAGATAATTCATAAATGATAATTTGAAAGGATACAAAAAGTAAGAAAAATTGATAAAAAAACAACTACTTTAATAAAAATGGGTATATACATTAATTAGTGTTACATTTTTGTAATAAATTAAAAAATTATGTAATAAATAATTAATGAATTGTATTAAATATATGCATCTTATCAACTTATTAAATTTTATTAAATCATTTATTTGTACAGAACTATTTTATTAAGATTATATACAGCAACTCTACAGTCCTATTTAATTTACTCAGATATTTTTAAATATATATTATAAGATTAATTAAATAAAACATTTTTAAATTGTTTACTATATTAAAACTTGTAGAAATCATTTAATAAAAAATTAATAAATAGATATGATGTTTATTAAATAAATTATATATACATGGAAGATTAATCAAACAAATCATTTAGTATTAAATGGTTTTGTATTATAAAATTATAAAAATATTTAATGAATTTTAATGTATTCGAAAGAATTTATTAAATAATGTAAAGTAATGGTTCATATGCTCTGAATAAACTCAAATGAGATTAATTTATCTTTATTCATGATTTCTTTTACCGAAATTTTAGTAATGATTTTAAATGCCCAAATTTACTTTTTATATGATTCTATCAAAATGATATGTGTTCCCTTAAAAAAACATTAATTAGAATCCAAGAACACTGGTTCAAATTGAAAATAATTTAATTGTTAAAAAGCATAAAATTGCATTTTTAATAGTTTTTTTTCTTATTATTTTCAATAGAAACATTTAATTTTTTGACCTGTAACTTATCTACTGGTAATTCAACAATCATAGTCAGTCATGAAAAAAGCCATAATTTCTTTTTATTGACAAAACGTTGAAATATGATTTTGATATGTATATTAGATCAATGTGATTTTGTTTTTCTTTTGTATCATACTGCTCAAAATTCATTTCCTTGATTTTTATTTTCTGGTATTCAAGTAGTTTTAGCCTTTTAATTTTTAAATGTGTATAAATAGTTTCACTTTTAATTTAATTATTTATTATATTCGTACTTTTTTTACAATATTGAAAAGGATAACAATGATAAAAACCTGCTACCGTATTTAATTTAATATTGAATATAATCTAAAACTAAAAAATAAGTTCTGAATCAAAATAATAAAATCATTAAGATTAGTGTAATAAATTACAGAGAATAATTTTAAAACCAAATTATATATTTTGAAAAAAAATGATCAAAATTACAACTGGGAGAACAAAAAAAATCAAACTAACGGTATAAGTTAGTTGAAGGTTACTATTTTAAATAGAAGTTTAATTTGGTAATAATATGAAGATTGCGAGGGCGTTTTTGGAATTCAAAGATGAGGGATAATTAAAAATACAGGTACGAAATATTAATACAAAAGTGAGAAAGCAAGTGTGGGCCCCACAGTGCTAAGGGCGGGAAATTCATATACACCCAAAAATATTGTGACACCTATCAAATTGCATAGTATATTCCGCTTATTGATCTTGGTCGTCCACGTGGCAATCACATGATACATCTAGCTAATGAATTGCTATTAATAAATAATGTAGGTAGTAAGTTAATTAGTGGATGCCTTTTTGATTAGATTAGATTATCCAAACACTTATATTTAATTTTGATTTAAGATATTTTTTTCCTGATGAAATCTTGGCCGTCCATGTCTTCATCAACAAAACACAAAAGTAACTTACTTTCAGTTGATTTCCTTTTCATTTGAAACTTCCCTTATGTAACGGAGATGTGTCAATTTTGGAACAGTTATATGAAAGTTATGTCAGTTGGTCTTAATGAATTTAATTAATTTATGAAATTTTAATTAAAGAACTATTTTAGTCCTGGAAACTACCGAAACTTTTAATGGATTAGGACAGCTTATAAGTAAAATAATAATAATAATAATTATTATTATATGGTTTCTTAGATGTCTTTTTGATATTTTATTTTTCAAAAGTTCACTTCAATAACTTATTCCGACATCTAATTGTAAACTTTTGTCATATTATATAGATTAGCTTGGTAAAATCTATATTTTATTCAAAAATAATACCTAAAAAATTGTATAAATCTTGATAAAATTTTGTTTTAATGTTTAAAACGATATATATATATAAAAGAGAAAAAATAAACATATTTTGTACATTAGAAAGAATTTTTTTGAATGATTTATCAATAATTGTTGTGGAATGTTGCCCCTTAAGGCAAGAAAGTATAACTAAATTTCTATTTATGGACACATTGTTTATGGTTAACTTTGAAATAGGTAAACCCAACTGAGAATGTCAATAGGACGAGTAGAATACGGAAAATAACTATTTTGTATGCTACATGTTGGATAAATAATATTTGTTTCGTCCTGTATTCATATTTGTTAGTATCCATTATATAAATATCTACATAATTTGTTAATATTCATGAATATTCATGGTACTCGCGGGTATTTACAAAATAAATAAATAAATATTTAACAACATATTTTAATTGTAAATTCAAATAATATACAATACATAATCTTCATAAATTTTAAACAAAGTCCAAATAACTCATTTAAATAATGTTGAATGACAGTTTAAAAAGAAATAAATTTCGTTTAAACTAATTGATAAAAAAATAACTTATTCAAAATCAATATGTTAATATTTTAATCATGTTTTTATTTATTTTTAATTTAAATTAGAGTATAACGAGTATGGATATTCACGGATACGGATACTATGATATTCATACTCATTCCGTTAAAATGTACTTGTACTTGTTATCTGCAGATATCCATTTACAATATTCATTTTCTACTCATTTCGAATTTTATCTACAAATACCTACATATTTTTTTAACATATCTAAATCCAACCGGTAAAAAAGAGTAACAAAAAATAAAAACTGAATTAAGAGCATACAAAATTTTCGATTTTTTTCTCTTAAAAATAATAATTCGGTAACACTAATGTTGGAATATGTTATCCGTGATTGTTTGGCAATGATGTTTTGTCATTATTTGTGCAGATGGCTTCCCATGCTGTGATGCTTACAATCACAGTCTGTCAATCATCTGTTTCGTTATCTTTTAGTCGAAATATCAAAACTACAACACCAGTGATAATATTATTTAGTTACAGATTTTCAATAATGCTCACAAAACACAACAAAAATCTATTAGTATTCTTTTATACATTCATGCCCATGAAAATGCAGAAAATAAAAAGTTTTATGGTTTATGGTTTATGGTAGCATGAAAACATGGTAAAGTTAACTCTTAAATTCATCTGAAAGAATAACTTGCCTATTACCATTTTTCTCCGTTGGTAGATGAAAGTAGTTGGAAAAAATGAACCTTCCATGTTTGTCTTTTTTCTTCTTTTTCTTTTTGGACCAACGAGCCTTAACGGTTGAAAGAAAATCATAACCTTCACACACAAGTAATGGGTCTTTCAAGAGATTAAGTAAAGAGATTGATTAATAAAACATAGAGTTAAAATTGTATTATAATTTTTAATTCAAAATTCTAACACAATAAATTTATAGATATATTTTTATTAGGGTTAAATATGTTTTTGGTCCCTTAACTTTTAGTAAATTTTAGAATTAATTCATTTTGAAACTTTAGACTAATTTAGTTATTATCATCTTTCAAAATACGTGGATTTTGTTAAGTTTATTTGACATTTCAAGCGCGTTTCATAATAGTATTTGACTTAACATAAAGTAAAAATGTGTCAAACATTATAAACAACTCAAATACAATCCTAAAATGCGTACGAAACATCAAATAAACCTAACAAAATTTGATTAAAAGGACTAAATCCACATATTTCGAAATATGAAGGACTAAATTGGTTCAAAGTTTCAAAATGGACTAATTCCAAAATTAACTGAAAATCAAGGGACCAAAAACATATTTAACCTTTTTATTATTATTCAACATGTCCACTCTCACTTAATATGAAAGTTAAATTTATTAAGAATTAGATTTTAAAAGTCAAATTTAATTTTATAAATTCATTCAGTCAATATGAGATTTTAAGCACCTTCCAAAATCACTTAGCCATAAAATTAAATATTAATAATGGCCCGATAACAAGTAACAATAGATCTAACAAATAACAAATCTCGCTAGTATGTGCTTTCAATGACTCTGACCAATTTAAAAATAAACTTTAAATGTAACTCAATCTAAAAGGTGACTTAAATAAGATAAGATTTACACCCATTTGTATATTATAAAATCGTTTTATTTCAATTTAATATAGAATATTCAACAAAATACATGTTAATCCAAAATCAATCAAGTAGAAGTACAAGATTAATCATCATAGATACTACAACATTCAGGTGCAAATTTTCATTCAAGATATAAGAAGCTTAATTTCAATCATTATTACTCTTTTCCATTGTAAATTTTTCCCAATCTCATGCAGGGAGAAGCTACATTATGAATTGGCCAGATTATAGCACACCGAAAAGCAGAAAAAGAGCATAAGGTTATGAAAATGGAAGTAGTTGAGTGATGTGGGTAAAATATATTGTTGAAATAAGAATGGATGTGTTGAGAATAGGATTTATGATCTACCAAATAGGAAAGAAAACAGTTATAGATTTCGAAAGATGAAATTGTAAGATAGAATATCACATTCAATAGACATAAACCTTATAACAACCAAAAAACTTAACTCAATATATATACTGTTTTTTGCATTATAAGAGCTCCAAACCACATACAATTTTAAAATTAGGATACTAAATCATATACATTTATGTATAATTGGCCAACCTTACAAATACAATCAGTTCAGTAAAGTAAATTACAATATTTCAAAATATATAGAAATATTTTCTAATTAGCATACTTTATAACTTTGTATTAGGAGAGAGTTTCATAATTTATAAAATATTTAAATAGATGGAATTAAATTAATTTTATTTTATACTCTCTCTTTTTTTATTTTACTTTTTAAATGCTAAAAGTAATTTAAATTTATTGAATTTTTAATTTTATTATTTAAATAAAATACTTCACTTGTCATTATTTAAATAAAAATTTGTTAAATATCGAACAATTTTTAATATTTTAAAAATATCAATGATATTTTTTTAGTTGATCTTAGATTGATGCTATTATGTTATTAAAATTGATCAATTTTTTAATTGAAATTAATAAAAACATTTTCTCAAATAACATTAGTTGAAATTATTTTTAACTAATCACAATTGTATAATTAATATTACCGAAAGATTTTTTTTTGTTAACTTTTATATATTCTATAGAAATAAATCATAATATAATTGATCTCGGCAATAAAAATACTTATTACAAAGACGTTTATCAATAAAGAATACTGGATTACATATATTACCAAAATTTCAACCATTAATACTGAAACGGAGAGAGAAATAAAAACGATACATAAATTTATATACAATTTAAAATTATGTAATTTTATAAGTAATTCAATTACTCGTAGAATTTTATAATTTAAATTTCTTTTGAAAGTCTGGATTAGCACAAAACTGTGAAGACATTATTAAATTATTTTCATTGAAATATATAGATAAGTCATGTTGGAGATTAAGAAGTTAGCATGAAAATACAAAGTGTTTCTATATTAAAAATGATCATGTTATTTTGGTATTTAAAAACCTTTTACACCCACTAAACATTACTATTATATCATTTAACTATTATTTTTTTTCAAATAAAAAAATAATTTTTGAATGGTTATTTTACTCTTGAAAGTGAGTTTTTATAGTGTCAAAAAATCATTTTCAAAATAAAAAATCTATCTGTCTAATGATATATCATGTAAACAAACTTATGTATACACGAAGGTCAACAAACACGTATCTTGATTTTGTTAAAATTATTATTAAGTAGGAAAAAACTTTTATTTTATTTTTATTAATCTTATATATTTGTTTTTCTTCGTTGTCTTCGTCTTAGATTTATATATATATATATATATATATATATATATATATAATTATCTTTTTTATTTTCACATTTTATAATATTTATTTTATTCTTAATTATTTTATAAATATTTATTTTGTTTTAAACCATTATTTTAAAAAAATATATATATATCTTATTTTTTTTTAATTTTACATTTAACAATTATTTTAAAAATTAATTATATATTCATTATTTATTTTAACTTAAATTTTTTGAAAATTAAAAAATCGAACGCAAATATGCTTGCGACATCGCATGCATATATGTTTGCTAGTGTATATTTATAAAAAAGACAATGTGTTTAGGATGTATTTACATTAAAGTGACATGGTAATCTAAGTATAACGAGAATAATTAGTTATGGTTAATCAGAGTTAAAGATATATTAAATAAACATATATGTTAAAGAAAACTTAGAATAGCATGTAAAGCATAGTTATGTGGATGAATTGGTTGGGTTGCGTAGTGCAGAGAAGGAGAAAGAAAGGAGTGGCATGCATTTCGCCATCTCCATCTGTATTCCTTCTAGTAGCAACAGAAGCTCAAAAAGAATGATGCAATAATATAAGTAAACAAACAAAAAACAGCAAACCCTAAAAATGAGTTGCACCAACCTCGCTTCCTTTTCTGGCACACTTCTATATATTGTAAGAGACTTATTCGGATCATAAATTTACATTTTCTTTGCTTCTGCAACGCCTATATTCCTGCAACCAGAGGTATTTCATCTTCTATTCCCTTTCATTCTACTCCATTCTCTCTCTCTCTCTCTCTCTCATGTTGATTCATCAACTTTTCGAACCTCCTTAGGTTCCACATACCTTCTTCAACTATCATTATATGTATCATTGTAAGAATATCTTTGTTCTTTTTTCGCTTCATGTTTTCTTTTCCAATGCATGCTGAATGTATTTGAAAAAGGGTTCATGTTGGTGTTTAAAAGAAATGGTTTTTCAGCTTCTGACATGCTTCATGTTATTTCATGGCTTAAGCTAAGGAGTAGGCGCATGTGTGATAATTGTTGATTCTCTTCTACCTTACGTCTGTTCTCATTTGAGGAGCTTACGAGGTTCGATAATTAATCATGTGTGACATTGTAGCTGTGCCCTCCATACCTATCACAGATCGACCTGCTAAAGGTGCTAAATCTATGCTTTTTCAGTTTAGTTGATTACTTATATATATGTTACTGTGAAATAAATTTCTGCACACCCTTTTGGTAATGATGTTGAATTTAACAGCTTTGTTTGCATGCTGACATGTTCAATGTATGAAGATGGGAAGATGATTATATCTGATGAAAATTCTGTGAGTAATTTTGGTTTATGCAAAAGCAGGTGCTGAGATGGAATACTCAGAGGATGATAAGAAAAAAAAGCTTGGCTCTTTTAAGAAGGTTGCAATCAGTGCATCTTCAAAGTTCAAGCATTCCTTGCATAAGAAGGGGAGAAGGCATAGCAGGGTTATGTCTATTGCTATTGAGGATGAAGTTGATGCAGAAGAGTTGCAATCAGTTGATGCTTTTCGCCAAACACTCATCTTAGAAGAGCTATTACCCTCAAAACATGATGATCATCATACGATGTTAAGGTACCCCTCACAACCTCAAAACGTTATGACTTATTTTCTTGTCCATTTGTTGATTTACTAATAGTTTTAGTATAAAATGGTGACCCAGATTCTTGAGAGCAAGAAAATATGACATTGAGAAAACAAAACAAATGTGGGCAGATATGCTTCAGTGGAGGAGGGAGTTCGGTGCTGACACAATTATGGAGGTAAGGTCATAATTGTGGTCATTGAGATAAGGTCAATTTATAATATATAAATGGATGCAAACTTAATTTTATTAGTCAGTTTTGTGAGGTTTAGATAGACTTCCTTTACCATCGTTGGATCTATTCTTAACGTAGTATTCTAACAGAAATTTCTTTTGTGTTGTTGTTAAGGATTTTGAATTCAAGGAGTTAGAACAAGTTCTAAAATACTACCCGCAAGGGCATCATGGAGTTGATAAGCTAGGGCAACCTGTTTACATAGAAAGGTTGGGTCAGGTTGACTCTAACAAGCTGTTGCAAGTCACAACTTTGGATCGCTATCTTAAGTACCATGTGAGAGAGTTTGAGAGGACATTCGCTGTTAAGTTCCCTGCTTGTTCCATTGCAGCCAAGAAACACATTGACCAAAGCACAACGATCTTGGATGTGCAAGGAGTGGTATGTATGAAAATCTGCAGCAATACTATAATACCACATGTGTAGCTTTTACTTTACAAACAAAACCAGAAAGAGTAAAAGTGCACAAAAACACCTTAATTAACATTTAGGAGTTTCTCTATTTTCTGTTGTTCGATCCCAAATCCGTCGAGTAACATCGTTAGAGTTAGAGTTAATAAGATGCTATAAGTTTAGATATCATTTCATATTATAACATGTTTTATATCTAAAAGATGTTTCACATGAATGCTGACAAGCATCTATATTCAGGGTCTCAAAAGTATGAACAAAGCTGCAAGGGATCTCATCCAACGTCTTCAGAAGATTGATGGTGACAACTACCCTGAGGTACTACTTCACGTTCCTAACTAAAATGTCACATTCTGAATTTAACCTGACTGAACTTTTCTTTTCAGACCTTAAACCGTATGTTCATCATTAATGCTGGTTCAGGATTTAGGCTGTTGTGGAACACTGTCAAGTCATTCCTTGATCCTAAGACCACCGCAAAAATCCATGTAAACATTTTTTATACACCTTTCAATGTTGGTTTCAGTGAAGTAGGAGCTCTCAACAGATTACTGCTTTTTTGCCAGGTCCTAGGTAACAAATACCAGAGCAAGTTGCTTGAAATCATTGATGCCAGGTGAATGTTTTTCTCATTCTCATTTCAATTCTAATTTATCACATTAACGACATGCTGAGAGATAGTTTAGATTGAGTAAATAGTAATGACAATCTCTGATCATGTAACATTGATTAATGAGGATGTTCTTTTAACATGTTGGTTGTGTATATGATATGTGATTGAAGAGCAACATTACCATTTAAGGCCATACATAACGCATTGTTCTTATATCATTTACCAGTGAACTTCCAGAGTTCTTGGGTGGTACTTGTACCTGTGGAGACAAAGGTGGTTGCTTGCTTTCAGACAAGGGACCATGGAATGACACAGAAATCTTGAAGGTAGTAAGATCAAATTTGTTTTTTAGTTGTGTGATTAGGAAACGATAGTAATGAAGTGATGTTTTTTTTTTTTGGATGCATTAGATGGTTCAAAATGGAGGAGGAAAATGCAAGAGGAAAAGTTTATCCAGGATCGAAGTGAAAACCATCATTGAAGATGATGCAGCATGCCAAAAGGTACTCGGTTACCTACTTCACAATTTCAAATTCAGTTTCACTCTGAAACTTTCTTGCCAGAAAATCTGATGACTTTGTTTTTCTTTTTTCCTATAATCTTAGGAACGCGATTCTTTAAAGAAAGAATCTGCAGCTATGGAGGATCCGGGTGCGGCTCCAGAGGTAAGTTTCTTAGATTTTCGATCATTGGATGCTTCCATTGTATATATATTTATCTATAACCTATAGCCTATGTATCTGAATAACAGTGAGTAATTTTCATGGTGGGGAACAAGAACTTATTGCATGAAATATAAATCAAATGTTTGATGAAAACATAACTGCAGGTGACATTTGCACCAGGGAATAAATCTTGGAAAAAAGCAGAACAAAAAGATCAGTTAGCCCTTTCTAAAGATTGTTTATCTAGCAACAACAATTCTAATCGGTTTAGAATCCCATTTAGTGGTGGAATCATGTCCATTCTTATGGCAGTGATAACAGTTATCCGCGTGGCAAAGAAAGTGCCAAGAAAAATCACTGGAGCTGACATGTTTGGTAACACAGCATATTGTAATAGCAACGAGATGAAAGCACCTGCAATTTGCATGGATGATCAAATGGCCATGATGAAGCGCATGGCTGAGCTAGAAGAGAAGGTGAATATCCTCTCTAAGAAACCTGAGATGCCACCTGAGATGGAAGCATTGCTGAATAAGGCTCTTAGCAGAATCGGTACGCTGGAACAAGACTTGGCTATTACCAAAAAGGTATTATATTATTGGTTTTCCTTCATACTACAACCTCATCATCATTTGAGAATAATAAAAACTCTTATACTTTTTCCTCTTTCTGTAGTCACTTGACGATGCCCTTATCCGACAAGTGGAGCTTCAAGGTCACAATGATAAAAAGAAAAAGAAGAGGATGGTAAGTCTTATGGTATTATTTTGCTTTAGTAAGCTATTATAATGTATGATACTTGTGCGTAGTGCTTTCTCTTACACAAGATTTTGGGTTCGTGATTGCAGTTCCGCTGGTAAGGTGTTGCTATTGCTGTCTGACCTCAATCAAATATTAACATTAGCATGAGTTGTATATTTTCGGAGGCGTTCCTTTTATCAGCCCCATCGGATCCAATTACATTCACCTTGTATAATTTCTCCTCTACTCCAATTAAATCTTCTGTATTTATACAGTAGGACACTCCCTCGCATATAACTATGTAACGAAAATTATGTGTTAAAATAATAATTTTTACCCTGCCAATTAATTCCTACAAGTTGAAAAATGGATGTTTGATATTATTAGTACATTGTTTTTTTCTCAAAATGTACTTACACTGACTGGTTGAACCAAATGACAGACGTTTTCGTCAGCTTAATCCCCTGTTCCTGTGGTAATAAAGTCGTCCGTGTGATGAAGTGAAGTTGGTTCCAACAGTCTGAGATACTCCACTTAGTATTTGATTGACAAACGGAACTTCACTTCAACCATCTACGACAGCAAAAAGGTTATGCCAAACGAATCCACATATTTACTGTATTGTATCATGTACGCACAAGCCCTTTACCATCATTAATTTGAGAAATAAAATTACCATTGTTCGCATGCCTTATTTATGCGGATTTAACACGAAATATGTTCCGTTTTATCTAAATGCCTCGGCACCTATAATGTTGTTGAGGGATTATTTATTTTTTAGCTTTGTCTCCCCTCGATATCCCAAAAAATCGATAATATTTAAGGAAGTCATGAGAGCATCAGAAGGACAAACGCTTCTCCAATTAACAGAAGACAATCACACCAAATAAACACAAAGGTGGGCAGAGCAAAAACAAGGGTTGTTTTAATCCGGAAAAGAAGCTATTAGCTATACACGAGTTTGACACAACTCTTGTACATTAAACAGAAAATTAGTGTTCAGGGATCAACCTAATGTGTAAGGTATCGGCACTAGGAACACCTTGATTCGAAAAAACGCCCTCTATCCCAGAGTTCCTTTATCAGCCAGCATAAACTCACCAGCAAAACTTCTTCTGATAAACAGCAATATATAAATATATAAATATCAGACATCTGCATAACATCCATAAAACTTATTAAAAATATAAGAGACAAACTTACCCGCGACTTAGCATCTTCTTGACTATCAATGTAAGCAAGCAGCTCTTCTTGCCTCATTAATGCTTCATACAGAGCCTATTGAACAATCCAGAAAGTACAAATGTAACAGTATTCTTCAAGTAAGGAAACAGTAAGAAACTAAGTACTCATCACATTTTCACGGTCAAATATGAAATTCACACCCAAACATAAGCAGGAGAGAAAAATACATGTATGCATAAAGAGAGCAAAAGCACAACTGCAATAACAAATTTGCCTCTAATTCACCATGAAATGAAACTGTACATTGAAATCTAAAGTAACGAAACTGCTATAACACAAATACACCCGTTTACCAACCAACACACGACATATAACCCTGATTGGCTAAGACGTGATATAGGCAAGCAAATATTGATTTTTCTTTGGTGTAATTTTTTAACTTAAAATAACTATCATACCTCAGTTCCATATAGACAAAAAAATTGGTTAGAATCCTAAATAAAAAAAATAAAAAAATAAAACAGACATGAAAATATTGCATTTATTCATTAAAAATCTGCTCATCGATATATTCCTGTAGCAGCCAGCTAACAGGAAAGGTATTTCGGTTTTGCATTTAAAAATAACAGATAAAATAAGACATGGAAACACCTCAACGTAATTATCACGACTGCAGTTTTTCAAAGAATCATGAATAAGCGAAAGTATAGCATCCTACCTTTTTGGTTGCAATTAGCTCTGCTTCCAAAGCATCCACTCGACATACAGCAGCATTTAGCAATTCCACTTTCTCATAAGGCATCTCAGATGGCTTAGATTGGAGTGTGTCAACCTTCTCTTCAAGCTCACCTAACCTTTTCACCATTGAGGAAAGGAGATTTGCCTCTCTGTCTTCTGGAGTTGGTGACGGAGGATGATTGTCTTCGCTTGTTGTACTAACGGGTGTCTCTGAAGTGCACTGATCGTCATTAGATGATGAGGCTGGAAGTTTCTTGGTCACACGGTATGCGACTGAATGGAAGAGGGTAAACAGCATCATAAAGAAAGCAGTTAGAGCCCCCAACATCCGAGCTGGAATTCCTATGGGAGTCTGTGGAGGATCAGGGAGGGAAGGTGTTCCTGTAATACAAAATTCAATTTAACAATCCTGAAGAAAACTAAATCAAAAAATTGAAATCAAGAAAACAAGAAAAGAACTAGCTCTTCCTAAATCTTAAAGCCAGGGACTTGTGCAATTGCTTATAATCCCAAATAAATCCCGCCCTGACAATACAAATGCTAGGTCAGGGACCAACTGTTCCAATAACTTAAACTCTCAAGTCCGGGTCCCGAAACGGTTTGTCTCTAACTGACTACAAATTATAGAACACAATAAAACCCCATTTCATAAGTTTTAGTTTGCTTTCGTGTCTATCATCACAGTAAAACAAATTCAAATTTCAAAGCAAAACGGGATTAGTTTATAAAAACAAGGGGGAGGATTACCAAAAAGAGCATGAGCGTCAAAAAGAAAATCAAGTCATGTATTCAATAGCCTATCAAAAAATGAGTTCATTTGAATCAAACGTTGATTAACCAAAATTCATTATTTAATTGGGTATAATCTTTTGTATAATGACACAGCATAAGGCCAAAACTCATGACATTGATGCCCTTACAGCCATCAAATGTCCTGCAAAAGTTAAAGCACAAATATCACTACGCTGATAAGGAAACAAGTTTTTACTGATATTTAGAACAGAATGCAGATATAAGATTTTAAACAACGCAGTTATGTTTTAAGCATTGGTGTTATTTTTGATGAATAAGCACCATGAGAAGATTCATACAACAGGTTAATATAGTAACAATAAGCTAGAGTTGTTTAACCTTTTGAAGTTTGAGCCCTCTGGAGTGATGCTTGTTTGTTCCAGCTAGCATCAACAGCTTTGTCCACCATCGGAACATATTCATCATACCCAGCCAAGTTACCACCACCAACATAGATTGACTTTCCAACAACCTTAGCCTAACAAAGAACACAAAATGTAAATAGCTTCAGTGTTTGGAATACACCAGGGAAAATCCTAAGAACAAGTTCCTTGAGAAGTATTATCATCCTCATTAAATCATTAATTATTATGAATATCTTCTGCATGTAAATACAACTGATCAAACACATGTTAAATAAAAAAGTAGTAGCTGCAAGAATGATCAGAGAAAATTTTGCAGACAGTAAAATTAAGTGGAGATGCAGGACAGAAGAACTACAATCAATGAATTGAATGAAACTTCTACCAATTTAATGAAACCTATGAGTAACCATATCAGAAGATCAAGACTTACTTCCTCACGAACAGGTGTCAACCTAAGGTGAGAGTAGCTCTTCATCGCTTTTGGAGAAGCAATATCTTCAGCTTCAGACCCTGATTCAGCTGTGGATGTGTCACTACCTTTTACCTGCAAGAAAGAAGTGACACAGTCAATAAGGTAACAAAATGAAAAGAGGCCTGAAGAGGTACAAAGGAATCAATTCAGCCTCCACCGGGTTCAACCAATAATAAACCATACAACATATTACCATTGGGTATTGTGGTCTGGCATATGCAATAACCTTTCCTTCACTGTTTAGAACTTTTACAACGGGCCTTGCTCTTCGTGCTTCACCACTAAGAATCATCTGCAAATTTCCCCGTGCAATTAACAGTTAGCATGTATCAAGATTCGTATGATATAGTAAGTCTTGAGCATTTTAGAAAGAAACATCAGTGTATATAACCTTCAAAATTTCCGGGTTTTTCCAGGGTCCTTTATCAGATCTGAGGCAACCACCCTGATCTGCACATGTACATGTACCTCCCAGAAATTCCGGCAACTCGCTTCATTAGTGCACAAAAATATTAGGCAAATTGTTAGTGATGGTTAAAAGGTAAATACATTATTAATACAAGCATATAAATTACAAAATTTCTAACCACTTGGGTATAGAGAAATAGCCCCATTGTGTACCTGGAATCAATTACTTCCAGCAATTTGCTTTGATACTTATTTCCAAGAACCTAAACAATATTTCCAAACAGGCACTAAGCAATGTCAGCAGTCACAAACCAACAAAAAAAGGAGCCTTAAGCGACTAAAGATAGTAGTTTTTACATACATGGATCTTTGAAGTTGTTTTGGGATCAAGGAAAGACTTGACGGTGTTCCACAGTAACCTAAATCCAGGGCCGGCATTTATGATAAACATTTGACAAAGAGTCTGTATTATTAATAAGAAAAAACATATCAATCATCCTCAACCATTGACACCTTGGTAAACGTCATTCTTTAAAATTTTGGATGAAATCAAAACAGGAACGTAACGTAACACAAGATTACACACAAACCGATATTACTCACCTCAGGGTAGTTGTCACCATCAATCTTTTGTAACCGCAAAATTAGTTCCCGGGCAGACTTTGTAAAGTTCTTGAGGCCCTAAAAGTTGAAACTACACCATAAATTTGCCGAATGTCACAGGAACACACAGACACATACAATGAGAAACAATTAGCAGCAACATACCACTCCTTGAACATCTAATATCGTGGTGCTTGAATCTATGTGCCTTTTGGCGGCAATTGTGCAAGCAGGAAACTTTATCTTAAAAGCTTTCTCAAATTCCCGCACATGGTATTTCACATATCTATCCATGGTTGTAACCTGCATAAGTTTGTTCGGATCCACTTTCCCAAGTCTCTCAATGTAGACAGGCCTTCCCTCCCTATCAACACCGTGATGACCATGCGGATAATACTTCATAACTTCATTTAATTCTACGAACTCAAAATCCTAACGCAAACACAAAACATTAAGCAAACATTATCCAGAATACGCCGCAATCCACAACAAACAAATCCAACCACCACAGATGCTATTCTTGAACCCTACACTAAACAGCAAACATTATCCAAATCCAATCTGCACTCACCTCCATGATAGTGTCAGCACCAAACTCCTTCCTCCATTGTAGCATATCAGCCCACATATGCTTTGCCCTTTCAACATCAAACTTCCTCGCTTTCAGAAACCTGCAAAATGTATTAAAATTAAAATCAAGCAAAAAAAAAAAAACAATCGAGTTTGTTCATTTAACACCTCGCATTTATCTGGTTAATGCACACCTTAACATGACATGGTAATCATCGTGTTTTTCGGGGAGCATTTCGTCGATGATCAAGGACTGGCGAAATGCATCAACGGCCTGCTGCTCCTCGAAATTCCGAACATCCTCAATGGAAACAGAGCTGACACGGCCATCGCTCTTCCTTCTGCTGCTCTTCTTCTTCAGCGTGTGCTTGAACTTGGACGACGCATTCAGCGCCTTCTTCTTGAGAGATCCGATTCTGGTCCTCCGTTCGTCCTCGGAGTTCTCAAAATCAGATCTCCGCTCCTTCTTCTCGTCGCTCCCGGAGAAACCTTCGAAACCTGCAAGGCAGAGCCAAAACGAATCATTTCATCAGCAAAATAGAAAACCTCAAACCCTAAAAAAGAGCTCGCGAGAGAGAAAGAGAAAGTGAAGTTACATGGTCTGGCGAAACGGTCGAGAGGCCCGGACATTGTAGTGTGAAGAGTCAGTGTGAGAGCAAAGCCGCATTCAGCATTCAACAAACCCTAAGATTTCAGAGAAACAAGAAGAAGAAGATGAAGAAGAAGAATGGCGCGAGTATTGAGAGTGGAATCGCGCGCGTGGAGCTGGAATAAGAAGAGAATGTTCGGGAATCACGAGGAGGAAGAGGAGGAGGAAGGAATGGATGTTTCACTCAGACACTGCTCTCTCTCTGTCCCTCTGCGACACTGTGCGTACAGTGAGTTTTGCTTTTCCAGTTTCTCACCTATGTGATGGAATATTTTATTTTGTTTCTTAGGTACGGTGACCGGAGTAGCCGGTGAAAGTTAGGGACAGCTAGTACAGACTGACACGTGGCGGTGGAAAGAAAATTTGTAATTGACAAAGATCGAGTGATTTGGTTAGCAAGCAGGCCTAATCACTGGTGGCTACTGCCTACCCTATTGCTCTTGACCTCTCACCCAAACATAACAAAAAAATTCTTCTCTTCCTTATTTATTACCAATCATCTAATTATTATTTTTTTTAATTTATAATATTTAATAAGTAACAACATCTTATTTCTGCACGAAAATCTAGGATGAAGCTTTTGTTCAGTTATTATAATATTTTTAATGTAATTTTCATATACACGAATTAAGATACGCTAGAATCATAGAGGGACAGTAACACGTTTAATAATTTAAGAAACAAAGTGTCATTATATCATTTACTTTAATTAATTAACTATAACAACCCATTACCGAGTTAAGAAATGCGACGTTTTAACAAAAGATAAAATAATTAAAAGATAAAGCTGAATTATCGCCGAAAAGAAGGGTCGTGGGGCAAAATCCGTATGAAACGTCCGTAACGGGACCCTCCATGAAATTTCTTTGTCGTTGTTGCATTGCTATGACAGTTGTGGAGGATGATGTTGACCATCTTTTGGGGTAGGTATCTATTTGAATTTCATTTTTTGAACTCCGTTACTCTTTTTTATTTTTTATTTCTCATATTACAAATTAATTTGTTTATGGTAAACTCTCTTGTTATCTTCTTTTTGTAATACAATCTATAGAAAACCATTTTTTTTCTAAAAGTTATGTTATAATTAAATTGCAGGTCAATATTTGTAATACGTTTATTGATTTTAATATTAATCACTTTAAAAAATAGATTTAATGTAATATTTTTAATTTGTTAGTAATGGAACATGAGATATAAGATTGACCATATAGTAAAAATTGAAATGAAGGATAGTCTAGTATTTTTTTCTTGTTTATGTAATTGCATAGATTGTTTAAATAGTAGATATAGATAAGAGTACGATTAAAACTATAGAAAAATTATATTATGATTCTCGTCCTTTATTTCCTGTCTTGACTTAGTGTAGAGTTAATTTTAAAAAAAAAAAACTCAGCTATTTCAGAAAATAAAATAGAGTTAAAAAATGGGAATGATAATATTATTGTCTAAAACTATAATAACACTAATGTTATCTTAAGAATCTAGTAATAAAAATAAGTTTTTTTTTCTCTAGATAGTCTGTACATGAAAAGCAAATAACATGTCAATTGTAGTATTTTCTATTTTCTATGTTTTACATTTAGATGTTTAAAACAATGCAAATATATATCTTGAGAAAAGTACTACTAATGCGGTTTATAAATATTATAACAAAGTGACTATATGTATTTCTTAAAAAATGTATTTTGAGGATAAAATCATAAAAGAAAATACGTAGTGTACTTTTTATTTATGTAAATTGTGGTTTTAGTCTGTTTAATTTTTAGTTTTGTTTTGCATTATGTTAAATCAGTTTATAAAAAATAAAAAGTCTTATGGGTCTTGTAATTATCTGTTTAACTTTTTTGTGCATATTTTAACCTGGTTTCCTTTCTCATTCTTCAATAATAAAAAAGGGAAAATCTCTTCCTTGCAACAAAATAATGCTTTTTACTTTATGCTAACTTCGAAACAAGTTGCAACTTTTTTATTAGTTCTTTTGATTTGAGTAACCTCTTTTTCATGATAAATGCTTCAAAGAGAGGCAATCAATGGTATTCCCGCGTGAGATCATGTTCATGCATGTCCACTAATTCTTGCATTTTAATTATTACTTGGTTGTCCACACTTTAAGGGTATATTATGCAAAAAAAAAAAAATACATGTAAGGAAAATTCGATTCCAGATTTTAAAAATTTTAATTATTACATAGACACGTAAGAAACAGAAGTATTATTATAATTTTATTTTGTCTCATGTTCAATGTTTTCATAGTGGTTGTTGTCTTTATTAATTAAGAACATGCGTTTCAAGAAAAAATCCCTGAGTTTGTGAATCGTGTTTGGTGGATTCATATTTATAATTACACTCCAAACTTCAAATTTGTCGAGTTAGATATAATTTATCTTCATCAAAAATATATGATTTAATAGAACTACGGAACACAAGTGTTGTTCAACTTGTTTGTGTATATATTTTTAAAATATTTATTTTGAAATATAAGTGGATGATGTTTGGCTATTGTTACAAAATATTTTCTATTTTTTTTATTGGGACTTTCAATTATTTTGTTACTACCATGGTATTTTGATACGACAAACATTGTGTTTCATGTTTTAATTATTTATTTTTACAAAACAAATTTAAAAAGACTTTTTTTTTACTGAACTTGATAATGAATTTACAAGTTCTTTCATGAAAAGTGAGTTTTTTTCGGTGTTGGATGAATTTATGTGTTGATATTTTAGGATTTTTGTATTGTGTGGTACATTATTTGTATGATTCGGAGAGTAAAGCGATGAAAGATTTGATGTTCCTTATAATCACATATTTAGCAAACAAAATGTGTATATTTTTATTTATTTTTTTCTATTTCCAAAACACAATAAATTCATTACCAATTTATACTCAGTTATAACAATAGTGTTTGTATACATCAATTGTTATTTATTCAACAATTTATATCATTATACACTTTTAATGTGTGGTATGTAAATCACAATATTAACTTTTTATTTGTAATTTTTTTAAATTCAACAAATTAGGATCATGTGTTATAAAATAATTAGGCAGTTTCCTTAAAAGGTAAATTATAATTTTTATTTATTATACACAATTGCTACATATTATTTTTTTTGTTTGCATGTATATTAACTTAAAATTTATCTTCTTATAAATGGGAGAGAAGTTGAACCACGACCTAAACATCAATATTTATTGGATTAAATATGTTTTTTGTCGTTATCTTTCGATGAAAATTGTAATTAATTCCTCTTTGAAATTTTGACTTAACTTAGTTCTCAAACTTTAGATATACATGTGAATTTAATCATTTTAACTAAATTTTATGAAGTTAATTTGACGTTTGGAACGCGGTTCTCACCTAACATTCAACTAATATTAAAGCGAAAATGTATCAAATAGTGTAAACAATTCAAATGCTATAATGAAATACGTTCGGAACGCCGAATAAACTTAACAATATTTGGTTAAAATTACTAAATTCAGGCATTTCTAAAGTTGAAGGACTAAAAAGTCAAAATTTTGAAGAGAGACTAATTTTAAATTTCACCAAAAGTTAATGGATAAAAAACATATTTAACTCATTTATTTGATAACGCACACATCCACATACACCTGCACGCACACACACACACATCGACCCACCCACTCACACACACACACCCACCTACATGCATGCACACACCTATGCGCATCCATATTTACACTACCAGTTTACATATATCATTAATTTATGTCATAATTCAAATATTTGAAAATTGTGTATTGATGTGAATGTTGAAACTCTTAACAATCATGAAATTCATACTCAAGATCAAAGGGATGCCTAAGACCCAATACAAGGTTTAGTAGGGCTCATGACAACAGCAAGAACTAAACTGGCTTAGTAAACTTTGCAAATGATGATGGATAATCTAATGGATGTGCAGTTGCATGAGGAGGACCAAATGGAGAAGTGTTGCTTACATGTGTTATTTGTTTTGAATGAGAACAAGAGACCCAGTTGCTATATTTGAATAAAAAACAAAATCTTATTTATGTTGTTTTTATATTCTAAAAAAGGTATAAATGATTTCGTGAAGGAAGGATAGACATAATGTTCTAATTATCATTTGAAGTGAGAAAAATTATGTATTACAGTTCTTCCCTAAATAATTTTTATCTCATATAGAATTTGTATTTGTTATGGTGATCTTCAAGACTTACCAAATCTCATTGTTTGTGACACCTGTTTTTATGTTTTTTTTTTTCGTTTATTATCTGTTCTACATGTCAAAATTTGTATTTTCCAATTCTTTAAGTGTTGGGATAGTGTTGTCGCACCTGTGTTTCCACTGGTGTGTTAAAGTATATTTAATTATGATGGAAGTATAATTATGTTGAATATTATTGAAATCATATAATTATGTTGAATATTATTGAAATCATATAATATATATGGTAAATTAATTAAATAGTTTAATTACTCGGATGGTCCCACTTTGGTAGGGGTGTGTGAATCTGGTTTTCGCTTTTTAAAAAATCTTAATTGAATCCAAACTTTTAAAAAATTACCTCAATTAATTTTTAGTATCACATGTGATATTGTTAATGTCACATGGTAGTCTCATTGCCAAAATATAGTGGTAAAATTAATTTTATTAAATATTTTTTAATAAAAAATATTAATATAATATTTAAACAAATATTATATTTGGTCTTAAATTAAGAAGAGACAATATTATTTTATTTAAAAAGATAATAATAATTAATAACATGAGTTAATATCCAATAATACAATATATTAAAAAAATATTTTTAATAACAAATGTTTATAAAAATAATAATAATTTTGATATAAAATTAAAAGTAAGCAATATTAATTTATTTTTATGAAACAAAACTGAATTACCATACTCTGTTAGTATAAATTATTTTTAGGTTCCGAATTTTGGGTGGCCAAACAAAAAATATAAATAAATATTATACAAAATAAAAATATACAAGTCCACCGAGGAGAGATGAGTGCAGACCCGTGACATGAAAGAAGCCGTAAGTAAAATTAATTGGAAAGAGGTCAAACGTAGTCAGAAAAACTGAAAATGTCTGAGAAATGGCAGAAAACAACATTGCATGTTTTTGGCAACCAAAGAAACTTGGGATTGAGTCGAAAGGTTTTCGAAAATGTGCAGGATTTACCCATCATAAGTTCAAATCAACTTCTGATTTGTGCCACTATGCTACATTCCAACATATATGTTCTGTCACAATCGACATAACACTTCAACATGCTCTCTATATATCATTCAAATGCTTTCTTCTACCACTATTTTTGTTTTATCACAAGTTGCCACTATTTTTTTATTTTTTTCTAATGACTTACTATTTTCATATCTTTTTATATTTGTTTTCTTCATACAAAAATAAGCATTTTCATCACTACATCCAGGGGCTAACTTGTTAAAAAGAATGCATATAATAAGTAAATATCATATAACATTTTAAATAATAGTTATATCAGTCATTTATAAAACAAAAATAACATATTTAAATAAGAAATAGACAAACTACTTCTTTTAAGTTTTTACCATGCTCTTTAATTTTTTAAAGTACATTTTTCTCCCATGAGGCAAAGTCCCTCTCTAGATAATATATTATTTTCTTAATTAAAATTTTATTATATGTTTTTGTAAATAATACAATAATTTTTGTGTGATAAATATTTCTCTAAACAATCTCAACTACATTGTATATTAAGAGTCATATAAAATATTATATTTAAATTTTTTACAAGAAGACAATGGAAATTGTTGATATCTATCTTAATTTGCATGTTTCACTGGTGAATCAGATTCAGATCATTAAAATTATCAATAATTTCTTAAAAATGTTTATTGTTTTATTGAGACCTCATATTGAGTCCATTAAATAGTTTATAATTTAAAATATTGTAACTTAATACCAAATTCAATGGCTTAACAATTAAGTCATAATATATATATATATATATATATATATATATATTTATATCACATAATTTTCCATTGACCCACTTGCTTACATTTTAGAATTAGTCTTTGATAGTGTAAAAAAGTGTAAAAAATACATTAGCTGAGGATAATTGTGAGGGGAACAGAAAGTTGAAGCCCATGAATAAACTTGTCATGATACATTTTGAGCTATTTTTTCACCTCCAAATTTGAACATTAATTTCCGAAAAAAATTGTATTTCATAATGTATAATTTAAAATATAATGTTTTATATTTTAAATTATATATTCTAAAGTAGAAAAAAACATTATATATTACATAATGTGAAATATATTTATAATCTGAATTATGTATAATATTAAAATATAAATTTTATACTTAAATTGTATATTATGAAATACAAGAATTCGTGTCTGGACTGTATATTGTAGAATATAAAATAAATATTCATTTTGAATCCTAAATTTAAAAAATTACATTTCAGTGGGTAAACTATAATATACAAATTTGTAAGGGTGTAAGAAGAAATTTTTGGAGACTCAGGAAAGGGTCTAAATTTATTGTAATTGTGGTAATCCAGCCATATAGCCCAATACATTCACAATTGGGCCTCAAATTCAAATATTAAAACGAACAGACAAGGCTTTTCCAGCCCGTTTATTTGAAGAAGGTGGAGTGTGTGATTTACGTTTATCTCTCTTGCATGACATATAATTAAACACTATTATTATTTTCAACTCAAATACTTTAATGATGTCACGTAAAGGATGATTGAGAGAAAGTTATGAAAATATATCCTAACACTTCTATCCACTGTAAAATAATAGCATATATGTTAAAAATTCATTACTTTTCGTAATAGTGATATAAAAAACCATATAATTTATAATGATTAACTATATATCTTTAACTTCACTTCAACTTGGGTAATTGCAATTCGATAAGGACTTAACTATTTTTAATTTTATCTAATCTTGGAAATATTCAATTTAATGATAACTTGAATATTCAACTTCTATTCACATAAAGTTTTTAAAATTAAAATTCATCTATCAACCTTACCGTTAAAGCCTTATTAACTTTTTTGGCCCATTTTATTTATTTTTTGTGTGCGGACTCTGTGGGCAGTTTTTACTTCCTGATATTTCTTCGTGTACCCTATATTTTCTTTTAATTTTATTTTACTCTTTTTATATTATACAATTCAGAATTATTTCTTTTGTTGGAAAATTTTTTTTCGGATTGCACAATATATAAGTAAAAAATTTATAGATTGTGTGATGCGAAGTCAAATGATTTCTGAATAGTATAATTAGAAAGTTATTTTCTCGAGAAAAAACTAACTTCTAATTGTATCTTTCAAATTACACCATCTTCATTTTTGTCTTTTGAATTATGGAATCTGAAAACTATTTAAAATGTGTTTCAGATTGTATAATAGAAAAGTTATTTTTTATTTCCAAATTAGACCATTCAAAAGTCAAAAAGTTATCTCAAAATTGTACGATTCATAAAAGGTAAAATTAAAAAAGAAAAATTATGAAGGTGCAGGAAGAAATACATGGAAGTGCATAATCTACTACCTGGGCCAGGCCCAGTGGAATGAGTTCCCTCGTTATTTTTAGTATACTTTGAAATTTAAATTTGATAGAAGTTAAACAGCCATTATTATATAATTATATAATAATTCTGTGTGATATTTTCAGTGAATTATAACAATCGTATCCGTGTGTGAACATGATCTATAAGCTGAAGTATAACACAAGTTTACAACAAAAATTTGGATTAAATATACAAAAATATTGTATATGAAATATTGTCTATTTTAAAGACTAAAACTTTATCATAATTTTCTCTCTAAAAAGCGTCTCAAATAATAGAAAAAAATCTTTTACCTGAACTTTTAAATGATACCAGACCGTCAAAACAATTGTTTTTCAACCAACTTCTTTTCTATCATAATTTAGAATTAGATTTGTCAAAATCAAATTCTAACTTAAACTATTTACATAAATATTTAACACAATATACTATCTAATTAATCTTTTAATCTACATATAGTATTTAGTGAAAAAGTCCAGAAAATGAGAAAGGGACTAACATTTGGCATAGCACAGACAAGGTTATTGAAATTGAAAGACCGAAAATTGTGCATGATTGACAGAAAACATCATAGAGAGTGACCATAACATCGTTGTCCACAACATAGAATTGTCGTTTTCTTGAGAAATTGTCCTGAACATTTTATTTTGTGGTTGGTGCAGTACACTAAATGCAATAATATTTTTAACATTGCCTTCACTGATAAGAAAAGCATGCATAAATATACACACACATATATGGGTGGTTGCAATTGCAATTCATCACACACTCAAAGCCAAAATTTTCTCTTTCTTTCTTCTGTGTCTTTGTCCACTTTCTACCTTTTACCTTTTCAATTACCAAATGCATGGTCTTAGCAGATTTAAATCTATGCCCTGTGTTGTTTGACCATTAATTAATAATAATTAAAAGGAAAATTTTTCATGATGCATGGTCACCATAGAAATATCATTGGACCTGTTATTACATCATTGATGTTCTAGAAAGTTGAAATCATGTTGAAGAATTAATGGTGACGTGTAGAAGAGACCCAAGATTTTAGTGGTGGAAAGAAAAAGAAACAAGCCATGGATGAAAATTATGGGAAGAAAATAACAGAGTTTACTTTCAGAATCTTGTTGCGGTAAAAATCCAAAACCGAGACCCAACAATCATGTAGTTTTGTGACAATTAGATTGTTATTTAATTGAGTCAAATGTTGTTTTTTCTTCACTTCAAAATGTAGAATATGATTATTGATTATTTTTCTTTTACAAAGTAAACTAAAAAGATAAGAATTTCATGCGATCGAGAAAGAATGTCCATAATCTAGGATATTCATGGACACCGACGAACCCATAATTTTTAGTATGAACTTCATTTTGTTAAAATTATCATTAAATATTTCGAAAAAATATTTTATCCTTAATTTTTTTAATTTTGCTATGTCTAATTTTACTGGTCTTAATTATTCAAATGATTAAATATATTTTTGTTCCTTAATTTTTGTAGTAAATTTTGAAATTAGTCTATTTTAAAATTTTAAATCAATTTAGTCATTTATATTTTGAAATACGTGTATTTAATCTTTTTAATCAAATTTTATTAAGTTTATTTAATATTTTGTATGTATTTCAAAATTGTATTTGAGTTGTTTATACTGTTTGACACATTTTTGTTTTAATGTTAAGTCAAATACTATTATGAAACACGTTTGAAATGTTAAATTCACGTATTTCGAGAAATGAATGACTAAATTGATTTTAAATTTTAAAATAGACTAATTCTAAAATTCAACCAAAATTAAGGGACCAGGAATATATTTAACACTTATTTAAAAGATAAATTGATTGATATAATTATTAAATTACATAATAATAATAATAATAAATTTATATTATTTCAAAACTAAATTGTTCATTAAAATCTTAGGTCCATCATTGTTCAGGTATGTCTCCAGTATTATTAAATACATGTATATCTAACTTAGAAAACAAATGGTAAACTGAAAACGACATGCATCATTTGAGTGATTTTTTTTCTTAAGTAAAATTATTTTATCAAATATTTAATCAAACGGCTTCTACCTAATTTATTTTTGGGAATAATACATTATGATGTTTGAAGTTAAATAAGAAGTTAAAGAGTGAAGGGTAATATTGGAAAAGCAGGTGTGATGAGAAGGTGGTGGGGCCCAGATCTGAAAAGCGAGATTGAATTGGTAGGACACACCAACCAAGGCTACATCCCATCCTGGGTCGCAGTATTTTATATTTTAATTAATTAATTATGATTTTCTGAATTCAAAAGTGACTCGTGTCAGAACATTACCGAGTCTAGATTCTGCACTCAACTTAGTGGCGCGTTCTTGCCACTCGCCACTCTCCTACCGTCTGTGTTGTGTAAGCGCTCCCTCTTGCGTGTGGGCGACAACGACATTTCGTGCCCACCAGGCAAGAATATGGAACCAAGTGTCACGCGCACCACCAACAGCCCTGCACTCGCGTGTATGCCACTGTACATGGTAGACAACATATATATATATATATATATATATATATATATATATCTATATATATATAAATATTTTTTTTTGTATATATAAGTTTTTTATTAGGTTTAATTAATTTTGTTCAAATGTCTATATCCGTTTTTAAAAAGTCGTTAATGGAGTCTTTTGAAAATATATTTTAATTAGATTTTTTTTAAAATATTATTAAAATTGTTAATTTTATTTATAAATTTTATTATTAAATTTTAATATAAATATTAATACTTAATTTTATAAGTTATTTTAAATATCAATATTATTAATGGAGTTAATAATTCTCTTGTTTGAAAAGAATCTAATTGAAATATCTTTTTAAAATTGTGGACTCAATTGATATTTTTTAAAATTGGATTCTAAACTAACACATCCAAACAAAAATGGATATCATAATTTGGCTTGTACCTTTTATAATATCGATTAAAAATGAAAATTAATTATACTTTGTTGAAAACAATTTTGACAAAAAATAGTTTAAAAACATTTTTGAGAGAGATTCAAATTTGGACTACTAATACATTCTTAAATTAATGATATTAAGTCTAATTTAACTTCCGTATTTTTATTACAGATTAAATGTGAAAATTAAGAAAAATTTATTATGAAAGATCCAATAAATTTAAATATTGAATATGAGAATTTGGCCATTTCTCGTATTATGTATTATATATTTTTTTAAATTAATATAAAATTTTAAAAGAATAATAATAGTTAAAAACGTTTTATTAGCAAAAAGAGCAGCCCTTCTTTGAAATGTAATTTGTTTGAAATGAGTATGAATTAGATAGTTGAAAATTTATATTATAGACATAATATAATATTTTGGTATCTTCTAAATTTGTGTATTATTTGAAACCAGGATTAAAAAAGCTCAGAGTTGACATGCTCGTATTAAATTATATTCCTAGTATTGTATACGGGGATACTTAGATGTAGAATTTACAACATAAACATGTCTGGTTTGAGGTTGAAGCATGAGTACTAGGTGATATTTCGTATTGCGATGTTGATTTGTTTCAAAATTGAACTGTTTCTTCAAATATTTGGTCAGATTTGTGGTACCGAATGTGACAATTTTTCGTACTATAATTGTATACTTGTACATTTCAAAACGGATGGTAATGACATTTGCCTAATAGGATTGGGATAGATTCTTTCACTCACGTAATATTTTATTTAGGAAAAAAACAATAAAAATTAAAGGAAAAGAAACAAAAGATTTTATAAATTATTTGGTTGGTGTTCTCGGACAAACACATAATTACATTTCATCACAATATATAAAAAATAAACATAAATTGATATTTTAATTAAGGTTAGATATATTTTTGGTTCTTTAAGTTTTAGTGAAATTTAGAATTAGTCATTTTTCAAAAGTTTGACCCATTTAGTTTTTCATTTTTAAAAATGTGTGAATTTAGTCATTTTAACCAAATTTTGTTAAGTTTATATGATGTTTCAAGCGCATTTAAAGATAATATTTGAATTATTTACACCGTTTGACGCATTTTTGTTTTTAGGTTAACTCAAATATTATCATAAGATGCGTTTAAATTGTCAAATAAACTTAACAAAATTTGGTAAGAATGATCACACATTTATAAAGATTAATGACTAAATTGATATAAAGTTTGGAAGAGAGACTAATTCCAAAATTCATTTAAACTTCAACAACCACAAACATATTTAACCATATTAATTATTAACGTTGGTTTTCTTTCGAAAATATACAGTTTGTGTTGGGAATAGTCAAAGTGTGAGTCAAAGTTCTACATTAGATAGAAAAGACAAAGTCAAACACTATATAAGAATAAAGACCCATAACAACATTGCCTTAAGGTTTTGGAGTTAAAGTAGTGTCTAAAATCTTATATGTGTAAGACTAATGAAATATAACTATATATGCCAATAACAATCTCTCAATAATTATGCCATAACCATAACTATGTCATGATTATAACCATAACCCATAACATATAACCCATAACATATGAAACATGACCCAACAATTTTTTACCCATCTTCTCCTCCCCTCTCTTTTATACATTTGTATTTCAGAGTTTCCATATTAATACTTTATCTTTAAAGATAATATTATAGTTGATTTTTTTTATTAGTTGAGTAATATTCACCACTCATACATATTAAAAAGAAAATAGTTAAGTGTTTAAATTTTATTAATCTTTCAGCATTTTATTTTTTAAAAACTCCCCTCTCAGTGTGATGTTATAGATTCCATAAAAAATTATAAAACATATTTGTATCAAACAAAAATTTCATATCATCATCGTTCGTATCCTCTCAACATGTCTTCATATCTGTATTTATTATGATTATCATTTATGATTATATTTTTATTATTATTAAACTATTATCACTATTATCTTTATTGAAAAAAATAATAATAAATCAATGTTGGATATTAATGATAATAATAATTTAATGAAAGTTTTTTACAATTTCAACCATGAGTTTTTTTCAAATGATTTATTGTTCAAATAAAATATTAAAAGTCCTCCTTTTAAAGCGAACCTCCTTCCTTATACAGTTGAAAACTTGAAAGACTTTGTTCATTTTACAATTACTATTACCATACATACAAAATTTTTGAGTTTATACAACATTGTTAGTCAATAATTTTGGCAATTAGTATGAAAATATAATGCATTCGAGTTCAAAAACTTGTACTAATAATCCCAAAACAAATTTAAGTTCCAAAACAGTAGAATTTGAAGAAAAATTACCAACAATTGAAAATTTTGTAAGTAAAACTACACTAAACCAAAATACTTTAAAGACTTTTTTATTTAATTAGTAATACCATTATTGTTATTTAAACAAATATAAAAATATTTTAATATAATAAACTAAACACCACATAAATATAACAGTTCATAAATATTTTAATATAATATTCTAAGTCTCGCAAATATCTATTATGGTTATCTAACTTGAAAAAATGTTTTAAAAAAGATGTTAGTTCACTGAATCTAGCATTTTTTTAAAATGTACGGAAAATGTGCACAAGTGGCTCTGCCTTGTTTTAAAAAAAAAAAACCACATTTAATGGATTTAACATTTGTTCCCATTATACATTTTCAAGAAAAAATGAATGAAAAATAAATTACACTCATACTTAAAAAAAGGTAAGACAAAAAAATATGTATGTTTTGCTTAATTTTCTCTCTCATTTATTCTACCAAACTACTGCTTCCCCTTTCATTCATTACTTTTTTTTTTCTTTCTCTACTTCAACCAAATTAACTATTACATAAATATACTTTATAAAATAACTTAATATAATTTTTTAAAATAATTAGTGTATTTCTAGAAAAAATCATTTTTCAAGTAATCAAAAGGTTAGATTAAAATTTAATTTTTAAGTAATATCAAATTAATAATAAAAGAGTGATTTGTACATTTTTTTGTTGTTAAGGTTAAACATACCATTTTTGAAAAAAATTTCCTTTGGACTGACGAACACTAGAAAAGTGGAGGATCATTTAATTGGTCCGACATATGATTGTGTTGTGAGAGAGGATTTCACTCTCTGATGGACCACTCATTCACTCAAAAAGATAAAATAAGTTACTTAGTCCAACCAATCTCAACTAAAATAATTTATGTTGCACATAAGCACATGTTGTCACATAAATGATATCCTGACCAAATTGAATCTATAATGCAAATAAGAATATTAATCGGGGTAGATAGGGTATGAGTAGTAGTTTTTTCCTATTATACTTGTTAGATAAATATTTACTTCGTGCTCGTATTTATATTCGTTGGATATTTGTTATGTAGGTACTCGCTTAATTCTTTAATATATACGGATACCCGCGAATATTTAAAAAAAATAAAAAAAATATTTAATAACATATTTTAATCGTAAATTCAAATAAAATATAATACATAACATTCATAACTTTTAAACAAAGTCCAAGTAACTCATTTAAATAGTGTTGAATGAGAATTTATAAAAATTATATTATTTTAAAAATAATTGATAAAAAAAATAACTCATTCAAAATCAATATGTTAATATTTTAATCATGTTTTTTTTTTATTTAAATTATAGTATAGCAGGGGTACAAATATAACGAATACAGATATTATGATACCCGTACCCACCCCGTTAACATGCGGGTATTAAAACCTGTTACTTGTTATCCGTTACCCGCAAGTATCCATTTAAAATATTTATTTCCTACCGCACGCGGGTTTTATCCGCGGATACCCGCGAATACAACTATTTTTTACATCCCTAAATGCAAACAAATAAAATAAGTGTATTTTATGTCAATATAAGACATTTCTATTTTACATGATGAATATTTTTTATTATTACGAATAATTTCCTTGACATTATTCTTTCTCAAAATAAATTATTATTTTGTATTTTAAAATATTAGATTTTCCATTTTAAAACCACTTTTCTTTAAATTTGAACTTTTAAATTGAAGAATTTAATGTATAATATTGAAACATTTTCAGCTTTTCCGATTACAAGATTAATTAATTAACTTCATTTTATATAACCATTAATTTTCTCTCGTTTCAACGGTTTATACTCACTTTTTTAACAATATTCTTTTAAAATTTAAATATTTTTCATTTTGCTAATTTTAAAAAGTGGAAACTTTGTTGTTATTGATTATTTTACTTGGTTTGATATTAAAAAAAAAACACTTAAACTAGAGAAAAAAGATAAATTGTTCCTTAACATATAGTTGTTAACAGGCCCAAGTGTTGGTTTATAGGAAAGATAAGATATAAATTTCTTTCTCCTTTGTAAATTTTGATACTCAAACGACTAATTAATTGTTTGATTTAGTATTGATTCTCTTCAATCAAAGTCGAATAATCATTATTCCGTCCTAACTAATACCACTTAAACAAACATAAATATGCTTCACTAGAACGAATTTTCTTTGTGGTTTAAAGTATGTTTTAAAATATTATAATTCTTTTTTGGATTTTTATAAATATGAAAATAAATGCATAAAATGATATTATATTAGTTAGATTTACAAATGGTGTAATTAGTTATATTTGATTAATGAAAAGGTGATAATTATCCAAGTGATAATAAGTGCAACATAGTATCATAATTTCTTTTGTACTATTCTTTAAGCGAGTAGATTACACTTTTTTCATAATTCTCTGTAAAATTAAGAATATGACTGATATAACCATATTAACTAATGTGATGACTTACATAATGATTAAATGTTATAAAAGTTGTGTAATTGATTCTATAGTCTATGAGTCGTGGATATATCAAAAACGGATTTTTCTTTTTCTTTCATCAAATTTAAAGAATATTAGTTTGATAGAATGTATCTTGATACAAAATGACAAAAAGAAATTATATTACTTTTATGTATATAGTAAATATTTATATACGCGTTTGACACACTCTTAATATATCTTTTTTCATAATATATGACAAAACAAAATATAATTAATCTAACATTTTAATTAGATCAGAGTTAAATATATTTTTTATTTCCTTACTTTTAGTGAAATTATAATTAATTTATTTTCAGAATTTTGATTCAATTTAGTTTTTAAACTTTAGAAATATGTAGATTTAATTATTTTAATCAAATTTTGTTAAATTTATTTGACGTTTTAAATACGTTTTATGATAATATTTGAATTGTTTATATCGTTTGACACATCTACATCTTAATATTAACTAAAAAATATGTTTGAAAAGTAAACTTAACAAATTTGGTTAAAATGATTAAATCCACGTATTTTAGAAAATGAAAGATTAAATTAATCTAAAATTTTAAATAATAACTGATTCTAATTTTTACTTAAAATTAAAAAACTAAAAACATTCGTTTGAAATAACCTACATTACCCTCTTTATTATATTATTGTATTATAAATGTGATGATTCTATTTGAACTAAAATACATAGGTGAATGGTAGTAGTAGTGGATACGTAGACATACAGAAGTTCCTGAAACAGTTGTTATGTGTTGGAGTGAGAGTGTGATGCCACTTTTGGAACTATCTCAAACTGTGATCATCATTTTCTGTGATTGTTGGTTCCCAGCTGTAGTATCTCTGGACACTTGTGGCGTCTTCTTCTCTCCTTCACTGTTACAATTTTACTTCTCACCTTCCACCAATCTCTTTAATCAACCTTTAAAATCATCACTCTCACACTTTTTCTAATAAATTCAACCTTTTCATCTTGTTTTTCCCATGAAGTGATCCCAAAGTAAATTAGACCCTACTTTGCTTCTTTCTTTCTTCCTTCTCTAGGATTTCATAATTATTAATTATTTTCACTTCACCAACTTGATGCCTTTTTCTCTTCTATAAATTCCTCCCTTCATTCACATACACTCCTCTTCCTCTCTCTCCCTCCTTCCCATCACACTTTCTACACAGATTATAGATATTTCTCTTTCGGAGTTTCCATCAAACACCTTGTCTTCAACCTCGCCATGTTCATCTCCCATAACCCCACATAACAAATCTCACCCCTTTCCATTTCTCATCACCAAAGTCTCAAACTTTTCGAAATTGGGTTGGAGAATTTTGACTCGGTTTTTTCCTTCTCCTGTCCAGAAACTAGATATTAGAAGCGGAAATTAAATGTCCAACATCTTGTTGTTGATGTTTGAGATTCATGTATTCGATTCTCAGTGAGCTTTTCTTTTCCGGGTGTATGATCAATTCCACTGTTAGGCGCAGGACCCATTTAGTTCAATCCTTCTCAGTTGCCTTCCTCTATTGGTTGTACTACGTTTCATGATTTCTAACTCTTTCTCACTATATCACTTATTATATATCAAATAAATCTATAATATCCACTGCTATATTTCTATTTTCATTCTCATCATCGTAAAGTAATCATTAGTTTTCTGAGTTTGTTCGTGTCTAGTGTCTGGGTCCTGCGAAACTGAGAAGGGTTGTGTTGTGTTGTATTGTACTGTGTTGTTGTCCTGTGTCTCAAACCATGGCTTCCTCAAGTGGAACATGTTCAGGTTCATCCTCTCTGCTTCAGAACTCGGGTTCTGAGGAGGACTTGCAAGCGGTAATGGATCAGAGAAAGAGGAAGAGAATGATTTCGAACCGCGAATCTGCACGGCGATCTCGCATGAGGAAGCAGAAGCACCTGGACGATCTGGTTACCCAGGTGGCTCAGCTGAGAAAGGAGAATCAGCAGATACTGACCACCGTGAACATCACCACGCAGCAGTTCTTGAGCGTTGAGGCTGAGAACTCGGTGCTGAGGGCTCAGGTGGGAGAGCTGAGTCACAGGTTAGAGTCTCTGAACGAGATCATCGATGTTCTGAATGCGGGTTTTGGCAGCACCACCTTCGTTGAACCAAGCACCAATAGCACCACCACCTTCTTCAACCCCATGAACATGGGGTATCTGAACCACCCTATCATGGCTTCTGCAGATATATTGCAGTACTGAGATAAGAACAGAAAAGGGTTGGTTTGGTTTGATTTGATTTGATTTGATGATTTCTTGTTGGAGTCTGTTGAGAAATTGTAATCAATCATCTGCAATATGGTGATAAGGAATAATGAATGTGTATCATAAAAGGGGTGAAATTGTTAGGTGCTGGTTCTCTGAAAATGGGTCCTTTGGAGCATGGGGCATGGGTCATTACTGTGTATTATTTCTCACCCTTCTTTCATATATATTAAAATAATATTGACCTACTTCTAAATCTTACTCTCTCAATCTTTTTTTTTATTCATGTATTTTATTGGAAGAAAACAGTTTTGTTAATTCATTTACTAAAATGGAATAATAATCTTGTTGATTATATTTTGAAATGAGGTTTTTGTTTGACTAATCTCAAAATCTGAAAATGGATGACAATTTTGTTGAATGGTTGTGAAAGTGGTTTCCCTTGAACCTGGACATAAACTATTGGTGAAGTAGTCTAATCGTTTTATTCAAAAGATGTTCACTTTTTCTTAAGATTAGTTCAGGTTTCTCTTTTCTTAATAATTGAATTTATAAATTTAAACACGTATTACTTACAATTTAATTGAGATTGTAAAATAGACATTACAATTAAAATAGATAAGATGCCAAGATTACTTAAGGATTTAAAATACTTTTTATTGTGAATTAGTTTAAACAAGATATTTATGAGAAAAGGAAGAAAAAATGATTCATTACTATTTGACGTTGACACTCTCCTCGGAAAGAGAAATCGATTAAATTGTTGGGTAATTATTAATATATATAAGTTGTTTGTATATTTTTTTTTTCTACTTCTTTTTAACTATCTCGCTACATCACTTAATATATTTTTCATTTTTTTCTTTTACTTTTTCTTCTTCGAGCTTCTTTAATCTTATCGCTCTGCCCCACACCACAGTAGGATTGAGACTCACAATTTTCCATAATTAATGTGATTGTTTTATCAACAATAAATGAAAATTTAATGTGATAACAATAAATGAAAGATAAGAATTAATTCTTAATGCACAATAAAGTTTTTCTAACGACTTAATTAATTTTTATAATATGAAATTGAAGTTAAGTTCATTTTCATCTTCCAAATTCAATTTTTTAATATTATGATATTTTAGAAAAAACTTATTTTAATTGTTTTGCTCCAGCGTATTATTTTAAATACTTTAAAACAATAGTAAGGATATAATAAAGTATAAATAATAATAATAATAATAATATAAAATTAAAGTTAGTAATATCAGAAAAATTTTGATGTTATTTTTTCCAAGTTAATAGTGATATTTAAGTGTAGGAACGAAATAATTGTCCCAATCTTAAATTTTTTTAATAAAATTAATCATATTCAGTATTGTTTACTTTATAGTCTAGAATTTTAATAATTTTGTTTTAAAAGACTTTCTAAAGAGTTAAAGAAAGAAAAAATATTTAAACTTTTATTAATATTGATTCTTCACTGATGTGAAACTACTATATGTACTTAAATAATTATAATTAAAATGTCGTTTCAAATTATTTTATAAGACTTTGTTTCAATACTATTCTTCAAAAGATACCATTTCTAAAATAAAATATACGTTTTACTATCATAAACCAAATTGCATTTAAGATCTAAATTTTAAATTTATAATACGCAAGAGAGATAATCTTATATAAATAAATACCAAGTACCAAATACGTGTATTTGAAGATTTAAAAAAAAAAAAAGATTACTAGAATTGTGTTAGCATTTTCTAGAGGTGTGATGGAATGTTATGGAAATACGTATGATAATTGAAGAAAAAGTGGAGAAAAGAGCAGAGAAAGGAAAAGACACGAAGAGCATATATAAAAGAGAAGGGTGTGGTAACAGAGGATGTTGTTCGGAAAAAAAAAGGTCCTTTAAATGAGAAATGTACACTAAACATGTTAGGGTATGGGCAACCAACTGAGAAGCATTATTGTCCTAGCCACTATGTTAGGTTAGGGTTCATGCAAGACATTTTAGATCCACCATTTTAGGTTTTACTTTCGGTTTGTCTAAGGAAACAAACACACCAACATATTACTGTTACTGTTGCGATAGTTTAATGGTAAAGAGGTAAAGTGAGAAGCAACACTGAAGAAGCGAGAAAGGTGACGAGAAAAACTGTAATTAAAAGGTGGAACTTTGGTTTAAAGTTGTTTGGTCAAGTTATTGGAAAAAGATACACATGTTTTTGGGAGAGAGGGAGATGGGTGTGCCCATGTTGTGAGGGTACAACATCCACGTGCAAGGAACCAACCAGAGAATCTAAGGACATTGGAGTTAAGTTAATTCAAACCTCAGAACTTTGAAATCCCCAAAAATATGCAGAACTGAAAAACATGGTCTTCCACATGTTCTTTTCTTACCCATGTTTGACACCAAAGAGTCGGAAGAATAAATTCTTTGGAAATCGATCAGAAATAATGCAACTTTTTAATATATAAATTTAATATATAAATGACTATAAAATTTATTTTGTGAATTGATTTTGTAAGTTTGAGTTAAATTTAAAATTTATTTTTTAATATAATATTATATTATAAATTAGAGTATATATTAGTGAAAATTTCGACCAATTATATTATATTATCAAAAAATTTGTTGTTTGTCATACATCCGCTATTTTTTAGGTGGGAATAGCACATAGCTTAGTTTTACCATATACTATAAAATATTTTAAGAAGATATATTAGAAATATTTATTGCTGAGGTATGAATTGTTCTTATATCACTATTGTAAGTTTTTATTTACATATATAAAAAACAATTATCGAAGGAAATTAATCGCTGAAAATTTCTTAAATATGATCGATAAGGTTTATATCTTAAAAAAGAATATATATATATATATATATATATATATATATATATATATATATATATATATATATATATATATATTTTTTTTTTTTTTCAACCTTAACATAGGGTCAACTATATTTATTTTAAGTATTCTTGATTTTAAAACTTAAGAATTTATTTTGTGTCTAAAAGACATTTCTGAAAGTTAAGAGAGAAATATATATTTCATTTATCCATTTCTAATATATATATATATATATATATATATATATATATATATATATATATATATATATATATATTATTGACATTCTCTTTGTTAAACTAAAATAAAATAAAAAATCAAGCCGTGGACTATAACATTCTGGATATCGGGCAAAGTATTCAAAATTTTACATATATTTTTTTTGTGATCCTTTAATTATAAAAACAACCTTCTAAGACAAATTTATGTTACAGTGATAAATCCTTAATAATATTTAATCTTTACATGGTATTATCATAGAACATTTTTCCTTCTAAAAAATAATAGCAAATTTTGGACAAAATCACACCTGGCATTTTTTTTCTCAAAATTCTTCATTTTCAATCTTCAATATTTTGTTAAGAGAAGTGCGATTTTTCCCACTTAAGAGTATACCCGACCCATTAATTAATTGTTTTTGTTTTTTTAATATCAAGTTCTGTACAACAAAATTATCAAGTGCTTAATTTACACAAAAAAAAAATATATTTATTGTTTCAACTTTTCATGCATTAATGCACGTGTAAAAATGTTGAGCTTTAGGTAGAGAATTTTTTATTCCCCACATTGTATTTTGGCCATTATATATTATATTATTAGTTTTTCTTTCTTTTGAAAAAGAGAAAGAGTTTGATGCAACAATAATATAGTAAAAGCTGCTTACTCCTGGAAATTGTAGTTAATAATCCTAAGAAACAAAAAAGTTGGCACGACATGTTCTGGTTATGGCGTCCTTTTTGTTCAAACATATGATAAATTTTTATCACACACACTTACATATCAATATATAATACTTCTTCTTGCTCTTTTTTCTTTGGGTGGGGAGCACATTCTTTTTTTTTTCATATTGCTTCAAACATAGAAGAAGATCACACTTTTGCAAGGAAAATGTAACAATATTCAATTATATTATAATTTTCATAAAAAAAAGAAGTTAAATATGTTGTTTATACTGTTTCACATATTTTTTTTAATGTTAAGTCAATTATATTGCATCTCACGATTGTATGCAAGGAAAAGGTAACAATATTCAATTCTATTCAATTATATTATGTTGCATCTCACGATTGTATTTAAGTTGTTTATACTGTTTGACACATTTTTATTTAATGTTAAGTCAAATACTATTATGAAATACGCTTGAAATGTCAAATAAACATAACAAAATTTGATTAAAATGACTAAATTTACGTATTTTGAAATATGAAAGACTAAATTGCTCCAAAATTTCAAAATAGACTAATTCCAAAATTTACTAAAAGTTAAGGAGTCGAAAACATATTTTAAAAAAAATTATCTGATAAAGATCACATCCATATCCTTTTTTTTTTTCAAATAACATCAAAATTTAAAATTAATTTTGAATAATGCTTCGTTAATTAATCCAGGTAACACTTGTTTTTCTGTCAGAATTTTTATGGTATTGTGGATAGTCGTAAGACACTCTAATACGCAAAAAAAGAAAAAAAAAATATAAAGAAAGAGTGCGAAATGATGGAGAAAAATGTTCACAAACACAACAACTGTATATGAAATTGATTTGTTTTCAGTGATTTCATGGTGAGTCTCGTGTAAACATCGAATTAATTTACGTATGAAATTGAAAATGGTATGAAGATCATTTTTAAAAAGATGCAAATGCAAATACCAATTAAATCAGAACTCTCTGAGACGTGTTACGATCATATGCTTTAATAATTTATTTTTCTAAAGTTAGTTTCTTATTTTTGTAGTCATTATATTATGATAAACTTTTCGACGATTATTTTGTACATAAAACTTTTGAATTTATTTTCTATTTAAATATTCATGAACTAAAAAGTTTTTGAAATGGAAAATTATTTGAGTCTTAATAAATCTAGAAGAATTTTATAACCTGTAATATATACTACATGAGTGAAGATGAAGTAATTGAACTAATTTAACATTTATTTATTTTCTTAGTTATAGTATATGTCAACGAGTAATTGGATTAGAATTTAAATTAAGAACAACTATAAGTATAACATAAGTATCATTTTGGTTATATATTTGTATTAAATTTTATTGATATTACACAAGTATAATTATACAATTAGGATATATATATATATATATATATATATATATATATATATATATTTTTTTTATTTTTTTAAAAAAATATTTAAATTCACTTTTACTGACTTAATTTAGATTTGTATATTATAAATTTTAGGATTAAATATGTTTTTTGTCTTTTAACTTTCAGTGAATTATGAAATTAGTTATATTTTGAAACTTTGGACTAATTTAGTCATCATTCTTTCGAAATACGTGAATTTAGTTTATTTAATCTAATTTTTTAAATTTATTTGACATTTTAAGCGTGTTTCATAATAATTTGACTTAACATTAAAGCAAAAACGTGTCAAACAGTATAAACAACTCATATACAATGTTGAAATGCATACGAAATATCAAATAAACCTAACAAAGTTTGATTAAAATGATTAAATCCACGTATTTCGAATGAAAAAGACTAAATTGGTCCAAAATTTTAAAATAGACTAATTATAAAATTCACTGAAAGTTAAGAAAAAAAAAATATTTAACCTTAAATTTTATCTTATTACTTAAAATTTGTAGTCATAAATTTATTTTATCGTTAATTAATACCAAATGTCTACCCAAATATGATATAGTGTGAATGAAATCTAGACTCGAACCTCTCTAAATTTAGTTGGCGTATCTTTTCACACAATAATGTTTACAACTTATATTCCACAAAAGCTTTTTTATACATATCATCATTGAATTTAAAATCAAATACACATCTCTCCCATTTGGATTGGCACATGTAATAGTGTTTGTGACTGAGCAGGTCTAGACCCACACACTCACTTCATTCCTTGAACCTGTTCTTACTTATTGGATTTTTGTGAAGAGGACAAATTTAAATTAGTTTAATAATTTATGAAAACTCAAAAAAGAAGAGGATAATTCAAAAGTTTTTACAAAGAAAAAAAAGGATAACAAGAAAAGTTTGCAGATCTAAAATAAATGATTCAATAATAAAATTTAGATGTGGTTATTCTGTCAACAACTTTAGGGATCATTTTATGAAAAATTTACATGTAAATTGTTATACCTTTAATTTATATTTTTATTGTGAATAATGATTTTAGTGAAAATACTGTTTAAAAAAACAAACTACACTGTATTTCTAGAGTCTAAATTCTCTATTATTTTTATGATGTTCTCTATTAAACATTAAAAATAATTTATATTAATATTTTAAAACGTTAAAATTAGCGACAGTCAAAGTATAACAGAAGAACACTACACAAAAATCAATCAGAAAATTTAAATTCGTATTTTTATAAAAAGAAAGAAAAAATATTAAATAACTAAAACCACATGTCAATCACATTAAATGTTAAAATTGTTTTGATTATGTTCAAATAATAGTAATTATTTAGAAAAAAAAAAATTTATTTTACTGCGCATTGGACAAAAAGAATCGGGTAGGTAACATGGCTAAATGGCTCCAATTTGATTTTTAATGATTAAAGAAAAGAGGCTCTAGTTTCAACAAGATTCCAACATCTGTGCACTCCTCCGTCTTAAATATTGAAAGAAAACAAAACACAATAATTAAGAGATTTTTTTAAAGAATTTCGTATCGCTATCTTTGTCTTTGAATGCTCACATTTTTCTTCAAAAAAGACAAAAAACATTGTAAGGAGTCGACTATGGAGTTGTCAATGTTTTAGTCACAGATGATAGATAATTAAAAACTGTGTACGCAACTTCCCTTGATTAAAATAATGTTGTTTTGGAGAGTAACCATTAAAGATTGTTGATTGTTGTCAACCTTCAATACTTTGGAAACAGACAAGACCAGCACCCCCATTCAAGCATGTCTTTCAAATCACAATTTGGCCATTCTAGGACTTTCAATGCCCTAATAAAACAAAATTAATTACACATGCAAACCAACATTAATTAATTAACTTTCTAACCTCTTTATCTCATTTTTTCATTTTGTTCTCTCCAAGTATAGAACAACTTGTCCTCCGGATTTTCTGTGATTGGAATGGATGAATTGTTCAATTATTGAAAACCTATACGAGTAGGAGTAATGGTAAACTTGCAAGTGACATCAATTGTTCCGTGACTTTAGTTTTTTGTCTAGTGGTAAACACTCGATCTTAACCATATAGTCATTAGTTAGGGTACAACTCTTTTTATTTAAGAGTGTAACTGTTCAAGCGTCTGTGACCTGGTTTACTTGACCTCTGTTACAGGACAATTGATGTTACCTGCAACAATTTCCCCCTCAGCAATTGTTCTACTAAGAATCTCACTTGCAGTGTGACTTGGCCCACCATGGGACAATTGTGCAACCCGCAACAATCTTCCCCTTAACAATTGCCCACTAGAAACCGACGTACAATGTGTATATTTACGTCCACGACTACACCAAAAAGTATTTATTTTTGGTGTATCTCAAGTTTTATATAAGTCTCTTATATAGTAAAATAAGAACTCACATCTTACAATTCTAAGCGATGTGAGATTAAATCAAACACCATAATATTAACAAAACCTAGATGCAAAAAATCCACTATAGTAAAACAATTTATATGCAAGTAAACCTTTTACACAGTTAACCTAACATAACAAATTAGATTTTTATGAATGATATAACATGATCATCATGATAATCGTAACAAAAGTTGTTCTAAATAATCATAGTAGCATCTTAATCTTAATCGATATAAGTGTGTTTAACTTACTCTAAAATACCTAACTTATTTTTGAAAAATGCATCGCATTAAAATTTGAAGTTATTTTTAGATGGTGTAGGATTTCTAAACATTATTCTCAAACTTTAAAAATTTACATCAATATTTTATTTTGTTTGTTTTCAATTATTTTATTGTATAAAATTATAATTGCATTACAATATTTTAAAAAATAAAAATTTGAGAGATGGTTTTTTTTTTCCTGAATATGACTACATTTAATGCCATTAATAAAAAAAAAATTATTTGAAGTGAAATAAGTTGTATACAAAAATTAATACTAACCTAATAATAAATATGAGTTAACAAAAATGTGTTGTTAAAAACTCTCACATGGATAAGAGATAACACAAAATTAGAATATATAAATTCGTATAAGTTTCATCTAACAAATTAATTATATGAATTATATTAAACTTAAATTTCATTTCTTCAAATAAAATAAATGTGAAGTTTATTATAACGAAATTAGGTGTTAACTAAAAATTAGACGTAGTGTTTTTAAAGGGATGAACCGAAAACTTTATTGATATTAGAAATGTGTGGTCTAAAGTGATAAGTTATATTTTGATTTTCCTTACAAAGAATAACAGACCAACTTTATTGAAGCTAAGTATATATATTTGACTACAACATGAACACGAGATGAACCTAGACAGAATATGTACGTAGCAAGCATACAAAACCCTAAAAAAATGAGAAGGAATATGAGGAACAATTTCTGCAACTTGTAATAAAGAAGTGTGAAGAAAGGAATTGGTGTCAGTTGGAGTGAAAAAGCATGCTCAGGAGTTAGCCAAGAAGTCACATTTTGGCAACAAAGGTCGGTTAAAGTGCTGGAATCTAAAAAAATTAAAAACATCTGACAAAATGAAATCAAAGTGTTTATCTTTTTCAATTTTTTTTATTTTTTATGTTATGATCAAGAATGGTAGCCTTAGGTTGAATATATCATGGCTGAGTGGCTGCCACACAATATAGCAGTAGCCATCACTGCAGAAAAGAAAGAACACAGTTCAATTTAATTTATCCACAATAGTTTAAAGCAGACATTCCACACAGTAATTTATCCACAAGAGGAAGATTTTTTATACTGTGCTTTGAAGAACCTGCATTTTCTTTGTTTTAGTTAATGATCCATAAAGTTGTCCAAAAAGAACCTTAAGATATATATATATATATATATATATATA
>Ga0214544_1000716_pt1 | contig 63669 bp, 51 predicted proteins | sample CNSS3metaG_FD_160074 | JGI IMG/M metagenome (GOLD analysis project Ga0214544, IMG submission 160074) | Root nodule microbial communities from cowpea collected in UCLA plant growth center, Los Angeles, California, USA - CNSS3 | ecosystem: Host-associated > Plants > Roots > Nodule | place: USA... | reverse complement strand
GTTGTAAATTCAGTTTTAAATATAATAAATAAAATTAATATCACAAGTTAATTGATTTTACAAAATAATTATAATAGTATATGACCCGTGCATGTACGCACGTTTTTTCATTTATTTCAAATGTATTTAGAATAATAATATAATTGTTATTATATTTATTTAAACATTAAAAATACTAATAATATTATTAATACAAATTATAAATTATAAAATTTTTAAAAGATTAAAAATCTATTTAGCAAAAGTATTTAGTATAATAACGTTTTTTATAATTAAAAAAACACTTATACTAATAACATCACTCTGAATAGTAATAATAATAAAAATAAAAATAATAATAATAATGATACTAATAATAACAAACAAATGATAATAATAATAATGTTTATGTTATAAATATTAATGTTAATGCAAATACCAAAGGCTAATGTTGACATACTAATAATCTATAATTATATATAAAAATATATACATCAGCAACAAAACAATTAAGAAGGATAACTAATTGAAATATGATCTCGTAGTAAATAAAATTAAGATGTGTGTCTAACTATAATAATAATACTACATTATAATAATATCCCGTAGTGACAATAATAATAATAATAATACCATTATAATAATATCGCGTAGTAATAATAATAGTAATAATAATAATAATAATATTAATAATACATTAACCAAATATATAAAGAGATACACATTTTTATGTCCTTTTTTATTTTTACAATTTTATTCTCTTAATTATTATTTATTAAATTTAAATAATTATTCATAATAAAAAATTATTTGTCAGTTTTATCATTCTTCTAATTTTAGTAACTATTTTTTTTTCAATTCAATAAATATCAAGATATAGAGATAAAATGAATAACAAAACAAATACAAAAAAGTAATTGAAATATGATCCCGTAGTAAATAAAAGTAAAATATGTGTCTAACTATATTAATAATAATAATAATAATAATAATAATAGCACTATAATAATATCGCGTGGTGATAAAAAAATAATACTAATACTACTAATACTAATAATAATAATAATATTAATATTAATACAACTACATATATAAAGAGATAAACATCTATGGTGTCCTTTTTATTTTATCAATTTTATCCTCTAATATTTTAAATTTAAATAATTATTTATAATAAAAAAATTATTTTTTAGTTTTATTATTTTACTAATTTAAGTAAATATTTTTTTTTTAAATTGAAATAATTGTTCAAATGGAAAGATAAATGAACAACAAAACAAATAAAAATGACAAGTAATTGAAACATGATTCCTACATAGTAATTAAAAGTAAAGTGTGTATCTAACAATAATAATAAAAACAATAACAATAATAATAACTATTATAATAATTATAGTTCTTAATAATAGTAATATAATAATAGAAATGATGGAATGAAATTTTAAACTAATCATATATTTATCAATATACCTATTTTTTTAAGTTTAAGACAAAAAAAATAATTTATCATAATCTAATCAAGATTGAGACGTAATTACTAACAAAAATATATAATAGTATAATAATATATATATATATATATATATATATATATATATATATATATCACAAATAAGAGTAATAACTTTACTACTAACAATGTTAATAATACTAATAGTAACATATAATAATAATAACAATTATTATTATTATTATTATATTAATACTAATATTTGTTATAATTTTACTATTATCACTATAAATAATATTTATAATAATATTATTATTAATAATTAGAAATACTAATACTTATAAAAATAATACAAATAATATTATTATTTATAATTAATATTATAGTTGAAATTAAATGAAAAAATAAAAACAAATTGACTTTTGTAGGATTTGAACCCGAGTCCTTTTGTACCAGAGTTTTAAAATGACGAAAAAACTAATTTTTATGACACATGTCAATAAAAGAAAATAGGTAATGTAGTAATTTTGGTAGTATCTTCTTTTCTTAATATGTAATAGATGTAATAGATTTTGTTATCTCAAAACTAGGTATTGTTCGTCTTTTACTTCATTTGTGTAATTAAAATGACTATATCTTCATATTCTACTTAATTATACTTCTATTTATAACTATGATAGTAAAAGTCATCATATTTATTTAATACATTGCAGGTACGATAATAACTAAGGACAACTTACACCTCAATGAAGAAATACATGTAAGTCATTTCCACAATTTTATAACACAAGAGGTGATATCCAATAAGTGTAGTTTTAAAAGTTTAGTTCCCAATCTTGCAATAGTTGACATTTTCTTCGTAGAATAAAGAATTTTTAAATCAATGGAACACTTGGAAAGATGAATATTCACTCTCATTGGTTAGGCCAATAGATAACAAGGTAATCAAATTAATTCATTTCAACTATAATATGTCATGTTTACATATATCAGTACAACTATATTGTACATCCTGTTTACATATATTGTTTTTTGTTCCTGCAGAGAACAAATAAAATCAGTTAGGCACAAGTATCACCTTACCCATATCCGCTATCTCCTCGGTTGGCTTCTTCCCCCTTGGCATATATCGGCTTGGACCCGGGAAGGGTTACCTACAAGAGGGACTCTAAAGCTTAAGTCAGCCAAAGCTCTCAAAAAGTCAAATCAGGTGATTAATGGAGTAATGAATGCGTACCTTTAATTCGTGGGGTCCATGTATATTTATAGATTATTAATTATGTCTGACCATTCCATGGGTCGGGCCTTGGCTTGGGCTATAGGTGGGCCTGGGCCTTGGCCCAGGCCCTTAGTCTGATTATTATGGGCTTACTGAATTTTAGGAGTGCTTTGATTTCATTAAGTATACCAGGGTGGTCGGCATAGGCCGATTACCTCTTTGGCGGCTCGTGCCGCTATCGCTAATACGTGGTCTTAGGTTGGTATTTAGTGTCTTAGGTTACCGGTTTAGGCCGGTTAGGATTAGGTCAGCCTAGGCCGGTTACCTGAGTAACTTCGCGTGTAGATATGGTGGACGTTTATTATTATTACTTGGTCGAATTGGCTAGGTGTGGTACACCAGTCCCCCAATGTTTGCCGATATAGTTATGTCGATTAAGGATGATATGTGCGGATATGCCACGAGGCCGGCTAGGTGTGATACACCAGTTCCCCCAGCCTTTAAGTGTGATAAATAGTGTTAAGGCTAAAGATGGGAAAAGGTAGGTAGCAAGTGAAGGGGTGTCAGAGGTCTAATCAAAGGGGGGCTTTTGCGCCGTCGTTTCTGATACTCATGGCCTTTGGGATGATTGTGTCGATTGGTATGGGCTGTGATTTTGGCGGGAAGAAGTTTTATCTTTTGGGATTCACACTTATAAATGTGGATTTCACGATGGGTTTATGTTTGTTGGTTCATTTGCGAGAATTTCACAATCAGAGATCTTGCGTGCGTTATACCTGTCTGACTAGTTCCTAGTTCTTGCCGTCAACTTTTCAGAAAAAAGGTATGTCTAGTAGTAGTGATAGTGTGTCGTTGTCTTCTTCCAATAGTGAAAGTATGGAGTCCGGAAGGAGTATAGGTAGACATGTTGAGGAGAAGAGTACTAGCCTTACGGCTATGGTGGACAGAATTCCGATGGAGACGGTGACTGAGGTGCGAGAAGACCCTCTAGAAGAAATAGCGGAGAGTAACTGGTCGGTCAAGGACGGTTATGGGTGGGTGGCTGCTGATGTTTGTAATCAATCGTCTTTGTTTCGGTGGTCTCGTCTGCTGAATTCTTGCTTAAATTGTACCCTTGTTATCGCGAAAGGTGTAAATAGGGGTATTGTTTCCTTGGAGCGGGTGAGCGCCATTGACCGCGTATGCCACGGGCAAGAGGGGGCGGCTGAGGAGTTTTTTTTATATGTATATGTGTCATTTCTCCCAGCTGCATGTGAGGTTACCGCTGGACGACTTTACCATGGGGGTACTTCATGAGCTCAACGTTGCACCTACACAGCTGCATCCGAATAGTTGGGCCTACATGCAAGCTTTTCGTGTTTTGTGTCAATCACTATATCTACAACCTTCTCCTCGTGCATTTTTGTACTTTTATGACACTAGGCCCCGCCAACCGACTACTTGGTTATCTTTGGTGAGTCGCCCTAGCATTAGCAGATTGGACGCGTTCTCATAATCCTTCAAGCATTTCAAGGACAGGTACTTTAAAGTGGTGGTGAAGGAGGAGGGCATGTCCTATTTCCTTAATGCAGATAGGAATACAAAATTCCCGTTTAGTTGGACGAGAAGCCCTTCTTGGTACAAGGACATGGGCACTGACGAGTTGTCGGCGGTGGATAAGGAGGTGGTGGAGGTCTTGATGAAGTTTTCTGATAAGTTGCCCACTAAGGGTCTAGTTAGGGTTTATAATTCGGTTCACTCGATTATTGATATTAAAGGTATCTGTTTATGACTTAAACTGTATTAATGTTTCTAAGTTGACTTAACCGGGTCTTGGTGCATTTTTGTAGGGCACATGGCTCAATCCGGGAAGAAGAACTTGACACTTTTCCAAACATTGAGGAAGGAGATGGCCGCGAAGGCCAAAACATCTAGGAACACCAATGTTCCAAACTTACAGGAGTCACTGGTTGAGATGCATGTGCATGGCGGCACTAAAAGGAAGGCTGAATTACTGGCTCGACCCGGTAAGGGTAAAGATCTGAAGAAGGTTAGGGCGGCATTGCTTGGGCCGGGGTCATCGAGTGGGGCGAAAGGGCCAGAGTCCTTTTTGATTGAGCTGCCGGAAACGTCTGATAGGAAAGATATCGATATCAATCTTCTGGAGACAATCATCAACTCTATTGACAATATGGAGCCGGATAATCTTGTGAGGACTATGGTGGAATTTGGAAGTAAGGCGTTGATTTTAAGTCGCCGGGTTGGATCTTTGTATCATCGGGATGTAAATGAGGGAAACCGGGAAAAGGTGGAGGAGTTGCAGGGGAAAATTGATAAGTTTGCGGAGGAGAGGGCGACCTGGAAGAAAGAGAAAGAAAGTTTGGAGGAGGAAAAGAAAAGGTTGGGAACCTGGAAGGTTCGATGTTTGGATTCAGAGGGTAAGCTTAATAAGAGGATAACGGACCTAGAGGCGAACTATGACGATTTGAAGGAAAAATATGAGTTTGCTGAAGTGGAGCTTGATGATTTGAAGGGTTGTATCATCCAAGAGCACATCAATGGGTTCTAGAAGGGATTGCGACAGACGACCTTCTTTTATAAGGATGTTGATGCAGCTGATTCTAAGTTTGATGTGAACAAAGATGTGGTTGATGGGCAGCTCGTTAATGAGGCTGAGAGTAGCCCAGAGGAGGAGGTGGAGAAGGAAGCAGTCGAGGAGGAGAAAGAAGCAGAGATTACCGTGGAAAGTGGCAATGACATGGCAAAATAGGAATTTTATTTTTTATGATTTGAAATGGTTATTGATCCTATTTCTGTAATAATTGGTACATTATGTATGTGATACTCCGTACATTACTTTGCTTTTCTTTTAATGTGATTAGTGCTTTGCGTATGTTATCTTGTTTGTCGGATGTCAATAGTCGTGATGTTATGTTTGGCGAACTCGATTGTTTGTTGAGGGTGTTCGACACTGACCATTTACTTGTTGTAAGGGCGAGAAACTTAAACGAATTAATCAACAAGTTAAGGGTCTTCGACCCAAGCCGCTTACTTGTGGTAAGGGTGGGAAACTTAAACGAATTAACAACAAGTTAAGGGTGTTCGACCCAGGCCGCTTACTTGTGGTAAGGGTGGGGAACTTAAACGAATTAACAAGTTAAGGGTGTTCGACCCAGGCCGCTTACTTATGGTAAGGGTGGGGAACTTAAACGAATTAACAACAAGTTAAGGGTGTTCGACCCAGGCCGCTTACTTGTGGTAAGGGTGGGGAACTTAAACGAATTAACAAGTTAAGGGTGTTCGACTCAGGTCGCTTACTTGTGGTAAGGGTGGGGAACTTAAACGAATTAATCAACAAGTTAAGGGTGTTCGACCCAAGCCGCTTACTTGTGGTAAGGGTGGGGAACTTAAACGAATATGAGAAGTGACGTAAAGAATGGTCGTAAAGTTGGGAACCCTTCGTATTATTCATTGAATCTGGGGTGCCTCGTTAAAACCTCTCTGGCCAAAACTCTCCTTAGGGAAAAAAGACCAGGTGAGGATAAAGAGTACACCCAGGGTTACAAGTGTTTAATGTGATACAATACATGTTTTTTACTAAAGTAGAACTTGAGATGGGACACATTCCATGTATTGGGTATTTCTTCCCCAGATAACTGCTCCAGCCGGTATGCTCCTCCTCCAGCGTCTTCACGTATTCGGTATGGGCCATCCCAATTGGCGGAGAACTTGCCATCCTTCTTTCTTGCACTGCTGGCCATTCTCCAAACTAAGTCTCCTTTTATGAACGATCTTGGGCATAAGTTGGCGTTATATTTCCTGGTAACTCTTTGTTTGGCGGCTAAGTTGCATATCTGAGCTTTTTCTCTTAGCTCGGGTAGGAGGTCGAGGTGAGTGGCCATGTTTTGATGATTGTGGGTTGGGTCATATAGTTCTCGGGGCAGGGATGGTTCGCCAATTTCAACGGGTATCATGGCGTCTGCACCGTATACTAGGCTGAACGGAGACTCGTTTATTGCTGATTAAGGGGTGCACCTGTAAGCCTATAGCACTTCTACTAGTTCTTCAGGCCATCGACCTTTGGCGCTGTCCAGCCGCTGGCGTAGTTCCACTAGGATAACCTTGTTTGCCACCTCTACTTGTCCATTGGTTTGTGGGTGTTCCATAAAGCTGGTTATGTGTTTGATGCCTAGACCGGTGTAGAATTTGGCTAGTTCTTTATCTATAAATTGTCGGCCATTGTCGGTGATGATGGTATGTGGGACACCATATCGGCATATAATATCTTTCCAAACAAATTGCGAGACTTGCTGGGTTGTGATAGTGGTTAGTGGTTTGGCCTCTATCCATTTGGTGAAGTAATCGACGACTACTATTAAGAATTTTACTTGGCCTTTGCCGGGGGAGAAGGGACCGAGGATGTCCATCCCCCATTTAGCGAAGGGCCACTGGGATAGTATGGAATGAAGTTGTTCTTGTTTCTGGTGGATGAGGTTGCCATGCTTTTGGCATGGTTTGCATTTTTTGACGAAGTCTTGGCAATCCGCTTCTATAGTCGGCCAGAAGTAACCGGCTCGAAGAATTCTGGTAGCCATGGTGCGTGTGCCAGAATGGTAGCCGCAAATGCCTTCATGCAATTCCTTAATGATATATTGGGCTTGTTCTGCAATGACACATTTGAGAAGTGGTTGGCCATATCCGCGTTTGTAAAGATCATCGCCTATCATGGTATATCTGGCGGCTTTAGCTAACCAAGTTTTGTCAGTATTCGGTGGGGGGTTACCGGTTTGGAGATATCGGATATAAGGAGTGGTCTAGTTGTCGGCTTGGGAATGGGTTAGGTTGTCGGCTTGGGTGTAGGTTAGGTTATGGCAAGTATTTGTGATGGAAGGGGTGGATAATGTATGTTGCAATAGGGATCGATGGCGGATTTTTAATTTGGTGCTAGCTAATTTGGATAGGATGTCAGCTCTGATGTTGTCGGTCCTAGGAATGTGTTCGATGCGAACTTGGTCGAAGGCGGATTGAATGACAACACGGACTAGATGGTAATATTGTAAAAGGGTGGGGTCCTTGTTCTGGAACTCGTCATTCAGGTGGCCCACAGTAAGCTTGGAATCGGTTTTGCATGTTAAGGATTTGACGCCAACCTCGCAGGCCAGGGATAGGCCGACTAGGATTGCTTCGTATTCGGCTTGGTTGTTGGATGTTTTGAAGGCGAAGTGGAGGGATTTCTCAATAAGGATATCGTTTGGGCCTTCCAACACGATGCCAACACCTGCACCTTTCGGATTTGAAGAACCATCTACATGAAGTGTCCATTGGTCCTCTATGGGTCTCTGTTGGAGGTCATTGACGAAGTCTAGGAGGCATTGAGCTTTTATGGGGCCGTGAGGTTCATAACGAATGTTAAATTCGGAAAACTCCACGGCCCAGGACGACATCCGTCCTGCCAGGTCTGGTATTTGCAATATCTTATGAATTGGGTAATCGGTTTTGACAATGATGTTGTGGTTTTGGAAGTATGGGCGCAGTCGGCGGGCTGCGTGTACCAAAGATAGGGCCAACTTTTCCACCATTTGATATCTGGTTTTAGAATCTTGTAGCGTTTTGCTGACGAAGTAAACAGGATGCTGAGTGCCGCCTACATCCTGAACCAGCGCAGCGCTGACGGTGTGATCGGTGACTGTGATATAAACCAACAAGGGTTGATGAGTATCCGGTTTGTAGAGGATAGGTGGTGAGGAAAGGGTGGTTTTCAGCTTTTGGAAAATTTGTTCACAGTCGTCAGTCCACGTGAACCTGGCGGATTTTTTGAGGAGTTGTATGATGGGTTGGGTTTGTTCAGCTAGTTTGGGTAGGAAGCGGGAAATGGCTGTAAGGCGACCTATGAGGCGTTGGACTTCTTTGATGTTGGTGGGACTACGCATTTCGATGATCGCTTTGCACTTTTCAGGGTTGGCCTCTATGCCGCGCTGGGTTAGCATGAATCCGAGGAATTTACCACGGTCGACGCCAAATACGCACTTGTCAGGGTTGAGGCGAAGGTTGTATTGGCGTAATGCGGAGAAGACTGCTGAGAGGTCCTGCGCGTGTTGGTGATGGCTTGGAGATTTGACAACCATGTCATCGACATATACTTCGACACATTTTCCCATCAAATGACTAAAAACTTTGTCCATCAACCGTTGGTAGGTCGCTCCGATGTTTTTAAGGCCAAAACGCATAACTCTGTAAAAATAATTGGCGTCGTCTGTGATGAAAGTGGTTTTGTTCATGTCGGATGCGACCATGGGGATTTGATTGTAACCGGAGTATGCGTCAAGAAAACTGAGGACTTTGTTTCCCGCCGCGCCGTCAACAAGTCGGTCAATGTTGGGTAGGGGGTAGGCATCTCGAAGACAGACTTTGTTTAGATCTGTGTAATCGACACACATCCGCCACTTGTCGTTGGCCTTCTTCACCAGGACTACGTTAGAAAGCCAAGTGGTGTAATGAACTTCTTCAATGAATCCTGCGCTCAGTAACTTATCGGCCTCAGCCTTAGTCGCTAGGCGTTGTTCCTCGCTGAGTTTGCATTTTTTCTAGGAGATATAGCAGGCTTCTTTGTAGATGGATAACTTGTGGGATGCTACCAGAGGGTCTACTTCAGGTAAGTCAGCGGCTGACCAAGCAAAAAGGTCTGTGTTACCAACTAGAACAGGTGTGATGATGGCACGCTCGTCTGAGTTTAATCCGGTGCCAAGGTTGATGGAGTGGTCATTCGAAAGTTCCAAGGGGTGGTCATTCGAAAGTTCCAGGGGGGTGGTCTGTTCGACAGGTTCGAGATGAACATCTCGGCCCACTTTGGGGTCTAGATCGTCACCCGACAGAGCGATCCCACAACCGGGTGGCCGCTCGATGTGATTGGTTTGCTGGATAGGGAGTTGTGGGCGTAGGCTGGCCATGTAGCATTCGCGTGCCAGGCGTTGGTCGCAATGCATGGTGAGGATGTCGCCAGAAGGGGAGGGAAATTTCATGGCTAGGTGAGGGGTGGAGACGACGACGCCAAGGGTGTTGAGCGAGGGGCAGCCAAGGAGGACATTATAAGATATGGGTGCATCAACGATGAGGAAGCGGATGGGAACGGTTTTGGTTTGGGCTCCGTCACGGAAGATGGTGTGAAGGTCAATGTAGCCGCATGTGGATACTTGTTCTCCAGAAAAGCCATAGATTAGTTCATCATATGGGACCATGGTAGTATCTGGGAGTTAGAGTTTCTGATATGTTGCCCAGTAGAAGATGTCAACGGAGCTGCCCTGGTCGATAAGGACTTTTTTGACTGCGTAGTTTTTGATTTCAACATTGATGATCATAGGGTCGTCTTGTTGGTGATCGAGGCCGTGGAAGTCGTAGTCGGTGAAGGTGATGGGAGGCATGCGGCGTCTGTGATGGAAATGGGTAATGTGGTTGATGGATTGGATATGGCGGAGGTGTTTCTTTTTGGCAGAAGAGGTGAATCCTCCACTAGCGAAACCACCAGAGATGGTGTTGATAGTGCTACGTAAGGGAGGGTCGACAGGGGTAACATCAGTGCGAGCCAGTTGGGGGTCTTGCTTGGTGGGTTGGGTAGGGTGTCTATCGTGGCGAGAGTCATGGGGAGGGCGTCTATGGTCGGAGCGAGGAGGATGACGGGCTCGAGAGGGATGATCCTCTCTGTGGATGAAGCGGCGAAAGTGACCAGCACGCAGCAGTTCTTCAATTTTATTTTGGAGTGCTTTGTAGTCCTCTATAGTGTGGCCATGGTTACGGTGATAGTGGCCATATTTGATCATATCAGCATTGGGGGGAGTGGTCGTCTTGCGTGGTGGTGGGATGAGGTCGGCTTGTAAGGCCTCATCAAGGAGGCGGGATCTGGGGACATTAAGGGGAGCATATCTAGTAAAGCGGGGTTGTCGGGGCTCTCGTGGTCTTGGATCAAGGCGGGAGGGTGGTGGGGTGGGGTTGGTGGCGGTGGGTGCATAGTCATTGCAAAATTTGGTGTGAAGGGTCTGCATTTCCTCCATGCGAACATAGTCGGTGGCCCGTAACTTTAGCTCATGCATAGAGGCAGGTGGATGAAGGTAGACGTTGTTGGCGAAGGGGCTGGGTTGAAGGGTGAGGGCCATATACTGGAGAATCATTTCCTGGTTGAGGTGTGGGGTGCGAAGGGCAGCCTTGCTGAAGCGATCGATGAATGCCCGAAGCGGCTCACCCTATTCTTGCCTAATGCCGAGGAGGGAGATTGTAGTAGTTTGATGTGGGCGGCTGCCAACAAAATGAGTTGTGAACATGTGGGAGAGGATGTCGAAGTTGTCGATAGAGTAAGGTGGTAGGGTTGTGAACCATTCGAGAGTGGGGCCTTTGAGGGTGTTGGGAAAGGCTTTGCAGAAGACGACGTCTTGGGAAGTGTATAGGGCGACGTGGGTGATGTAGACCTTAAGGTGTTCGTCGGGGTCGGTTTCACCAGTGTAACGTTCTAGTGTGAAGGGTTCCCACTTGGTGGGAAAGGGGTGTTAGCGATAAAGTCAATGAAGGGATGACGACGTCTGGGTTAGTGGGGTGGGAGTGGATGGGGGGAATGGGATGGTGGACAAGGGTGGGAAAGGTGGAGGTGAAGTTGTGAGGGGGGATAAGGGTTGTAGGGAGGTAGTGGGGGTTGTAGGGTGGTGGGTATATTGTAGGTGACCTGAGTGATGGGGAGGGTGGCGGCAGGGGTGGGGGTCGCGGTGTGCCCTGGTAGGGTGGAGGGGAAGTGAGTGGGATGGGTTGAGGGGATGGGTGTTTGTTGAGTGGTGGTGAAGGTGTGTGAGGTAGGATTGTACTCGCTTTCTTCTTCTGTGGGCTGGAAGGTCGGGGACCTTACAGCTTCATATGCCTCTTTGGCCTTTCCCTTTTGAGTGGGATCGACCTCGATCTTTCACCTGAGGCGAGAGTTTTCCTGTCGCAGTGCTTCCATCTCATCAGCACTTCGCTTCTTCAGATCAGCCAACTCCTGTTGCATCTTGGCTTGATCGTCTAGGATGGCGGCCAGATCCGGAGTGATGTTAGTGGGTCCTGAAGGGCCAGCGTCAGCTTGCTTGTTAGCTCCAACTCTGCTACGGGTTGAAACCATCTTCGGAGAAAAACAGGTAGTAAATTGTTATCTCGTGCCCCACGGTGGGCGCCAATTGTTCCTGCAGAGAAGAAATAAGATCAGTTAGGCCCAAGTATCACCTTACCCATATCCGCTATCTCCTCGGTTGGCTTCTTCCCCCTTAGCATATATCAGCTTGGACCCGGGAAAGGTTACTTCCGAAGCTTAAGTTAGCCAAAGCTCTCAAAAAGTCAAATCAGGTGATTAATGGAGTAATAAATGCGTACCTTTAATTCATGGGGTCCATGTATATTTATAGATTATTAATTATGTATGACCATTCCATGGGTCGGGCCCTGGCTTGAGCCATAGGTGGGCCTGGGCCTTGGCCCAGGCCCTTAGTCTGATTATTATGGGCTTACTGAATTTTAGGAGTGCTTTGATTTCATTAAGTATACCAGGGTGGTCGGCATAGGCCGATTACCTCTTTGGCGGCTCGTGCCGCTATCACTAATATGTGGTCTTAAGCTGGTATTTAGTGTCTTAGATTACCGGTTTAGGCCGATTAGGATTAGGTCAGCCTAGGCCGGTTACCTGAGTAACTTTGCGTGTAGATATGGTGGACGTTTATTATTATTACTTGGTCGAATTGGCTAGGTGTGGTACACCAGTCCCCCAGCCTTTGCCGATATAGTTATGTCGGTAAAGGATGATATGTGCGGATATGCCAGCGAGGCCGGCTAGGTGTGATACATTTTTAAATTGTAGTATCATCATTTGGAAATTTATTCTATTAGTTGAGGATCCACTGTGATAACTGATAAAACACAACTTTCAAATTTAATCAAACGAGAATTACTTTCTCAAAAGACATGCAGTTATTATGCACATTTAAAATTATTTACTTTCTTCCATTATTCTTCTATTATACCACACAAAATCTTTATTCTTTTTTTTTACTTCTTTCCATTACCAGGAAACAACAAAAATCATTACCAATCCATACTCGCTACAACAACAATCTTTGTGTTTATCAAAATATATGCATCAATGAGGTTATTACTATTTCTTCAATATTTGTATACCATTACATATACATTTAATGTCTCATAAGTAAATAACAATATCCAATGATATTTTTTAGTTCTTTAAAACTCAACAATTTATGGACCATGTCTTCTACAAAGAATTAAGAAGACTGCTTCAAAGGTAAATAAATATTATTTTATTATTATTTATACATATTTCAATTGCTACATATATATTAACAATAATATTTAATTTATTTAAAATGCAGAAAAGTTGAAACACATCCTAAACATCAATCTTTATTTGGCCTCCCAATTAAAGAAATGTTTAAGGATGTAAATCTATGATACTTTCATTTACTAATTTTTTTCTACATCATGTATATAATAAATATATATTTCAGTTGTTTAACGAATGTATATTTATAGACACCAACTAAAATAGTTTGTATATTTATAGGCAACTACCATTGACTCCATCACATATAGCTCATTAACCCCAAATCTTGATCAAATGTATTAAATATTAGTTCATACACAATCTTACGTATTAGTAATTTACTACTTTCTTTTTCAACCAATCTACGTATACCCATCATAAATTATCATTGATTATTCTTAATATTATACATATAGACACAAAAAAAAAGCTAACACAGGCGCGGCAGCGCCTATGTTTTCGCTAGTAATAATAATAATAAAAATAATAATGATACCAATAATAACAAACTAATGATAATAATAATGTTATGCTATAAATATTAACATCAATGTTAATACTAAGGTCAATGTTAACGATAATAATCTATAATTATACATAAAAATATACATCAACAACAAAACAAATTAAAAAGACAAATAATTGAAATATGATTTCGTAGTAAATAAAATTAAGATGTGTGCCTAACTATAATGATAATAATAATAATATATGTCGTAGTGATAATAATAATAATAATAATATTAATAATACAACAACAACTACATATATAAAGATACACATTTTTGTGTCCTCTTTTGATTTTACAATTTTATCATCTTAGTTATTATTTGTTAAATTTAAATAATCATTCATAATAAAAAATTATTTGTCAGTTTTATCATTTTACTAATTTTAGTAACTATTTTTTTAAATCAAATAATTACACAAATATAAAGATAACATGAACAACAAAACAAATAAAAAGTGCAAGTAATTGAGATATGATCTCATAGTAAATAAAAGTAAAATGTGTGTCTAAGTATAATAATAATAATAATAATAATAATAATAATAATAATAAAATAATCATAATAATCATAATAACACTATAATAATATCACGTAGTGATAAAAATAATAATAATAATACAACTACGGGTATAAAGAGATAAACATCTTTGGTGTCTTTTTTTTGTTTTTTTAGTTTTATCCTCTTACTTATTATATTTTAAATTTAAATAATTATTTATAATAAAAAATATTTTTTCAGTTTTATTATTTTACTAAATTTAGTAATTTTTTTAATAAAAATAATTGTTCAAATGTAAAGATAAATGAACAACAAAATAAATACAAAGGACAAATAATTGAAACATATTCCCTACATAGTAAGTAAAAGTAAAATGTATATCAAATCATAATAAAAACAATAATAATATTAATAACTATTATAATAATTATAATTTTTATTTAATAATAATAATAATGGTAACAATACTAGTAATAATATAATAATAAAAATAATTATAGTTAATAGTAATGATAATAATACTTATAATTGATAGTAATAATGATAATAATTATTATAGATGATAAAATAATGATAATAATAATTATAATTAATAATAGTTGTAATAATAATAATAATAATAATATTATTATTATTATAGTTAGAGTTGATAATAATAATAGTTATAGTTATAATTGATAATAATAATACTATAAAAATAAAATAATTATAGTTTATAATAATAATAATAATAATAATAATAACCAATAATAATAATAATAATTATTATTATTATTATTATTATTATTAATAAAAATAATATTAATAGTAATAATAATTATGGTGGTGAATAATATAATATTTTCATAATGCCAATTTTTTAAATTAAACATGATAGTAATTATAATAATAATATAATAATTATAATTCTTAATAATGATAATAATTATTAATAATAGTGATAACAATAATACTAATAATAATACTAATAATTGTAACGTCCCAATTAAATAGATAAATCCCATTTAAATAAAACGCCACATACATAAATATCTACAGAGTGCGAAGATTTGGGATATGAAGTACACAATACCCCAAACATATCCTTATTACATTAAAGAGGCCCCACACGGCCTAAACAAAATATACAGGAGAAATAATTATACTAGGTCTTGTACAAACAAGAGAATCATAACTAATAAAACCCTTCAATGATGGGCCCCATAGTGGACCCAATACTCGTCCAGTCCATCAAGCTGTAGCATTCCTATCATCATTACCACTGCCAGGGGTTCTCACATCTGCTCACATCAATAAAATTGATGATCATCGCAATAGAGAAAACCACACATAACATACAAGCAAGCGAAAGGGTAAGCTAGTGTAAAGAAATCTTATATCACAACAGTCAACATGCAGTTTCAAAGTCAGACACAATAACAGACATTCACACATAAATTACCAACTCATTTGAGACCCCAAGACTTGACTATCCGGATACGTAAAATGAGGCACCACCACAAGGTAGTGGAATTACGTCCTAGCAATGAGGCGTCACCATGAGGCCTTCGCGGAATTACACCCTTACAAGAGGCACCACCACGTAGCCTTCGTGGAATTATGTCCTAGCCTTGAGGCACCACCACGATACTCGCATGGAATTACGTCCTTATGTTGAGACACCACCATGAACTCTCACCACGACGTTTAGGGAATTAAGTCCAATAGGTGAGGCACCACCAAGGACTCCTATTAGGAGAGTCCATGGGATTACGTTCGACAGATGAGGCGCCACCAAGATCTCTCACTACAAGGGTCATGGAATTACGCCATACTCACACTTTGTACATGTTTCACCAACCAATCAGACAATTTCCATAATACTAATATCATGTATAACAACCAATCATACAACTCATGCTTTCCAACTCATACACAATGAAGCAACATATCATTTACATCTCAACCTCATATATTAATCAAGGCATCATCCCTCAAACTTTTCTAAGCAAGATTACCCTCGCTCAGAAATGCAGACGAGTCGCCTGAGCGACCATTCGCAAAAAAAGCTTGGGCGAGCCTCTATTAGTCTCGCCTGGGCGAGGCATGCTCGCTTGAGCGAGAAAACTAGTGCCCGCCACGGTTCCTTCATGCAGCAATCACCCAAACACAACCCCAAAAGCTAAAACGGCATTCTCATCAACCCATGGTAGCATATAGACCATAAACATCATACAATAGCATTAGAGCAAGCAGAAAACGAACTAGACACACAGATCCTAGCTTCCCTTACCTGGAAATAGCTAGAGGAAGGGTTCAACTCCAACAGCGGGGATGCAACAGTTCCAGGAACAGACAAACAAGTTGGAACAGAAAAGCGGAGCGAGTTTTTAAAATGGTTTACCACGAAACCCTAGCTAGGAAAACGAGCATACGAACGGAAAAGGAATGAGGAAGTCGTAGAATACTTACACGAATCCAGAAGACGAAGCTAGGCTCACAGGATCAAGATTAGGGTTAAACCCTAGCAGAGCTCTTAGAGAGAATAGGGAGCGTGATGGCTGCGTTTTCTGTAGAGTGAAGGGAACAGGTGAGACTAGGGCAGATTAGGTCTGTATCCTCTTCTTGGGCCAGTCCTTAGGCCCAATCGATTGGGGCAACCCTTAAAATAAAAGGCAGAAAATAAATGGGCCTTACAATAATACTAATAATAATAATAATAATAATAATTTTTCTAGTACTTCTTTTCTCGTATCAATAATATATAATAATAAAATTAGTATATTACATATTAATATTATTAATAACAGTAATAACTTTATTACTAAAAATGTTAATAATACTAATAGTAATAATATATAATAGTAACATGTAATAATAATAATAATAACATTATAATATTATTATTATTATTGGTTATAATTTTATTACTATCACTATAAATAATATGTATAATAATAATATTAATAATAATTACAATTAATAAAACTTATAAAAATATTATAAATAATAATATTATTTATAATTAATATTGTAGCTGAAACCATAAATAAATGAAAAAATAAAAATAAATTGACTTTTGTAGGATTTGAACTCGAGTCCTTTTATACCAGAGTTTTAAAATGACAAAAAAAAAGTAATTTTTAGGACACTTGTCAATAAAAGACAATGGGTAATGTAGGAATTTTGGTAGTATCTTCTTTTCTTAATATGTAATAGATATGATGAGTGACATATTTTGGTGTTGTATTATGTGTCTTAATACGTGGAATAACCTACTTGAATGGGTCTTTGACACATCATTTAAATTTCTCATTGTCCAATTCACGTATGATACTGTCGCAACCGGAATCGCGACGAGACAACGAACCAAAAAAGAAAACGTGTTGGAAAAGAGATTTGGAGTCAGCATCATAGTTATTTTTGGAAAACTATGGAAAACCATAAAATAAAGAAAGTCTGCAAAAAACTAGATTTTTGGGTCCAAAAGTCAGTTACACGTAGGGAAGGTGTTAACAACCTATAGTGCCCGCCAAAGGCGGTACCCTTAATTAAACATGCAAAGTTGATGTGGTTTTCAAAACATTAATTTTCGCCAAAAATAATGAGACAAATAATACTAAAAAGAAACCAAAATATTTTTTGTTTTTTGGGTCCGACAAGGATTGAAGTTGGTCCTACGTATTCTCATTCAAAATGAGAAATCAGGGTTACGTAGTTCTTTAAAAGATATTTGGAAAGCTATTTTGAGAATGATTTTGGATTTTGTAGAGGTGAACCTGACAATGGCTGACCTTGCTCCTACGTATCTCACACTAGAGAATCAAGGATCACGTAGTTCTTAAAAAGACTTTTGGCTGGAATTGTTGATATTTCTATATTTTAAAAATATTTATATATTTTTTGAGTTTTTGAACTATTTGAAAATAAGTGTGTCACACGACACTAGCGGTCGGACAAACACTAAAAGAGAAAAAGAAAAAAAAAGATTATTTTTGGTATTTTTGAAAATGAGTGTCACACAGTGTGGGCGACCAGACAGACACAATAAAATGAAAAAGAACATTTTTTTTTATTTTTTAGATTTTTTTCTATTTTTTGTAATTTTTTATAATTTTCAAATATAGTTTTTCAAAAAAAAAAACATGCGTACAAAAGATGGGACAAATAAAATGAAGGTAAAAAAAATGCATGAAGGGTATAGGCATAAAACACAGTAGGGTGCAATGAGTAAAAATACAAGAAGGATATAAATTGTGAAAATTGGGGTGCAGCCAGCAAACAAAGTTAGACCCAAAACAAGACCAACAAAAAACACGGGGTGCGAGATTAACAATTATGGTGGTGCACGAAGTAAAACATGAAATAAGTGTGGTAGGGGTGCAAGATTAGTAAACACTAAGGGGTACTCACAACATAAAATTAAAACAAGGGTGCGAGATAAAGAAAAAAGGGGTGCATAGAGTAAAACATGAAACAAGTGTGTCAGGGGTGCTCACAGCATAAAATTAAAACAAGGGTGCGAGATAAAGAAAAAATGGGGTGCGCATAGTAAAATGTATTCTAACCCAAAGTGAAATAATGGAAGGTGCAAGGTACAACTATGGATTGGGTGAAAGGTGCAAAATATGGTTAGCCCATCTTCTTCTAACAAAAATAGAAAATACTAGGTTATCCCATTCGCTTTCTTCAAATCAGAAAGGTTCTTATTCAACCTTCACGTCTAGAACCTCTTCCCACAGAGAACCATCCTCTGATGCACCTCCAACGAAATAGCCACCATCTTTGGTCGCCGATGGCGCAGTAGTCAACGAAGAACGAAATAACATGGCACCTCTCTCAACTTCACAATACACAAGCCACCACTACAGCCCCAAAGTCACGATCACACCAGCTTCCCGGTTCGTTAGAGCCGTCGGCGACGACACTAAACCCCACCAGAAGTGTCGCCAGCTTCCACGGTGCTCCAAGATTCTCGAACCTCTTCTCGCGTGAGCCACACTGAGTTTGGAAGCTACACCACCGAGCCTTATTGTCGCGCCCCCATCTGTGATCTTTCCTTCCTCACTGTTTTGATTTTGGGAGTTTGGATTGTTGTGTTTTTGTTCTTGTGGTTGGGCCTGATGGTTGGGCCTGATGGTTGTGCAGGGTGTTGAGGAAAGAAATTATAGCTCTAAAATTGAATTTGTTGTTCGGTGATGGAGGTCCGTTAATGGCAGTTTTGATGCAGTGTGTGATTTTTGTGTGATTGTTTCCCTACGGAAATGTGAGTACCTTACGATGGTGATACGATGGTGATAGGAATTGTTTTAGTGCTTTGTTTTTTATTGTCCGAGTAGAAGATGCGAGTGATAAGGTGATAAGCACGATCATGAGTGCAGATGGTATAAACAATATATGAACAGTAAGATGAATGGTGCTTAACTCAAGACCAACCACATACATTCTGTCCACTCATATATTAATAAGCAATGAATTAAAAAGTTAAGGGCGCTTACCTTGGAGATAAAACTTAATGCACTAACAGCTCCTTTCATTTCCAGGTGCGACATGCTTCCTTCTCCTCTTTTGTTTACGAAATCTCCCCTTCTGTTCTGTCTCACCCTCTCTTTTCCTTTGTAATGAAAAATCTCCCTCTTTTCATGAATCTTCCCCTTTTTACTATGTAATTCTCTCTTTTTGTTCTATTCACTTTTCCTCTGCCCTTCCAATCTCGAGATGTGGGATAAGACTGAGAGCAGATGTTGCTTCCTGCCCCTTCAGCCATCATGACCATGGCCAGCTAGCTACTACACATAATTCCCAATACAAAAACAATAATAGCATAACTGATGCACCTTTGAACATCTTTCAACTAACCAATAGTAAAAAGATATAGGAGGTATGCTCTAAAAAGAGATAGGTCAGCTGATAATAGAGACCTTACGTTAACCTCTAATTCTCCTATTTCTCTTTTTTTTTTCCTTCTCTTTTTTTGTTGTTGTTTTTTATCCTTTTGTTTTGTTTTTTTTTTCTTTTTTTTTACTAAACTAAAATGAAAGACGTAAAACAAAATGGAACTATAATAAAAGAAAGCAAAATAATATAATAATAAAATAATAATAATAAAAATGGAACTATAATAAAAGAAAGCAAAATAATATAATAATATAATAATAATAATAATAATGAAAATAAAATAAAATAAAAAACATAAATAAATAAATAAATAAAATAAAACAAGAAAACAAAATTAAATTAAATTAAAAATAAAATAAAATAAAATAATAAAAAAAGATAATAATAATAATAAATAAAATAAACATAGATATTTATTCTTTCTCAAACTAAAAAATATTTTTTTACCTTTTTATTTTATTAATTATTTATTTATTTTTCTCAATTGAACTTTAATTAATTTTTTCTATTATTATTTTTATCATTGTTACCCAGACAAAATTGGGTGTTGACAGATACAAATATAAATAAGATGACAAATAAACATGTTTTTATGAGTATTATACACGCTACACACTTTCTATTTTTTATTTCTTTTAATTGTTTAGTTTGTCATAAAATTTATTCGCATCTCCAGGATATTTTTTGTTTTATTACAACTTTTATGCATTTATATTCAGATGACATATGTCAATTAATTATTTTGTATGTCTGACATTTGAATATTTATATTTTTTTAATATTTATATTTTATTTTCACATAAGAATGGTTAACACTATCAATTTAAGTGTTCAATAGCATCGATCTTTCATTTACTAGGTAATATAAAAAATTATTTTCTTTATTCTATTATTATTAATTTGTGTTTATTTGAATAACGCTTTTGTTTCACTAAAATAATTTTCGTTATCTCTCAACCATCGACTGTATTAATATTTGAAAAGTTTTTTTAGGTCTCTAAGATATTTTTCATCTAATCGTAGCCTTAATTATACATTTGTTTTCATTTGTCGCATTTCATTCAATGATCTCTCAAATTGTTTCTAAGACACACATTTGATAATTTTTTTTAATATTTTTATTTGTTGTTTATTTTTATCATGTAGAATACTATTTTGATTTTTTTTTGTATAATTTTTTTTTCTCACTCATTATCATACGTGTAATTTTATCACTATGATTGTATAAATAAAAGTTATTTATTATAATATAATAATTTAATGTAATTTCCATGAATCTATTTTATCACCATCTAACATATATTGAAGTTCAACAGATATAAGATCTATGTTAAAATTTTGAAATTATATTATTATTAGTTTAATCTTTGTTTTTTGCGTGATTTTGATCAAGTGATGTATTATAACTTTTATTAGTGTATAGAGAAAGAAATTTTATTAGAATTTAAAGAATTAAAGTAAACATACTTTTAAAATATTTTTTAATTGGAATATTTGTTTTTCTTTTTTATATTTTTTTAAATATTTTTTAAATTTTATCAATTATGTTTCGTTAACGTTTGTAAATTTAAAAAACATTTTTGTTCTCATGAAATTTTATTCGGTATTCCAATTTGAAATATAAAATTATAATTTCTTTCTAAATATTTGATATTGAAAAAACAACTCTCCTTTTATCGAATATTTAATAATATTGTGTTACCTTTACTGCATTTTTTATTATTTTATAAAAATTAATTAATTGATATTAAAGAAGTAAAAAAGTGGGTATGAGTACGAGTATAAACTTGTTACTGTTAATAAAAAGAAGAAGATGGGCATCTTTCTCCAATAAGGAGTTGTGATGATGATAATGACTTAAGAAGAAGTATGAAAGACTTGATGATGATGCATGGAAAAATGTTGAAGACCTAAAAGAATGCTTCGATTCAAGAGATTAATTGAAGACTTAAGAGTTTAGTTGTTTCAAGTCTTGTAATATGTGTACATTATTTAATATAGTTAAATTAGTATGTCAATAGTCAAAAGGCAGAATCCAAACAGCAGAGCACTGAGAGAAAGTCTTATTTTTACAAAACACATTGTGATAATCGATTATCACTTATGATAATCGATTATCATAAGTTTTCTTTTAACTTTTTCAGAAATTGTTTTGGAGTAATCGATTATTTCAGAGGATAATCGATTATCAGCACGAAACAATATTTTTCAAAAACTGCTCTAGAATAATCGATTATCACTTATTATAATAGATTATCTATGGCAGTTGTGAGTTAACTTTTCATATTCTTAACCTAATTCTAAATAGGCTTCTATAAATAGAGTGGTAGACTTTCATTATCAAATACAGAAGTTAGAGAAGTCTGAGTACTTAAGAACTCTTTGTGGGAAGGCTTTGAAAAACCTAGTGTGGGTAGAGTGATAACTTTCATCAAGTGGGATCTTGAGTGATTGAGTGTTGTTGTTGTTGCTAGGAGAAGCCAGTCATCCTTTGTGTGATTCAAAGGAGGTGTTCATTTCTTGTGTGATTCAAGGAAGGTGTTTTCATCCCTTGTGGATTTCAAGGGAGGTGTCTTCATCTCTTGTGTGATTCAAGAGACGTGTTTTCTAAACCTAATCTTTATTTTCATTGATTGTATGTTTGGTTTATTTTAGTGATTGAGTTAATCTCGTTTTTGAGATATTAACAATTGGAAGTAAGGTCTTTTGATCCGAACCAGTATAAATTCTTTGTGCAATTTTCTCTTCTCTACTCTCTTTATTTTATTGTGTTTATTAAAATAAAGGAAAGAATTTTAATTGATCTTTGATATTAAAAGGGAAAATTTTAAAAGCAAAATTTTTATTAAGAACCCAATTTTCCCTCCGCTTGGTTTTTTGTCCAAACCCCAAACATTCCGATGCACGATACCAACAATTGGTATCAGAGCTTGCTTTGATAGTTCTTCAAAATTTTCAAAAATGGTTGGACAAAATCAAACTTTTGCTGAGGGTGCGTCTATCAACAGACCTCCTTTGTTTACTGGTGAAAATTATCTTTCTGGAAAGTTAGGATGCAAATTTTTCTGGAATCTGTTTATAGAGGTATTTGGGATGTAGTGTTAAATGGACCATTTGTGCCTGTTAATGTTGTAAATGATGTGTAGGAACCAAAGCCATTCTCGCAATGGACTGCAGACGAAAATAGACGAGCTCAGTACGATATAAAGGCTAGAAATATAATTTCATCTGCTTTAACCCTTGATGAGTTTGACAGGATTTCAGTTTGTACAAGTGCCCAGGAAATGTGGGAGATTTTATGAGTAACCCATGAAGGAACAGATGATGTTAAACGTGCAAGGAAGAACTCTTTAATTCAAGAACATGAGATTTTCCGAATGCAACAAGGCGAAACCATCTATGATGTGCAAAAGCGTTTTACGCACATCGTCAATCATCTTTCTGGGTTAGGTAAAAATTGATACTGATGAATTAAATATTAAAATTTTGAAATCTTTGAACAGGACATGGCAGCCAAAGGTTACGACGATCACTAAATCTCAAAATCTTGCAACAATGTCCATGACGGCTCTTTTTGGTAAATCAAGAGAGCATGAACTTGAACTTGGGCGTTTAAATGAAGAAGAGGACCAATGAAGGAAAAGGAACATAGCTTTCAAATATGAGATCATCAAAAGCAAAAGTCCCAAAGAAGATGATGACTCTAATGATGAGAATATGAGTCTAATGATAAAAAAGTTCACAAAGTTTATGAAGAGCAATGACAAAGGTCATCACAAAAGGTATAAAAACCAAAACCAAAACTTTGTTTTCAAATTTCAATTGCTATGGATATGGTGAAACAGGTCACGTAAAAGCGGACTGCCCAAATGCTAAAAAGGGTAAAGAGAAGAAGGGCAAAAAGGTTTTCAAGAAAAAGAAATGAGAGGATAACGACTCAAGTTCTTCTTCAAGCTCATCCAACTCTAGTAAATCTGATGAGGAAGCAAATATGTGTTTGATTGCTGACCATGACTCTTCTGATAGTGAGGTAAGCTCTTGTGGTGAAAATGATTATGATGCTTTATATGATGCATTTCAACAATTGCTCTTTAAATCTAGTAAATTAGATGTTGCTCACAAGAAATTAAATTTGATTTTAAGGAGTTACAAAGTAAGTTTGAAAAGTCTCTTGAAGAAGAAGAAGTCTTGAAAAATAAAATTTCAATTTTTAGAAAATAAAGAGACTGAAATTATTGAATGTGCATCTTGTAAAAGCTATATGTTTGATTTAAATATTCTAGAAAAACAACTTGAAGATGCATTAGAAAATAAAAGTGTTAAAAGGCCTAATTTTAAGAAAAATGATTTAAGTAACAACAAGCAAGCTCCTAAGAATAAGAATAAAAGAGCCCATAGGGTATGGGTAGAAAAAGGTAAGCCTTATTATAGGAATATAAATTGTGTAACATGTTTTTATTGTATGCAAAAGGGGCACACTTCAAATAAATGTAGAATCAAACATTTTGATGTCCCTAATGGAAGATGTGCTTGGATTCCTATTATAAAGTAACATGTCTCTAACCTCAAAGGACCCAAAGAAGTTTATTGGGGACCAAAATGTTATTTTTCATTGTCTTGCAGGTTATTTCAAAATAGAAAAAGTCCCTTTGGATGTTCAAGAGCTAATATACTTATCAAACTTTTGGTATCCTGATGAGTTCTATGATTTTGTAATGGGTTTGGGAATTTTAGATATGTGAAAAAGTCATAAAAATCATTAATTTCAATGTTTTCCGGAAAACTCCTCTGAGATAATTGATTATCTTAGAGGATAATCTATTATCAGCAAATCTGGAAATTTTTGTGCTTGGTTATGAAACAATAATCAATTATCTTAAGCTGATAATATATTATCTTGCATAGTAGTACACATATTTTCAAATTCATAAATGCAACAACTAGGTACTTCATAAATGCAAATTAGTACGTCGGAGTTCATTTTGTTAATATAACATTTCCTTCTTTAAACCCATATTTTTTTAATCTTTATAGTCTCTCTTTGATTAAGGGGGAGTATTTGTTCTTGAAATGTTTGTATCAAAAAGGAGAAATATTACATGTAGGAGGAGTTTTATATCTTAAACAATTTTTTTAAAGGGAAACTTAAGTTATCTAATTTAGGGGGAGCTGTCTAAAAAAAAATCATTTTTGATTATGATAAAAAAGGGGGAGATATATTTGTGTTGATATCTTGCGATAATTGAGAAGATATGTGTTTATTGATGTCTTGTAATATATTGTGTTTTAAAAAAGGGGGAGAAAAGTTATTTATCTTATATTTGGATTAACTACTCTTTTCTCTGAAGTTGTTTATTAAGAACATGACATATCACAAGTCTTCAACAATTTTTGATCATCATCAAAAAGGGGGAGATTGTTAACAAAAAGAAGAAGATGGACATCTTCCTCCAATAAGGAGTTTTGATGATGATAATGACTTACGAAGAAGTATGTGAGACTTGATGATGATGCATGAAAAAATGTTGAAGACTTAAAAGGATGTTTCGATTCAAGAGATTAATTGAAGACTTAAGAGTTTAGTTGTTTCAAGTCTTGTAATATGTGTACATTATTTAATATAGTTAAATTAGTAGGTCAAGAGTCAAAAGGCAGAATCCAAACAGCAGAGCACTGAGAGAAAGTCTTATTTTTACAAAACACATTGTGATAATCGATTATCACTTATGATAATCGATTATCATAAGTTTTCTTTTAACTTTTTCAGAAATTGTTTTGGAGTAATCGATTATTTCAGAGGATAATCGATTATCAGCACGAAACAATATTTTTCAAAAACTGCTCTAGAATAATCGATTATCACTTATTATAATAGATTATCTATGGCAGTTGTGAGTTAACTTTTCATATTCTTAACCTAATTCTAAATAGGCTTCTATAAATAGAGTGGTAGACTTTCATTATCAAATACAGAAGTTAGAGAAGTCTGAGTACTTAAGAACTCTTTGTGGGAAGGCTTTGAAAAACCTAGTGTGGGTAGAGTGATAACTTTCATCAAGTGGGATCTTGAGTGATTGAGTGTTGTTGTTGTTGCTAGGAGAAGCCAGTCATCCTTTGTGTGATTCAAAGGAGGTGTTCATTTCTTGTGTGATTCAAGGAAGGTGTTTTCATCCCTTGTGGATTTCAAGGGAGGTGTCTTCATCTCTTGTGTGATTCAAGAGACGTGTTTTCTAAACCTAATCTTTCTTTTCATTGATTGTAAGTTTGGTTTATTTTAGTGATTGAGTTAATCTCGTTTTTGAGAGATTAACAACTGGACGTAGGGTCTTTTTATCTGAACCAGTATAAATTCTTTGTGCAATTTTCTCTTCTCTACTCTCTTTATTTTATTGTGTTTATTAAAATAAGTGAAAGAAATTTAATTGATCTTTGATATTAAAAGGGAAAATTTTAAAAGCACAATTTTTATTAAGAATCCAATTCTCCCTCCTCTTGGTTTTTTGTCCAAACCCCAAACATTCCCCTGTGTGATACCAACAATTACTCGGTGGGGATGGAGATGAGACAAAAGTTTGATACCCATTGGATTTGAGTATGGGATGAATTTTTTTTCTAGAGTATTGAATAGCAAAGCTCGTCCCCATCGGCCCCAATTGCCATCCTTATACATGAAAATATGTATTATTAGTAGGGATGACAAATAAACTGGTTTCCATGGATGTTCTCCAAACCCATCCCTATTTTGATGGAAAATTCTCGCATTTACTAGGTAAAGATAATACCCGATGTATTCAATTGGGTATTGCATGGGATGGGGATGGTTATGTACATATCCCTCCTATCCCCGTTCTCATACCCACCCACCCACCCCCCCCCCTCCAATACACATCCCCGCCCTCATCTCCGTCCCCATTTTAATTACTAAAATACTCATAGTTTATTTATCTTGCTTACGCTTGCTCGCAAAGAACATTAGGAGCCAGTCTTAAGGGTTATTAGATATTTGAAGAAACCTCAAAGGTAAGGTTTCTACTTCGGTCTTATATCAAATTAGAACTACAAGATGGTGTGATTCAGATTGAACGGGTTGCTCACATACAAGATGTTCTTACACTGGTTGGGTGGGGGGTTCTTGGTTCTTCTCCAATATCTTGTTAAATTAAGAAACAATCAACAATCTCTCGCTCTTCTACAGAGGTTTAATATCGATCTATGACGATGTGAGTTTAATTAGCTCAAACAATTACTTGGTGATTTGGGGATTACTAATTATAAGGGATGTGATAGTCGATCAACGTCATATATAACTCAAAATATAGTTTTTCATGATTGTCATTTTGTTCATAATGAAGAAATAGTTGGCACCATTTGTCCTTCGTATGTTCGTACCAAGGTATAACTAGTAGACATTTTTACAAAGACTGACTTTGAAAAAAACACAATTTGAGTATCTTTTGTGGAAGTTAGAGATTCAAGATCTTTATGTTCCAACTTGAAAGGATGTTGAGATATTATCATTGTGATTGGATGCTTTAGGATTAATTAGGATATATATTCTTAACTTATTTATGGGCATAATTGTAATTATATTTGTGGACATTATTCGATTGATATTTATATTTATATTTTTATTTTTATTTTTATTTAGACCGGTGACCTGATAAATAAGGAAAAAATGAGTTTTCTTGCTTTAGAACTTGTAGGAGAATAAGAAAAAGAGAGGTGAGAATAGCAAAATCTATCCATCAATAGGACTAGGACTTTAGTTTTAAAGGATACAATTGAACGTCAGGGATTCCTTTTTTCACCTTCATCGTTTTCTCCTCTATCGAACGTTGTCGTTGTTACCATCTTTGTAACTATCATCCCATTGCCCCTGCCACCCCATTATTGCTCCACCACCAAATGTGTTGCTGCTACTAGTGTGAAAGGTGCAAGAATATTTATGTTTAGGCTTTCCTTTTTCTTAATTTTGCACATTCTATGAATTACGTGATCCAAAATTTCTTATATTATAAAATTTAATAATTACTTTCAAAAATGTGCACTCTAATAATGACTTCCAAGATGTCTTCTCGTGCCCTTCTAGCACTAGAAACGGGTATCATAATCTCATTCCCATTTTTGACTCATCCTCATTCTCACCGGATAATGGATATATTCTTATACCCATATTCATACCCATTTTTTTACTGTTCCAAATATCAATTAAATAATTTTTATCAAAAATTTAAAAAATCACACCAAAGGAATCATGATACTATCAAAATATTCAATATTAAAATAACATACTCTTTTATCTTTTCATGATGTCAAATATTAAGAAAAATATTATAGTAATTTAGAAAATTTTAGTAATATTTTAGATTAACTAATAAATTATAGATATTTTAGTAATTTAAACGGGGACAGGTATTTGGGCGGCATCCCCATCCCTATCCCCAGTTGAAAACTTCGGGTATTACCTATACTCATACTCATACCCAGTCAATGCAGAGATTCTCTATCAAAATGGGAACGGATTCGAGTGATACTCACATGTAAGAGTTTATTTGTTATCTCTAATTATAATCACATGCTAACATTTGAAGATATAATTCGAAGAATTTGGAAAGAAGGGAAAAAAATATTTGTAAAGAAAAAAATGCTAACGGATTAATATTCCGAAAGCAATTCTAAACCAATACTTAATTTTGACATTGTTATTCAATCAGAATCAAAAATTTCACACAATAATCTATACAAAACTTTATTAAACAAACTATATGTCGATAGGTACAAAAATTTGTATTTACTCAAAAAGACCTAATGAACAAAGTTTCTTCACAAGTGAATTAATCCCTTCCCTAATAATTAATTTGTAGCACACCTGAATTGATATATAAACATCACCTTAGTTCTCAATTTCTAGTGAATCAAGAAATTATTGTATGGTTCAGCACAACGTAATATTTACAAATCAGATTTTTTTTTTTAATTTACAAAAATCCAAAGATTTAATATATAATATATAATATTTTTTTTAAAAAAGACAAGTTTCTATATGATATTTTAATCCACTTTTTTTATCCACTTTTAACCTATTGTTTTAATCACTATTAGATCATCTTTTTTCATCTTTTTTAATGATGTAATGTGATGATCTAATGATAATTAAAATAATAGATTAAAAATGAAGAAAAAATATGAATTAAAGTATCATTATTCTAAAAAAAGAAATCTCCTTCGAATGTCAATGGGATGGCTGCTACTGCAGCCCCATTTCTCTCTTCCTACCCCCCATAAAATTTCTAATCTCCCTTATATCCCTTACTTAAATAATATTAAAAACTTTAAATATTTTTCTTTTTTATCTTCCATGAGCATCGCACCTCCCCATCTCCAAATGGGATAGATGAGGAATATGATTTAAATTAAGTTCATTAGATAGTAAGATTCATAATTGACCTTTGCTTCCTACACTCCCTTATTACTAACTAGACCCCATACATTGCAAAGGAAGAAAAGAAGAGAGGGAGAATTTTTTCTAGAATTGAAAATCTCATTTTACAACGCATTAAATTTGATTTAAAAAGCCTTGTTCAAAAAAGTAAAATAGTCATTTTCAATATTATGGAGATGGAGGAAGAAAAAAAGGTTGTCATTATAATTATAATTTTCGATCCCAAGGCCTAATATATTTATATATATATATATATATATATATATATATATATATATATATATATATATATATATGTCATTGGTAGGTATTTTTTACTTCAGGATCTTTTTGACTAGAAAATTGTAAAATGGGGATTTGTTGATTTCTTTTTTAAATGGGTCAAGTCGTTACCTGGGAGGACGACTTCCAAGGTGAAGTCTAGAAAAGTGGAGTCGTCCTGTAGTATGACGACTTCACTTTTCATTTTTTTTTTTATTTTTCAGTTTTTCAGTTTTAATTATTTCTTTTTCTTTTTTCTTATTTTATTTTTTAAATGTTTCAGATTTTATTTCTTTTTTTTTAATTTAACGGTTTTGCTTATTTTTTTATTTTTCAGTTTTGATTAATTTTTTTATAATTTTTCAGTTTTTGTTATTTTTCTTTAAACTGACTAGTTATCAATATTTTTTTGAATTTTTAATTTTTTTTTAAAATTTTGTTAGATATAAAAATTATATTGATTGCATTTGTAATTATTTTTATTCTTACAATAAAATGAACTTAATAAAATAAATTAGATAATAAAAAATTACATAATAAAAATAAACTAAAAATAATTACAGATACAATCAATATAATTTTTATATTTAACAAAATTTGAAAAAAAAAATTCAAAATTCAAAAAATATTGATAACTAATCACTTTAAAAAAAATAACGAAAACTAAAAAATTAAAAGAAAAATTAATCAAAACTGAAAAATTAAAAAAATAAGTAAAACCGTTAAATTAAAAAAAAGAAAAAGAAATTTGAAATATTTAAAAAATAAAATAAGGAAAAAGAATAAGAAATAATTAAAATTGAAAAACTAAAAAGTTAAAAAAAGAATGAAAAGTGAAGTTGTCATGCTACACGACGATTTCACTTTTCTAAGAACGACTTCACCTGAAAGTCGTCTTCCCAGATAACGACTTGATCCATTTAAAGAAAAAAAATTAACGAATCCCATTTTACAATTTTTAAATAGGGACTGTGAAATACAAAAAAGTCATCGTCGGTGTGTTTGCTTCCAGGTTTTTCAGAAAAATAAATGTTGGAAATAACACTGTAACTATGAGCACGACCACAACAATATAAAAAAATGCGAATATCAAAATAATAAAATAAAATCCCAAAACATTACATGATAATATAATGTCTTTTGCATCACATGCCAGCAGGACAATCCTCAGAAAGCAATTCTAAACCAAGACTTAATTTTGACATTTGTATATATCGATAGAGATAATAAAAATTTGTATTTTACTCAAAAAGACTAATGAACTAAGTTTCTTCATAACTGAATTAATTTCTTCCCTAACAATTAATTTGAACCACACTTGAACTGATATATACAACATCACCTCACTTCTCAATTTCCAGGGAATCAAGAAATTATTGTATGGTTGAGCACAACGTAATCCATCTCAACGATATTTACAAATAACATTTCTTTTTGAATTTACACAAATCCAAAGATTTAATATATAATATATCACATGTAAAACAAGATGATATGGTATAGCAGACCGTATAACAATTTCTCCTTCCAAATGTCAAGCTCGCGAGACCAACGATCCGACGATGCCGGCGATAAGAGCGGTGGGATCACCAAGCACCGCCGACACCGCCACCTGCACGGCTACTCCGGCCACCTCACAGCACCTCCTCACCCTACCACCTTTCCCCCCTCTTCCCTTGTGGCAACCACTCTCAACCAAAGTCTTCAATCCCCCACCCTCATGCCAACTCTCCACCACCAACTCCCTCACACACGCCACATGCAAGTTATACCTCTTGCATGACGACCTGTAGCTCCACCCCCGCCCCTTCTGCCCGCACCGGTGACATGCCGACCTCACCGTCCGGTACAAAAGTAGTCTCACCTCATTTTTGTCGCTATCATCCTTATTGTCGTCACTGCCAATAACTGTCGGCAGTTTGGCACAACAAGGATGGAGGTCGAAACCACAAGAAAAGCAGTGGAAGAGGAAACCCTTAACGGGCTTCTGGCAGGCGTTGCAATAGCGGGGAGTGTTGCCGGGAGGGTGAGAGAGGAAGTGGAAGGAGCATTTGGGGTAGAAAGGGTGGAAGAGTGAAGGAGAAGGAATGGAACAGTGAGTGTGGAGGTCGAAGTCGCAGAGGGAGCAGCTATAGCGTGAGCCTATGCCTAGTTCCTTGCAGCCGTCACATTGGAAGGGGGATTCGGAGTAGTCGAACGTTAACTTGTGTTGTTTGTGGCCGAAGTGAGATATCTCGCTGAATTTCTTGTTGGGCGTTGTTTCATGGTGATCATGATGGTGCTTAGGGTTTTGGGAATTGGACTTGAATGAAGTGTACATGGTTAATTTGAATGTGATGAGTTGATTATGTTTGTTTAGGAAAGTTTTTGGAGTGAAGTGTGATGGTGGGAAACCTATATATACACACAAGGTTGTGTTGTTTGTGTATTCCATTTCATTATATTTTTTTAAAAAAAAAATACTTCCTAACTTTCTTTTATATATGTCAAGTCATTGGTGAGAGATAAAACATTAGAAGTCTAAAATTTTGAAAGGTACCAAAGAATTTTATGAATTAATTTGTGGTCTTTATTAGGAGATGAAGGTGATGGTGAAGATAGAAAAATATGGTGAGGTGAAGGGAATCCATGCCTGAAGAGAGAAAGAGGCAGACATAAGGCATATTATTATTTAGGTCTTGTGCCCCACAAGAGAATATATCCCAAGGTTTTTCTTTTCTTTTCTTTTCTTTGGATGATATATATATATATATATATATATATATATATATATATATATATATATATATATATTCTTAATTAACCTTAAACCTAATGTTTGAAAGATTAGGAGAATAAATTTTGTGAATATTGTAATGACCCGGAGAATGAAAGCGTGGATGTGTGATCCTACGAGGCATGACAGGCACGCAACCTAAAGTTTTGAAAGAAGGAAAGAACGAAGGCATAAATTCTTTATCCCAATAATTTAACTTTTATAGCTTTTAAACCTTCTAACTACAATTGGATATAGGCTTTTCATGAAGACAAATTTTAGTTTCAAAAAATTTCTTTATCATGAAGCTATATCACTTCTTTTTCTATACTGTCTTGAAATCTTATGGATACTTCAAAGAACAAAAAAAGAAAACAAATTTTAAGTACGAAAAAACAAAAAAAAAAGAAAATAGTTGTTACGACAAAATATACAATGATCAATGTTAGGCATATTTTTTTAGGAAAATTATAAACATACACATTGTAATCTTTCTACACCTTTGTAACATTTAATAAAATACTATGTTTTAATTTCTTTGTACTTGATTCATCCTAATTTATTTTATATTTTAAAATAAAAAAGCTCTTTTATTAATGTTGAATGTGTAGAATAAAAAATGTAGTATTTATGTATCATCACTTATTTTTAACGTGTTTTTTATGAGAAAAAAATGGGTTACCTTCCGTGGACATTTAAAGTTACAACTCCAATACGCAGAAATATATCATAGAAACTGAATTTGAATATTAGAAATATAATTAAGTTAAATAATCATATAAAAATTTGGTTGTTTATAATAATTTTCTTCAACTCGAAGAAGTTTATTATGAAAAATGAAAAAAAAAAAAGTGTTGACACGTGCCACGAGGAGAGTGGTATTTGAGTAGTAGGCGAGATGAATGATTGGAGAGAATCTATATATTCTACATTGTCTCTTTAAGAACAAAGTGAGGAGAATAAAGTAACTAGCTGAACAAGAATAATTAAGGAGGTTTTGTTTTTGTTCCCACTTTTATCTACTTTCGTATTTTGACCATTGTTTTATTTTACCTCTGAAACAAAACAAGCATTATGAATCTTCCAGAAAGTGCTACTTATTTGTTTTGATACTTACTTCATCCAATTGCAGTTGCAGCAGAATCTAAGTCTCGGATAGGTTGAAAAGAAATAAATTGTGAGAGTGAGAAAAAACTTAATGAATTACATGTTTATTCCTAAATTATTTTAAATGTTTTTCATATATTTTTTTATTAATTTAACCTATAATAAATTTTGGTGACTAGTGCAGAATAGGTATATTAGATCAGTTCTGGAGCACATATTAGATCGGTTCTGCAACCGATCTAATATACACTGATGTAATATGTCAAAGACATATTAGATCGGTTCTAAAACAACCGATCTAATATCTTTTACTCTAATATCTTTTACTGAAAAGAAAAAAAAAAAGCATTTTCAATAGTAACCAAGCAAAGGGGCAAAGGAGAAAACGAACCACCAAAGACCATCAACAAACCTCCACGGACCAACACCAACAAACCAACAAGTGAACCACCAACGAACCACCATGGAGAACATCGTACCCCAACCACAAACTTGACTAAGAGACTTCACGAAACACCATGGGGACCAGCGGCGCACATTTGGTAAAGCAGCGATGTCACAAATTTGCTTCATTTGCAAAGGAGTGATGAAAGCACCAAGCATCGAGAAAGACAACTACAAAGAGAGCTTTCTCCAAAAACAAAACCCTAGTGTCACCACCATAATTATTCTAGAAAACTATGAAAAACCATAAAGATAAGACAAGTCTGCGAAAAACTAGATTTTGGATTTGGGAGTCGGTTACGCATAGGAAAGGTGTTAGCGCCCGCCTGAGGGCGATACCTTTAATTAAAAATGCAAAGTCGATGTAGTTTTCAAAATGTTGATTTCCCCCAAAAATAATAAGACAAAAATGCAAAAGAGAAACAAAAATATTTTTTTAATTTTTTTTGGGCTCGACAAGGATTGACCTTGGTCCTACGTATTCTCATTCGAAATGAGAAATCAAGGTTACGTAGTTCTTTAGAAGATATTTCGAAAACACTTGAGAAAATGATTTGATCTTTTTTGGAGGTGAACCTGACAAGGCCTGACCTTGCTCCTACGTATCTCACAATGGAGAATCAAGGATCGCGTAGTTCTTATTTGTTGGAAAATGTTGATATTTTGTATTTTGAAATTTTGTATTTTTTTGGTGTTTTTGAGATTATTTGAAAAATGGTATCATACGACGCGAACGACCGAACATATACCAAAAGAAAAAAGAAAATATTTTTTCGATATTTTTTTTTAAAAAAAGAGTGTCACATGGTGCGGGTGACCGGACAAACACGATAAAGAGAAAAAAAATATTTTTAGTACTTTTTATTTTTCCTATTTTTCTATTTTTTTGAATTTTTATGATTTTCAAATATGTTTGGGTTTTTAGGAAAATAAAGTGTATAAAATGAATGTGAGATTAAATAAATAAATAAATGAAAAACTATTTGAAAAAGAAAACAAAATGCAAGGAGGGTGCAGGCTTGTAAACAATGGGGTGCAATGAGTAAAAATATGAAAATGAAGTGAAAATAAATGGAGGGTGTGAACCGAGAAAAACAAGTGCAATCAACAAAGCCATGAAGGGTGTAAATGTAAACAGTGAAGGTGTAATGAGTAAACACAAACAAACAGATACAACAAAATAAAAAAGGGTGTGGCAACAGAGAGAAAAGGAGGCAGTTTTAACCCCTTTCTTCTCGAAAGAGAGACCACGAGAGTTTCCTATTTCCCTCTCACACACGAAAACAAAACGAAAATGATATTCAGACATTTTTTTTGAACTCAACTTTGACATGGCGGACGTGGCACAACTTTTTTTTATTTTTACATTAAATTTGTTTTAATGAAAGCAAATTGCTGCACGTGCGGAAGTTACACAAATTTATTTTTCCAAAATCAAAAATTTAGTGTTAGAGAGAAAACGCAGACCGACAGAGAGAGAGAGAGAGAGAGAGAGAGAGAGAGAAAAGGCAATGTTGTTAGAGAAGCAAAGAAGCAGAGAAAGAGAGAGAGGGAGAGATAAGAGACAGAGAGAAGCAAATAAGTGTTGTGGTTGCCGGAGAACACAGCGGGCACTACTAGTCATCCACGGCGACGCTTCCACCATTTTTGGGTTTGAAGTGAAAGCTCTGTTTGGAACTTTTTGCACAGATAATCAAAGAAGCATCAACACAGGGTTTTTGAAGACTAGGGTACCCAAAGTATGGAAACATAAATGTATGTGCCATATTTAATTTGGAAATGTGTAGACCAAAATGTTGGGTGTCAATCCCCATATTTTTTGTGGAGACTCCCCACTTTTGCATTCAGTATTTCTTTTTTAAATATAAACGAAATTCCAAGTAAGAAGGATAAAAGAATGTTGAGCATTTAGGAACTTTTATTTAAGTTCATTTACATGAAGGTGAGGTGATGATGTTGTGCAGATAATGGTGTATATGCCATTTTTCATTTGGAAATCTTTTGACCAAAATATTTGCTGGCACTGCCCACATATTTTGACAATACTCCCCACCACTGGGTTCAGTATTTCTTTTTGTAATTTTAAAAGGCTTCGAAGTAAGGATGGTGAAGGAATGTTGAGCATTTGAGAAGTTTTATTTAATTTCATTAACATGAATGTGAGGTGATGATCTTGTGCAGATACTGGTGTATGTTCCCTTTTTCATTTGGAAATTTGTAGACCAAAATATTTGCTGGTACTCCCCACATATATTAACAACACTCCCCACATCTGGGTTCGATATTTCATTTTCTAATTTTAAAAGAATTCCAAGTAAGGATGATGAATCAATGTCGAGCATTTAGGAACTTTTATTTAAGGTCATTTATAAGAAGGTGAGTTGATGATGTTGTGCGGGTAAAGATGTATCTACCATTTTGATTATGGATATATGTACACCAAAATGTTTGATGCTACTCCCCACATATTTGTCAACACTCCCCACCTTTGGGTTCAATATTTCTTTTTATAATTTTAAAAGGCTTCCAAGTAAGGATGATGAAGGAATGTTGAGCATTTGAGAAGTTTTATTTAATTTCATTTACATGAATGTGAGGTGATAATCTTGTGCAGATACTGGTGTATGTTCCATTTTTCATTTCAAAATGTGTAGACCAAAATATTTGCTAGTACTCCCAACATATTTTAACAACACTTCCCACCTATGGGTTCAGTATCTCATTTTGTAATTTTGAAAGGATTCCAAGTAAGGATGATGAAGGAATGTTGAGCAATTGAGAACATTTATTTAATTTCATTTACATGAATGTGAGGTGATGATCTTGTGCAGATAATGGTGTATATTCCCTTTTTCATTTGGAAATTTGTTTACCAAAATATTTCTTGGTACTCCCCACATATTTTTACAACACTCCCCACATCTGGGTTCAGTATTTCATTTTATAATTTTAAAAGAATTCCAAGTAAGGATCACGAAGGAATGTTGAGCATTTGAGAAGTTTTATTTAATTTCATTTACATGAATGTGAGGTGATGATCTTGTGCAGATAATGGTGTATGTTCCCTTTTTCATTTGGAAATGTGTTTACCAAAATATTTGCTGGTACTCCCCACATATTTTAACAACACTCCCCACCACTGAGTTCACTATTTCATTTTGTAATTTTAAAAGAATTCCAAGTAAGGATCACGAAAGAATGTTGAGCATTTGAGAAGTTTTATTTAATTTCATTTACATGAATGTGAGGTAATGATCTTGTGCAGATACTAGTGTAGGTTCCTATTTTCATTTCAAAATCTGTTTACCAAAATATTTGCTGGTACTCCCCACATATTTTAACAACACTCCCCACATCTGGGTTCAGTATTTCATTTTGTAATTTTAAAAGGCTTCCAAGTAAGGATCACGAAGGAATGTGGAGCAATTGGAAACATTTATTTAATTTCATTTACATGAATGTGAGGTGATGATCTTGTGCTGATAATGGTGTATGTTCCCTTTTTCATTTGGAAATTTGTTTACCAAAATATTTGCTGGTACTCTCCACATATTTTAACAACACTCCCCACCTCTGGGTTCAATATTTCATTTTGTAATTTTAAAAGGCTTGCAAGTAAGGATCACGAAGGAATGTTGAGCAATTGAGAAGTTTTATTTAATTTCATTTACATGAATGTGAGGTAATGATCTTGTGTTGATAATGGTGTATGTTCCCTTTTTCATTTGGAAATTTGTTTACCAAAATATTTGCTGGTACTCACCACATATTTTAACAACACTCGCCACCACTGGGTTTAGTATTTCATTTTGTAATTTTAAAAGAATTCCAAGTAAGGATCACAAAGGAATGTTGAGCATTTGAGAAGTTTTATTTAAGGTGATGATGTTGTGCAGTTATTGACGATTATGCACATCATAATGTATGTGCCATATTTAATTTGGACATTTGTAGACCATAATGTTGGGTATTAGTCCCCACAAATTTTGTGAAGACTCCCCACTGCTACAGTATTTATGTAGTGTAATTGAATTTCATTAACCGTAACGTTATAATGTTGTCTGGACTTAGAAGCAAAAACATTGTGTATTACATTGTACCTAAATCTTCACTTCCACTCCCCATATATTGGTACATAACTCACCACTTCTAAATCTGTTGATTAATTTGTAACTTTAATACAAAATGACGTTCAGTACAATACTTAAGCATATAAAAACAACAACAACCACACATTAGGACAATTATAAATGTTCCAATAGTACTAAAGACATCCAAAATTAAATAACCCCAATTTTAAATATTTATGTTTCCATACTTTGGGTACCCTAGTCTTCAAAAACCTTGTATTGATGCTTCTTTGATTAGCTATGCAAAAAGTTCCAAACAGAGCTTTCACTTCAAACCAAAAAATGGTGGAAGCGTCGTTGTGGATGACTACTAGTGCCCACTGTGTTCTCCGGCAACCACAACACTTCTTTGCTTCTCTCTGCCTTTTATCTCTCTCTCTCTCTGCTTCTTTGCTTCTCTAACAACAATGCCTTTTCTCTCTCTCTGTCGGTCTGCATTTTCTCTCTAACACCAAATCTTTGATTTTGGAAAAATAAATTTGTGTAACTTCCGCACGTGCAGCAGTTTGCTTTCATTAAAACAAATTTAATGTAAAAATAAAAAAAGTTGTGCCACGTCGACCGTGTCAAAGTTGAGTTTAAAAATAATGTCTGAATATCATTTTCAAAAACAAAACCAACAACAACCATCATCAACGTCGCACCTATTCCGGCGGGCCAGGGACACTGGCGACGATGCCGACCACCACTCATCGGTGACACATCTCTTTCTTCCTTTTTCTTTAATGCACGAGGCCATTTCTTCTTCCTCTGTTGCGAAAAGCATGATGACACTTACCTCTCGAATCTTCATTCACGGTTGCCTGATATCCTTTTTTGAGAGAACGTGTGAATATTGGTTTCTTCTTGTTTGAGCTCTTTTATTCTCTTTGTTTACAAAAGCTTCCTTTCCGGTCAGTGATCTCTCATCCTCTCATTTATTTTTCTTTTTTTTAGATTGTTGTTGAGTTAGAATGAAAGTCCCCCATTACTATTTGGGATCATCCTTTTGTATCCGATTGTAACTCCCCTTTTTTTGAATCCTCAAACCATGTGAACATAAGTCCTCAAGCAAAAAAGCAAGATTGCCCCTGTCATGCTATTACTTCCTGCATCTCAGCCACCCTATGAGATTAGAGGTTGCTAGACTGCACATAGCTAATCATCACCAAATAAAATGGCGCATGCCTGTAGGACTTGGTGGCGGGTGCAGACACCTTAATCACTTGCACCATTCATTAACCCTTTTTTTTATCATCACTTTTCTTTTTTAAAACAAATGACTAAAACTTATAACAATAGAAAAGGAATAACATAAAAATAAGCTAAAAATGAAATAAAATAAAGTTACACTAAAATAAACTAAACTCAAACAGCACAAAATAAAACAAAGCAAAATAAAAATAAACGGAAATGATATTCGAACATTTATTTTGAACTTAACTTTGACATGGCTGACGTGGCACACTATTTTTTATTTTTACATTAACTTTCTTTTAATGAAAGGAAACTATTGCACGTGCGGGAGTTACAAATTTTTATTTGCCAAAACCAAAGTGTTGGTGTTAGAGAGAGAAGGCAGAGACAAAGACAAAGAGAGAGAGAAAAAAAACAGACAGAGTAAAGTGTTGGTGTTAGAGAAGCAAAGAGGGAAGTTGTTTTCTTAACAGGAGACACTGGTGACGATACTAGACGACAACGATTCCATCGGAAGCGAGTCGACGGCAACGATTCCACCAGAAGCGAGTCAACGACAACGATTCCACCTGAAGCGACTTGCATCGTTCGTTACGAGCCCTTCTGCAAGCCCGTTTTATTGTAAGTTTGTTGTTATTGTGTCCCATTTGTTTCCCCCACCGTCTTCGTTCACCATTAATGTTGCTTATATTGGAAAAGTTTTGAGCTTTGTTGGAAAAACTTTTTTTTTCATTTTTGGTGGAACTTTGTTTTACTGAGTTGGTGGTGTTGTACGCAGTGTCATGTGGTTTTGTAGTGGCCATATGTGTATTCGCGTATTGTGGTGTTTTATAGTGGTGGGTGTTTGGGCAACACCAAATTTTTCAACGAGCACATTTGGGGATTTAGGAATTTTGGTGGCTGTGTGTTGCTGATTTTATTCAAATTTTTTGTTCATTTAGTTGATGGTTGTGGAATTTGGTGGGAGACGGACAATAGCAATTTTTGGTGTTTCACGAGATGGGTGTTAGTGTTTGATTGGTTATAATTTGTTGGTGTTATTGTGTGTTGTGTTAAAAATGTTGTTTGATTTGTCTTATTATTTTTTACTATGACATGGAAGCCTAATTCTTTGCAGTTGTAACATACGAAAACATTATGGCTAGTAAATTATGATGTCATGAGAAGGTATTGGCATTATTGTTCTTCAAATGATGGAATTGTGGGATGGTGAAAAGAAATTTGATGGCAATAGCATGACCAAATACACCAATGTAAGATAAAGAAAGTTGAAGAAGTTAGTTTTTACATATTCTATTTGAATGTGATGAATTGAGTGAGAATGTGCATATTTCTTTTGCTGGAAGAACTACAACAGATCAAGCAACAATACATTTGGATTTGGGTTCTAGATGTTGACAACATTCACAAGCAAGAAGTGTTGGAGTACTACGATTTGTTTATTAGACAATAGGTCGTGGTGAAGATCTGTGATCTGAATACTTATTACAATGCACAATGAATTACATGACTGAATTAAAATATTTTTGTTATAGTGAAGTATATAAGTGTACAAAACCGTAAGGTAGATCCCCACTAATTTTGAAATGGGTCCCCACTTCAACCTCAGAGCTACTGTCGAATTTTTGATGAAAAGTTACTTGGAACTCTGTATTTTGGTTTTATTAACTGCAATGTAGCGCTACTCAAAATTATATGTTGACTCTAGTAGGCCTTTTGTGTTTATGGAATGACTCAAATATTGATATGGAACAGTTGTGGCCATTTAATTGTGTTTCTTGTGTTTATGCTTTTATAAAGAATAGTTGTGGCCATTTAATTGTTATGGATATGGAAGTAAGATTGTCTATATATTACTTGTCATGAAAATATGGTTGTTAAAAGATGTCATATTCCATCAAATAGTCCAAAATGTTAATGATCAGTCCTCAGTTTCTTAGACAATAGTCTCCACTTATGTTGTCAGTTATTCATGGTTATGCAGATAATGATGTATGTGCCATATTTTATTTGCAAGTCTGTATACCAAAATGTTGGGTGTCAGTCCCTAGATATTTTGTTAAGACTCTCCACTTATGGATTCAGTATTTCATTCTTAAATATAAAATAAATATGAGTAAGGAGGATAAAGGAATGTTCAGCATTTAGGAAGTTTTATTTAATTTGATTTACATGAAGGTCGGGTGATGATGTTGTGCAGATAAAGATGTATGTACCATTTTGAATTTGAAAATCTGTAGACCAAATTCTTTAATGCCACTCCCCACTTCTGAATTCAGAATTTAAATTGTAAATTTGAATAGATTCCATGTAAGGATAATAAAGTAATTTAGTTGAGCATTTAGGAAATGTAGTTTAATTTGATTTATAACAAGGTGGGCTGATGATGTTGGGCGGGTAAAGCTGTTTGTACCTTTTTTAATTTGAAAATGTGTACACCAAAATCTTTGGGGACACTCCCCACATATTATCTCAACACTCCCCACTTCTGGATTCAGTATTTCATTTTTAATTTTGAATATAGATTCCATGTAAGGATGATAAAGTAATTTTGTTGAGCATTTAAGAAGTGTAGTTTAATTTGATTTACAACAAGGTGAGGTGATGATGTTGTGCGGGTAAAGCTGTTTGTACATTTTTTAATTTGAAAATTTGTACACCAAAATCTTTGAGGGCACTCCCCATATATTATCTCAACACTCCCCACTTCTGGATTCAGTATTTCATTTTTAATTTTAAATAGATTCCATGTAAGGATGATAAAGTAATTTTGCTGAGCATTTAGGACGTGTAATTTAATTTGATTTACACCAAGGTGAGGTGATGATGATGTGCAGGTAAAGTTGTTTGTACCATTTTTAATCTGAAAATCTGTACACCAAAATCTTTGAGGGCACTCCCCACATATTATCTCAACACTCCCCACTTCTGGATTCAAAATTTAATTTTTAAATTACATTAGATTCCATGTAAGGATGATAAAGGAATTTTGTTGAACATTTAGGAAGTGTAATTTAATTTGATTTACATCAAGGTGAGGTGGTGATGTTGTTAGGGTAAAGTTGTTTGTACCATTTTTAATTTGAAAATTTGTACACCAATATCTTTAAGGGCACTCCCCACATATTATCTCAACACTCCCCACTTTTGGATTCAATATTTCATTTTTAATTTTGAATAGATTCCATGTGAGGATGATAAAGGAATTTTTTTGAGCATTTAGGACATGTAATTTAATTTGATTTACACCAGGGTGAAGTGATGATGTTGTGCGGGTAAAACTGTTTGTACCATTTTTAATCTGAAAATTTATACACCAAAATCTTTAAGGGCACTCCCCACATATTATCTCAACACTCCCCACTTTTGGATTCAGAATTTAATTTTTAAATTACATTAGATTCCATGTAAGGATGATAAAGGAATTTTGTTGAGCATTTGGGAAGTGTAATTTAATTTGATTTACATCAAGGTGAGGTGATGATGTTGTTAGGGTAAAGCTGTTTGTACCATTTTTAATTTGAAAATCTGTACACCAATATCTTTGAGGGCACTCCCCACATATTATCTCAACACTCCCCACTTCTGGATTCAGTATTTCATTTTTAATTTTGAATAGATTCCATGTAAGGATGATAAACGAATTTTGTTGAGAATTTAAGACGTGTAATTTAATTTGATTTACACCAAGGTGAGGTGATAATGTTTCCCTTCAAGATTTATGTAAGCCCTAGTCTTTAAAAACCCTATATCGATGCTTCTTTGATTCTCTGTGCAAACACTTCCAAACACAGCTTTCACATGAAACCCAAAACTGGTGGAACCGTCACCGTAGATGACTTCTAGTGGCTGTTGTGTTCTCCGGCAAGCACAACACTTCTTTGCTTCTCTATGCCTTTTCTCTCTCTTTCTCAACATTGCGTCTTTGCTTCTCTAACATCAACACTTTACTCCATCTGCCTTTTCTCTCTCCCTATCTATGCCTTCTCTCTCTAACACCAATACTTTGGTTTTGGCAAAAAAAAAATTGTAACTCCCGTACGTGCAACCGTTTCCTTTCATTAAAAGAAAATTAATGTAAAAATAAAAAATAGTGTGCCATGTCAGCCATGTCAAAGTTGAGTTCAAAATAAATGTTTGAATATCATTTCCAAAAAATAAAATAAAAACGAAACCAAATAAAAAGAGAAAGAAAGAAAAAGACAAAAATTCAAAATAAAAATAAAGAAAATAAGTCAAAATGGATATAAAAATAATATAAGATAATAATAATAAAGTAAAATAAAAACCATAAAGTAAAACGAATTTAAAACAAAACAAGATGAAAATAAAGTTAAAATAAGATAAAAAGTAAAAGTATAAATATATATTATGCTCAATTAAATATTCATTTTTTGGTTTTTGTTTTACTTTCTTCCTAATTATTATCTAGGTTAAAATTTATTTTTTACCCGGACGAAATTGGGTGTTGACAACTGTCCATCTTTACTTAGATTTTACTAGATAATATGAAAATTGACTTTCATAATATCATAGTAAAATATAGGTAAAGATAGAGACATTAATTTCGTCCGGATTTTGAAGAAAAAAGAGAAAAACAAATCAAACAGATACAATGACCAATTTAGACAGAGAAGAGGGTCGTGATCCAAAAGAAAGATTTAGCCAATCCCAAGGAGAGAGCCTATATGTAAGGAAATCGGTGACCAGTCCTACGGGGAAGATATCGATGCTACAAATAAATTAATGACCATTGTCTTGCAAAGGGCCTCGATGTAAACATAAGAAAATCAATGATCATTCCATTGGAGAGGGTCTCGATGTGACACAAAAATCAATAATCATTGTCTTGTAGAGGGCCTTGATGTAAAGGAATGGATGAACATTGCCTCGTAGAGGGCCTCAATGTAAAGAAAGAAATCAATGACCATTCCATTGGAGAGGGTCTTGATGTGACACAAAAATCAATGACCATTGCCTTGCAGAGGGTCTTGATGTAAAGAAAGAATCAATGACCATTCCATTGGAAAGGGCCTTGATGTGAACATAAGGAGATCAATGACCATTCCATTGAAGAGAGTCTATATCTGAAAGGATTCAGTGACCATTAAATATATATATATATATATATATATATATATATATATATATATATATGCTCAATTAAATATTCATTTTTTGGTTTTTTTTTACTTCCTTCCTAATTATTATCTAGGTTAAAATTTATTTTTTAACCGGACGAAATTGGGTGTTGACACCTAGGCATGAGAAAATGAAGGGAAAAAACACTAACTTGTTGCATTGGTTGTTGATGAATGGCATGGAAGAGAAGAAGAAGCTTGTTGAAGCGTAGTGCGATGGTGGTAGGGCACGACGACGATGGTCAATGGTGCTTGGAAGAGAATAAGAAGCAATGGAGGCACGAGAGAGAAGACCAATGGAGGCGCAATAGAGAAGATGAAGTTTGAAAAGTGAAAAGGGTTTTCACAGTTTGTAGTGCAGAAAACATATTAGATCAATTGGTTTTTTTAATCGATCTAATATGTACATATTAGATCGGTTATTTCTATAACCGATCTAATGTGTATATATTAGATTGGTTCCCCCTATAATCGATTTAAAATACTTTCTAGTATTTATAAAACTGCCACCCCGTTTTAAATTAAATCGGTTCCGCTTCAATCGATCTTATATCTTGTTCTGATATCCGCTTCAAAAGGAATTTTTATGTGCTAAAGTAAATATCCAAATGATATTATGAAGAAATTTGCAATGTCCGAGAGTAAACATGTGAAGAGTCTCATTGTTCTAGGTATTAAGATGAATAGGGATGTTGATGGGGTGATTGTGGATGACACTTACTTCAAACAAATTGTAGGAAGCTTAATGTATTTGATAGCTACAAGGTCATATATAATGTTCAATGTAAGTCTCATTAGCAGGTATATGTCAAAACCAACACGGTTACACTTGCAAGTTGCTAAAAGAATATTAAGGTGTTTAAAAGGCATAGCTAGTTATGGGATATTCTACTGGAAGGGAGGAAAAGAAGGTTTGTTTGCATTAACAAATTCTGATTATGCAGGAGATGAGGACGATTCTAAAAGTACTTATGGTTACCTTTTCTTGTTAAGTTTAGGGACAGTGTCATGAATGTCTAAAAAGTAACCAATCATTACTCTTTCAAGCACTAAGGCAAAGTTTGTTGCTTTTGTTGCTAGTGCTTGTCAAGCAATGTGGATAGGGAGAGTTGTGAGAAATTTACCCAATGCATAAGACAAAAGCACTGCTATCATGTGTGATAATAGTTCAACAATTAAACTCTTAAAAAATCCAGTAATGCATGGTTAGAAGAAGCATATTAGAGTGCGTTTTCATTTTTTAAGAGATCTTGTAAAGGATGGAGAAATTGAATTGATTCGGTACGAGACTAAAGTCTTCAAGCTGGTTTAAGAGAGAGAATAAAAAAGGTTTTATTATAGTTTGTTGAAGAGTCATTTCTCTTTAAATAAATCCTAAATTTTAGGAAAGCACTTTGTTTCTTGTTAGTTTTGTTGTCAACATAAATTATGTTGTTATTTTTATGTAATGTGTTATGAGAGGAGCAAGTTAAATAGTAATCTCTCTAATTGATCAAAAGTATCAATTTTCCCGTGTAAGATACCAATTCTTTCCAAGATTTGGTTTAGCAATATGTTATATAACATGGTGAATCAATATTTATAAGAAAAATTTTATATTGAATATATAATTATTTTTTGAACAAAATTGATTTATATATATATATATATATGTGTGTGTGTGTGTGAGAGAGAAAAAAATGTGATTTTTTTTGTTGAATGTGATTGTAGTTATTTTTGTTTTATCTTTGTCATGAACAAGAATAAAATATTCCTCCTAACCAGCTTTACTTGTTCTTTTTATTATGTAAAATGTATATTTTTAAACAAAATTTTAGATGATTGCATAATTTTTTTAATTATTATTATTATTATTATTATTATTATTATTATTATATTTCCTTAAACGAGTTCAAATGAATTATTATAGGAACTGGAAAGACGTAGTATGTTTGGAATTATATACTCATGAATTAATGTACAAGAAGAAAAATGAAGCGGTTCAAGCTATATTGTCATCTTTATTATATACATTTTACCTTAAGGTGTAAGATTATTAAAGATATTATAATACTTTTATATTAAATTGCTGTTTTGACTTTTTAATTTTTATCTACAATATTTTTCTTTTTTCACATTTTTAATTAAAATATTTAAAAATATTCCTAACTTTTATGAAAACTTTAATTTTACAAATTTTTTTTATTTTAATCTATTAAATTATTTTTATTGTAAAATAATTATGTTAAGGTTAATATTCAATTGGTTTAAAATTTAAAAAGTATGTAAAATTCAAAATTATACCAGAATACTTAATTTCTAAAAGTGTAAACGTATAAATAAAATAAATCACATATTAAAAATTAAAGAGAACAACTAGTAAAAGTAGCATGATTTTAATAATTATCTATAAAATAATCAATAATAGAGGTTAAAACCCAAAGGTCCCATGGTGTAGTGGTGAGGACATTGGACTCTGAATCAATAAGATGATTTTAATAATTATCTTAAATTTTAACTATTTTTTCTAATTTTTATTCTTTGTAAGAAACAAAGAGAGGACTATTACACAAACTTTTGGGAGAAATAATTCAGAATAGACTTATATGAATTTAATAAATAATAATAGCAGAACATTATAAACAAACATAAAATAAATTACATTGAAAGTTTATTTTATCCTTTTTTTAATGTTTGAGCATCAAATTGAAAGTACCTTTATTAAAGATTATATATATTGTATAAATTATCATAAAAAATTAGTATCACATAGACGTAGAATCTTAACAAGAAAACTTATTTAAAAGAAATTATCTTAAATGTAAAAACTAAAATTTTAAAATATCCAAGTTTAAATTATAATTTCGTCAAATCCTTTTGAGTAGTATGACAATTTAAAGAATTTTATTTTAATTAAATGAATTATTTTAGTCTTAATTTCAAAATTAAAGTTTGACATTCATTATTTCAAAAGTTAATAATAAAGTTATTTGATATTTCATAAAGGAGAAGGATTCATCATGTTTCTAGTTTTATGCAGATTGGTTAGATATGCCAAACTCTCATTGAATAAGCCCAACTTCTATCGAGCGAGAGTGGAAAATAGAATCATAGAGAGTTCTAGGTCCTTTCATTCGCTGAGCAAGTCAGAGCTCGTTGGACAAGCTTAATTAAACTATCTATAAGGACCTGAGTCACTAGGCAAGAAAAATTAATGATCATTAGACGAATTTTATTTTTAGAAAATTACAAAGATGCTAGAGGAAGCTCTAGCTAGCTGACTGTCAAAAGAAGTAATTTGTGAAGTAATCTTAGTAGAGTTTTACTAAACATTCAAGAGTGAATTACAATCGCGTGGAAACTCCTATATATAGTGGATGGAGTCTCCAAGTTTTGACCAAGGATGGAGGGAAATTAAAAAAGAATTCCATCACATGTCTCCTATCTACAACCGCACATCATGGATCAAAGGACAAGTGGCACCTCACACTTTTCATGCTTTGTACCATATGCTTAATGTGTTTAATGTGTGGTGCCTTTCATGGATCAAGTGCCATGTTGCACTCACATTTTACATGCTTTGCAACATGTGCAAATTATGTTAAATGTGAGAGCTTCTTGGCCAAGAGTGGACAACCTAGGTTGTCATTGAGCTTTAGAAGCCCAATTAAAATCTTATGTGATCTCACATGATCCTAGCCCAAGTTTAAGCCCAAGTTGAAGCCGAATTTTTAAAACAAAGCCCAAGTACATGGCCAAAAAATAAATGTTATTTTACTGAGCCAAGTACAAGTCCATCAAATCTTGACATCCTCTTTGGCCCATGTCATCAATAGCTTAAGCCCATTAGGCCCATTTGCATTAGTGTCTTCCTAACTTTTTTTGTTTCTTTTTAGTCATAATCATGCTCCTAGTGATTGAGCCTCTCGCTGGGCCTAAATCATCAGTTTGAATGATATATTATGTTGTATATTGTTAGTTGATTCAGTGTGTTGTTTGAGATTATAAATTTCTTAATTTCACTAACTTACCCTCTCTCTTTTTTTATTGTGTTTTTCTTCAGCTATGAGCAATAGATAATAGTGAAGGACAACTTGTTTCTAAAGAAGAAATCTTATATTAGAATATGAATGTGTTTTGTATATAGGTCCTCTTTGATTATAAATTCTCTTTTATTTTGAAAAAAAAAACTATTATATTAACAAGGACTTTACATATGTTATGTATATGTCTACATGTCTATAATGATGGTTTATTTGTTCTTTTTAGTTTCCTTATACCATTGGTGGAATGAGATAATTAGTAATATTATACTATTAACTAGATTGTTACAAAATTTAATTAAGAAGTCAAACTTCAGATTAAAGAAGGGTATAAATTTGCATTCATTAATATATAGTAGTATAATATAGATTAGATTAGTGGAATTTCATTTGATTTTTAGGTCAATATCCATATTTGCATACATAGAAGAAACTTAGATTCTTAATTATATCAATAACAATATACATTTATATGTATTTTTATTTTTATTTTACCATTAGTCATATTTTAAAATTATAACAAGCTCAACCTTCTAGTTATCTTATTTATACAAGAGTAGAGAAAAAACAATAATAAATATAAAATACTTATCATCTAAAAACAAGTGTACATGCATTTTTACTCTACAAAGTATATATAGTTTTTCTTTCTTTCAAATAAATCCTTTTTTTATCTCAAATATTATTTAATTTAAATTATAAATTACACAAAGTACAAATGCATATATTTTATTTAAATAAGTATGTAAAATTAAAAATAATATAAAAATAAAAATACAAAAACAACCAGAATAACAACAACAACAAGAACAAGAACAACAAAAACAACAAGAACAACAATAACAAGAACAACTACAAGAAAAAGAACAAGAACAACAACAAAAGCAACAACAACAACAACAACAACAACAAAGTCATCTAAAATATTTTCCCAACAATAAAATAAAAGTATCTTAATAAAATATAACATAAGTTTTACATACGGTTTATTAAGAAAAATGTTTTACCTGATTCTCATAAAATTTGAAAAAAAAAATAAGTTTATAATTTATGTTTAACTCAAAACACAATTTTCTTAAATAGTTTAAAAGAATATACATATATATATATATATATATAACCCTTTTTTGATTTTTTTTTTTCTAACGGTGTCTTTTGCAGGTTGAAAAATTGAGGAGAGATAATGGCATGGATCAAGCAGGCTTGGAAGAAAGAAATGGAAAACCATTCAATCACTTGATGTTTAAGACACTAGCAAGGCTTAGATCTGAGATAGTCGTGGCCTTTAGTTGCCAAGATCTATCAAGACACTTCAGCACCTTGATGTTTAACTCTTCTTTGTCATTCTTTACCCAAACCCATGAGATGGTTGACTATATGAGTGAATCTCTTTTGCACATCCGTTATAGGTTCTCCTTGCTTCATCTTGAATAGCTGATACCCATGAATCAAGGCATGTTTCCTTGCTCTCTTAACATCATTGGTTCCTTCATGAATCACTTCAAGGACCTTCCACATTTCCTTGGCACTCTTGCATTGTGAAACACGAAAAAACTCATCCTTGTTGAAAGATGAAGTGAGGATATTCTTTGCATTGCAATCATATTTAACTCTCATCCTTTCTTCCTCAGTCCATTGAGTCCATGGCTTATCAACCTGCACATTTTCAATCGTACGCTTAGGAGTATATGGTCCATTTATGATTGCATCCCATATCCCTTGATTTATTGACTCAATAAAGATTTTCATCCTAATTTTCCAAAATGGTAATTAATGCCACTAAACATAGGGGGGTTTATGAATTGAGGCACCTTTAGCAAAGGGTAACTTGTTTTCAGCCATTTCAAGTAGTTCAAAACAAATTTAGGACCTTACTTGAGAAAATTTCCAGTACCTAGCTCAAGATACCAATTGTTAGTTTTGAAATGGTTGAAATGCCAAGAAGGGGGTTGAATTGGCTAGTTAAAAATTTAGGCTATCTTTGAAAGCTAAAAACCACCTTTAATTAAATCAATTAGATCACCAAGTTAGGATGCAAACACTACTGAACTATATACTTTCAATCAGTCAAAAACAAAGTTAATCGATTGATTTTACTAAACAGATTCTGTTCTAGTATAATCAACCGATTGAAACAGAAAAACAAAAACAGTTGACTGAAAAATTGGGAAAAATGCAAAAATTCATATTTGAGTTTTAAACCAGAAATAGTGCACAAGAATAATCAAGACAGGTTCTAAATGATTATACAAACATGCTCAATGTTGCAGATATCATGAAAACATGCAAGAACATGAAAAAGATGATTAAAACACAAGTTCTTTAAACTTTAAAATGAATATGCAAGAGAGAAAGGTTAGAGAAGAGATGAGACCACGATATTTTTATATTGGTTCACTCAAACCTGAGCCACATCCAGTTTGTCAAGGCAACCTGAGCTTGACTTTGCACTATTTCAAAAGATTTACAAAGTATCCACATTTACACTTTCAAACTATGCAAAAATCACACAAAAGACTCTTGAATCACACAAGATCCATACCAACACAGCAAGAACCCTCTTGAAGACCTGGAAAACCACCAGGCACACACACAAAGCTTGAGAAAGATCAAACCTCAATGGTAGCACAATCCAGCCTACCACAAACCACTTTCTCCAAGCTTAAACCAAGCCAAAAGCTCCAATAATTGATCCAAGATCAATCTTAAACTGCTGTAAACTGTATGATCACGAAGAAGAGAGTTTTCACGAGTTTTCAGAACAATTTCGCGCTAAAAAATGATTAACAGACCTCTCTTTTGAAAATCACAGCTTTTATAGTCAAATTGTTATGAAATTCAATGGGTTGATTTCCAAATCAATCGGTTGATTTCACTTGACTTAATTGAAATCCATCGATTAAAAAATAAATCAACTGATTGAATTTGTTGCAGTTTAAGACTACTGCAGCCAACCTTTTAACCTGTTGAAAAACCATTCAACATATTAAAAGACACATTTTAACTTGTTGAAAAACCATTCAACATGTAAGGCCCCCATTTTTATTTCTGCCCTAAAGTTAGTGGGCTGCCCTTGTAAGTGGGCCTAAGGCCGGCCCAACGTATAATGTCCTTAGGTCTGCCCTAATTCCACACTCACTTTAACTCTTTCAGAAATCAGTTGTCACCCTTCCACTCCGTGAGAGAGAGCTCTGCTAGGGTTTGGAGTCGTCACAACATTTGCAAGCTCGGCCTCGTTCTTCCGTCCCACCTCGCAAAACTGTCCCATGAGCTATTGATCTTCATTGTTCGAGTGTCAAAGCTGTAGCTAAACCAGGTACGGGAAGTTAGGGTTCCAGTTTTTGGATGTTGCTTTGGTCGTTCTTGAATTAGTTACTGATTTTATGAATGAATGCTTCGATTTGATGTGTGAGGATGCCTTGTATGCTTGGTTGGTTCGAAAAACATGGTTGTTGCAGGTGAAACAGTGGCAATACCTGTTAATCTTGCCCAGGCGAGACAATCAGGGATTCGCCCAAACTCCTTTTACGCGAGAGGTCGCCCAGGCGACCCGCTCAACGTTTTGAGCGAGCAGACAACTCGCCCAGGCGAGAGGGGTCTCGCCTAAGCGAGATCCCGCGTTGCTCATGCCCCTGATCTTGTGCCCTCGCCTAGGCGGAGGGGGAACTCGCCTGAGCGAGACTGTCTCGCCTGAGCGAGACCCCTCAGCCTGAGCGAGGTGTTGGGCGAGACAGTGCAATGTGGGATGTTTTTCTTGGTTTTGTATGGATAATGCTGGCTTGGTTTTGAGTATTATGTGTGAGTATGATAGAGTAATGCAAGTTGTGAATCGTGTATAAAGGGTGGACATGAGTTTTGCATGAGATTGAAATGAAAGGGTTGGTATGAAAGAGGCATGATAACGATATGAATTGGAAGTCCTTGGTACATGAATGGGTTATAACGAGATGAAATGTGTTGGGCCTGGAACATGAAAGGCGTTGGCTTAAAGGTTGGTACAATTAACATATACATGCGTAGTGAATATCAGTTTGGTTGTGCGGTTGTGTTTTGTATGTGTCAGTGCATAATTCCTTGGGGTCTCTAGGTGAGACTTTCAGGGGCGCGCTTCAGTGGTCGGGACGTAATTCCATGGCCCCTGTTAGTGGGTGTCCATGGTGGTGCCCCATCTGTATAACTAGGTAAGGATTCAAGGTAAGGACTGCATCCTGACACTCTAAGGGGCCAGTTAGTCTCACTTAGAGCGGACTGACTCCTGTGGTGGGAGTAGCAGGAGGCCTGAAACTCATTAAGGGCTAACCTTGTGGTGAGGGAGATTTGATTCATCGTAACACTTGTAACACATAGCTCGGAGATGAGCAGCTCAGGGTCGAGCAGGGTTATCCACCACAAGTGCAAGCATCCGCTGAATCCGACTAAGTTATACGAATCCAGATGAGTCGAGTCGAGTCGTAGTGTATTGAATGAGGAGTCATAACATGCTTGGTTGTACATGGATATGGGATGATGATAATGCATTTGACTGTATGATGAATATGTATTGGCTCTAGCTTACCCGTTTGTTTGTATGGTCGTATTGTATGTGGTTGTTCTTCTTGCGATGATCATCAATTCGATTGATGGGAGCAGATGGGCGAAGTTCTCGTGGTCAACAAGGGAATGGTGATTCCGCTGCTTAGCTATCTAGGCTGGAGTTTTCTTCATGTTTTCTTAGGGCTATGGCCCATGTATCTCTTTGTGCATTTCTACTCTACATTCTTTGTTAGACCTGTATTCAGCTTTCCTTTGGCATCGTGGTGTGCCCTAGTTTTGTAGGGGTTGTGTTGAGGACCCCAAGATTACGCTACAATATTATTATTGTGTGACGTTTTCCTTTAATTTCGCTTAATAATTAAATGGGACGTTACACAACAGATTAAAAAACATAACAAAGACCAAATACATCTAATTAATGCTACAAGATCTACAATATAAATTACAAACATCAAATACATTTTCTTAATGATGTAACCATGTGGAGAGCACATGTTCCAGCCTTGATCAACATGGATATCATCAAATCTTTTTTCCTTCATCAATGTAGGCTTCACTCGATTGTAATGGCTTCAAGATAGTTCAAAAGAGCTTCATTAAATCTTCATCAAATCTTGAAGAAGCATACCACCTTGGTTTCTCATGTCAACAACAACAACAACAGTCTATACTTCTATACTATTATATAACGAGATTCTCCATTTTGGTGAACACATTTATTTTTCATTTTTATCCTTTAAAAATTTACCTTTTAAATTAAAATTTTTACTTTATCAATTTTATAACCTGTTTTTAAAATTGATATTTTTTGTTTAACATTTTTATAATTTAACGATTTTTTAAAATTAAAATAAACATTTATAATAAAATTGTAAAATCATTTATATTTATTTGTATATTTACAATAAATAATATTTTTTTATTATCATAAAAGAAAAGTAAAAATTACACATGTATTTTTAATAATAATAATAATAGTAGTAATGATATACTTATATAAATCAATTTATTGTTCAAATATTTAAAATTATGAGACCATAATTGCTGTGAAATAAAATAAATTTATTTTAATTTCAATAAAATACATGAAATACTAAAACGTGACAATGTAGCTAAAATTCCTTTTATATATTTACATATTTTAAAATAGTAAAGAACTTAACTGACGTTGACCCGTGAAAATTTTCAAATAAAATCATATGATACTGATTTTATAATAATAATAATAATAATAATAATAATAATAATAATATTATTATTATTATTATATTTAATATATATTTTAATTAAATATATTAGTTTAATATTGTTCTTGTTAAAAATTGTTGTCATTTGGTGGTTTTAAATAAAGAAAGGTTGTTTTCAATGTAGCTTTTTCCTTATCAGTAACAGGTGTTTCTCCTAATATTTTGAAGTACAATTATAAATACGTTAATAACTTGATTATTATTTATTTATTTCTAGGAATCATAATCATACATCACTATTTTATCACTATGCATATTTTTTATTCAAAAACCCTAATAATGTAACCCTAACAATCACTGAAATTCGTTGCAGGTGATTTCCTCTGATAATTTCGTCTTCATTCCCTTCCTCCTTGCATAGTGGTTCATCACAATTTATTTATTTTTAATCTAATTTTAGACATTTTCAAACAATATTCATGATTCGTCTACATTTGAAAAGATATTGTTTCTTTATTCTTTCTTCATTGCAGAAAGAAGATGAAGTTCACCAAGTTATCAGGTTCCTCTAAGAACCACGGTGATTTGTTGGATCCTCACATGGTACCCTTTAATTCCTTTCTCCACATCTTTTTGAATTCTGACTAATTTCTTATGTTTGTGCTTTTATTTTTGCATTTTGTTTTTTGAGATTTTGATATGATTATCCTGATACAATAGTTAGTATTTAAAATTGGCCTTTCGTTCTGGTTTTGAAAAGAAGTTTTTTTTTTTTTCAAGGTTATGTTTATGACTTTTAAACTTCTTGTTTGCTCTAGGTTAAAGTTGAGACAATATCATAATCAAAATAGAAGTATATAATTGCATAAGTTCTTAACATATAAAATAAACATGACTTAATCAAATATAGGGCTCTTTTTTTTCCAACATGGGTTAGTTTCAGAAGTAAATTACAGAAAAGTGTTAGGGTGAAGTTATGTTGCCTCGACGTCTAAAGTAAAGTCATTAGATATATGACCAGTTTCTTTGTAATTTTCCAAAGGAAAAAGTTCCTTCCTTTTTTAAAGGAAAAAATTACTCTGATACCATTATTCTTAAATAATTACCATTTCACATCAACTTTTCTTAATAAAATTTTATTATTTAAATAAAATATTAATTTATATGAGTGTCAAATAGAAATATTGGTGTCAAACTACCATTTTCCTTTCTCAAAAGAAAAAGTTACTTTGACACCACTATTTCTAAATAACTACCATTTGACACATATTTTTTCTAATAAAATGTTATTATTTAAATAAAATATTAATTTATATGAGTATGAGATGAGAGTATTGGTGTCAAACTCCCACCTTTCTTTTTGAAAAGAAAAAATTACTTTGACACCATTATTTCCAAATAACTATCATTTGGCACAAATTTTTTTTAATAAAATATTAATTTACATAAAATATTAATTTTTATGAGTGTTAAAATGAGAGTATCGTGTCAAACTATCGCCTTCATTTTTCAAAAAAGCAAACATGACTTCAGTTTAATGACTTTTAACCGGAATAACTAAAGTCGTTATAGGAATGTGAACCGTTTCAATTAAAAATCGTAATACTGGAGTCGAATCGTCATGATACATGACGATCTTACCTTTTTGAAAATTTTCAATAACACCTTTTACATATCTAATGATTTCACTTCAGAAATCACTATAAATTACCATGAATCAACACCACTTCACCCATATTTATAATTTAACTGTCAACCAACCATTTTCAAAACTAATCCACATTTAAATAAAAAGCCTCAAATATAGAGTTTAATATGAAATTTTACATTTTAGAACTTTAAAATTCAACTATCATATGTCATTGCACGAAAAACTACATAAAAAAGAAAAAAAAAACATTAAATATGAAACAAATCAGACTCGTGTAAAAAATATAACATAAACTCTGACAACAAATAGTGATACACAAACACTTTGACTAAGTTTACACTAGTTATATGGTTAAGTTTTAATAAAAATAATAATAAAAATATTTTTTAAAATTACTATTCAAAATCTATTTTACAGGTTAATTTTTTTTAGATTTTAAAACGTTGGATTTAGTTTATAAATTTTTTATTAATAAATTAAATTTCTTTTCATGGAAATTTTGGTTGAAATTTACTAGGACTATAAGGTTTAATAATAAGAATTTATTTTATTGAAGAAAGATCTGCATAGCTTTTACAGAAAAATTAAATGAAAAGCAACTTTTTAAGTTTTATTTAAAAAGAAAAAGAGAAGATTATTTTCAATTCAAAGTATAGGATTTCGGATTTAGAGTTTTAAAATTTTCACTTGTTTATTTTTATCTGATTATATATATTTTATCTAAATTAAATATTATGCTAATAAATCACTTGAAAAATCTATTATTTGATGATTTTATAAATATTCTATCTATTCAATAAATTAGTCGGAAAATGTATAAAGATCTTATTATACTTTAATTTAAATGATAAACAAATAATTTAAAAAAAAACAAATGTTAATAAAATTTAAAAATATTATATTATGATAAAATAAATATATAGGTGTATATTAATAGTTTATTATTGATATGGTTTAAGCTTTTGAAGAACCTAACATTGCTTTCTTACCGAAATTTTGTTTGTTTTCAGCTGCGAAACAATTTATGCAAACGAAAACATGGCGAGATTCCGTTTGTTGATTTTGGAGACCTTTTAATGGCTTCTGTTCTCATAACCAGTAAAGATATATTTTATGATCGTTTTAGGTTTACACTTATTGTTTGCTCCTACATACACCATCGCATTGATTTTGTTGATTTGCCAACTCCTGCAATTCTTAAGGTCAGACTCCAGCTTATTAATGTCACATGCATTTACTCATTTTCCGTTCTCTCAGTTTTCAGGAAGGAATACAAGTGTCTAGTAATTTCTTTTTGGAAAATTATAAAGTTTTGTTCACAATGACAATACACATCTCATAATATTTCAATAGGTAAAAAAAAGTTTCAAATGACTTGAAAAGAGAAAAAAATGTTTTGTATATATTAAAAAATAAATTTTATCAAATTTTATTAAAAAAATTTGTCAAAATATCATAATCCTTTTTTTATAAAGTTGAATCTCTTTCGTACTTTTTCTCTAGTAAATATATTTTAAAATACAAATATTATTTTATTTATGTTGTCATTCATCAAATAATTTCAATATAGCATGAACTCGTATGAATCAGACATTAAGATCAATTTTTGCCTCTGATATCTTCTTCTTTTGATATACATAATTGTTTCATTTTTACTTAACATTCGCTTTAGACTCACACGTATTCTCACCATGTGAACATATTTGAGGTTCAAACAGTTTTTGTTGGCAGGAATGATAACGATGTTTCAGAATGGGATATTCATTTTAGTAATTTATGTAGTTCATGATTGTTTGCAGCCTGTTGAACTTTGGAGTGGTAAGCAGCTATTTAACATTCTACTGCGAGCACAAGCGAATGTGGGAGCCTGTGTTGATCTTACTGTTGAGGAGGAAACATACACAAAGCTTGATGACAAGAAAAGAGAAGTGAAAACACTGTGTCCGAATGATGCCTTTGTTTACTTTCGTAACAGTGAGTTGATATCTGGTCAAATTGGAAAGGCTACTTTGGGTTAGTTACTGTAAAATTAACTTCCTTCTATTTCCTTTAATATTACTACATGTTTTTGTTTTTTATAACTGCACATAAACTTAGATTCTCAATTGTATATGTTTGGATAAAATTAATACTGAGGTGCAGGAAATAAGGAAGGACTGTTCTCTGTGATACTGAGAGACTGTAAAGAAGATGCAACTGCATCCTGCAAGAATCGTTTGGCTAGATTCAGGTAAAGTGTTTGCTTTATTGGTAGACGAAATATTTGAATTCAAAACCATATTTTTTATTGATTAGTATTTTGCATTTGGATGGTTGGATTTAGGAGCTTCACAAAACATGATGATTTTCAACAACAAAAGATGCTGACTGAAAAGACACATGAAATACGTTCAGACATTTATAGGAAATACGAAGAGCTTGTCTGTGTTGGCCATCAAAGCCTTTCTGATTTCCCTAAAAGTCCAAAACACTCTGATGTATGTTCTGTTCTTAATAACACGTTCAACTCCATCTTCGATCATTGTTGTTACCTTAAGTTGTTTTCTTGTTGATTTAGATTAGCTTTCCTATTTTCTTGGTTTGCTTTTTTTATCATGATCCCGTGATTCATTCATGATTTAATTTACATTTGTTCACTATTAGTGTAATTGAGACCAGCGATTCATGTTTCATATATATCACTTTGTAACATGTCACAACAGATGGGCAAAAGCATCAAGTAACTTTTTTTCAAAATTATTGAAATGAGCATTTTTGAAAAAAAAAAATTATAGAAATGAAAGTTCATGTGAATTATGTACAATTTTATTTTATTTTTAAGTTGATAGTTCTTTATATTCCAAACTAAAATCATGTCAAGATGACACTCAATTTTAGTCATGGCTGATATGAATTTAATTTAAAATGTTCTTAATTAAAATTGTATTATCTTGACAAAAGTTTTACTTTAAAAATGCTTTATTTCGAAATTGTGTCATTCTAACACGATTTGATTTTTCATGGTAAAAATCGTACTACATTGACATGACTCATTGATTTTTGTAACTTCTTTAAAATTGTTCATCTCAGATAATTTTTTTAAAAAAATTGCACCTGAATAGTGCTTTTGCCCGGTATAACATTTAAAATCACTCCTGTATGCATACAACTCTATAATTACAGCAAAGTTGTTCAACCATTTGTTGCAGAAAATGGCTCTAAAGATCATTATGTTGCTTAGTTTTAGAATATGGAAGGTGCTTTAGGCTATGAAGGTGTTAGAACATACTGGTTAGTGCTACATTGGTATAATTGATAGAAGTATTAGGTCATTACGTGAAAATATCAATCTTGTTGAATATCTTAACATTGAATATTGTTGTGCTGATCTTGGTGCAGGCTAAAGGTTTTGTTGTTAACCCCTTTTACCGTGGATTGTCGGTTACTGAGTTTTTCTTCCATTCAATGAGAGCGCGAGAAGAGCTTCTTGATAATATATATAGCAGAAAGGTTCTTATTTTGAATTTGAATAAATTATGCATCATATATTATTCTTAATTTAACAAATTAATTCAATTATATGAACTATTAAGACCAGGTAATATCTCTAGAGTAATTGATGGCATATGAATCAAGGCTACTATTACTTGTTTGTCACTTGGATATGAAACTCAAAAGAAACACTTCACCAAGTCTTCACTAATTTATTTTCATACAAAAGTCATCTAAAATATTTTCTCAACAATAAAATAAAAGTTTCTTAATAAAACATAATATAAGTTTTACATACGGTTTATTAAGAAAAATGTTTTACCTGATTCTCATGCGAAAAAAAATAGGTTTATAATTTATGTTTAAATCAAAATACAATTTTCTTAAATAGTTTAAAAGAATATATATATATATATATATATATATATATATATATATTTAACCTTTTTTTATTATTTTTTTCTTCTAACTGTGTCTTTTGCAGGTTGAAAAACTGAGGAGAGATGATGGCATGGATCAAGCAGGCTTGGAAGAAAGAAATGGAAAACCACTCAATCACTTTCTATTTTTATGCTTACATTAATTTGTTCTAAACTACTTTATGTTACTAATTTGTGTAAGCACAATGTCTTTTCTCAATTCAACAAGTGATTGCCACTCTAACTATATGCTCAAAATGTTTATGAAATTTTTCTAATTACAAACAATTAACCATTGAAAATATATTTTTAAAACAATAAATTTCATTTAATTATAAAAATGATGAAATTAAATAATGAAAAGACAATGAAAACAAGGTAACAATGAATACTTTCGCGACAATTTTAAATCATCACTAAATGGTTTATACACAACCACGTCTTTAAAACTGCACTATACTAACCTTATAAATTTTATTTAATATGAAATATTTAAAAGTAAAATAAAATAACACGTAGTGATAGTTCAAATAGCAGCCTTAATAGTAAATTGCAATTAATTTTAAAGCTTCAATTTTGTTTTAGAATACAATATAGCATTTCAATAGTTTACTTATGTAATACTAGTATACTATATATATATTAACTTAATATTGGCAAAATAATTATATTCAAATTATATTAATCATTAATATATTTTATTGAAAAATCGTTTAATAGGAAAACAAGTTTAATGCTAGAAGAATGTGAGAAAACATTCTATTAAACCTAAACAAAGTGGAAACTTAAATATCACACAAATTTTGGTAGGGGAAACCCCTTGAGGAGAGAGTGTTCTCCTATTTCTTATTGTTTTCATTTTATTCAATAAAAAACATTGTTTTCTTTCTTATTTCAATTCATGATTTCTAACATAGTTCCAATCAGAAACGTGTTCCTTTGTCATAGACAAAGAAAGAAGCCTAATATATATTAGGCAAATGTTTAGTCTACCACTACCTAATTTGGCTACATGCAGAGAGAGGCATATTCTATTTAACAACAGAGTTGGCGTAGATGTAGAACGGATATATTGTATTTAAAAGAGATGTAGAGAGTCAACTTCTTCATACATTATAAACATAAGTGTGCATAATCAAGATACCAACAGAAATTGGTTCAAACTAGAAAATGTTTTTCACCTGCATAGAAGAAGTCCACCATTGTTACGAACCAAACAAAACTATGATATAAGAGATAGAGAAAAAATGAGGGCAGTGTGAATGGTATATTATTTGCAATGAAAAGGATCTACCATTGGAAAAAAACCTCCCATTATCCGGAGCATAGCTCCTATAACAGAAAAGCATAACAATTTCCGCATGCCCTCACCCCTATTGGCGCCCAAGCTAAATAACAGAAAATACTCTCTCACATCTAATAATCTCCCCCACTAACTCACGCCACCTCAGCTTCCCACGTTTTGCTTCTTTCTCTTGTGCTCATAAACCTTCCACACCTTAGGTGTCATGGACCCCTCATGGGCCAATGACTCTTTCAGCCCATACCCATGTTGGGCTCCATCAATGTCACTCCCTTCAACAACAGGCTTGTCCTCAAGCCTGATATTCAAAAATTGACTCCTAATCACAATTTCATCCTCCCATGTGGAATCTTCTACAGATTTTCCATCCCAGTGTATCAACCATTGATTTACTCTTTCTCCTTGTTTCATGATGTTGCAGGAAGCTAGAATAGTAAGCAGCTCAATTATTTCGACTCCTTCCCTCTCTAGATCTCTTGGCAATTTTGTTTGAGACTTATAGTCTCCAATAGCTTTTTTAAGAAGTGAAACATGGAACATTGGATGTATCTTCGAGGTAGCAGGAAGTTTTAAGCGATAAGCCACCATCCATATACGTTCTAGCACTTCAAAAGGTCCATAATATCGAGCCGACAACTTTGGGCTGATGCGAGCTAATACTGAATGCTGCCTGTGTGGTTTCAACTTCAAGAAAACACATTCTTCAACTTGGGAACAACGTCCCTGCCTATGCCATCACCTACGATTAACATCGTTGCCGTCAACGTGAAAAAAAGAAGTAAAAAGTTGTTTTTGAAAAAAACTTCGCAAATCCTCGTTGCATATCACTGTGCCTCCCAGACCAAAGGTACTTTTCTTTTCCACTGTGCCTCCGAAGTCCACCATCCCTTCGAAGTCCTCTGTACCTGCGAAGTTCTCCGTCCCCTTTGAAAGTCCACCACCACGATGAAGTCCACTGTTCTTGGATAATATTTCACTTAGCTAGCTCAAAACTATTTGATGTGTTTTATTTCTATGCTATTTAAATTTTGATTAAGTATTGAATGTTGTTGTTTGTACTCTAAACTATCAAACAATATTTGGTTAAAGAAATGTAGTATGTGTCTGGCATTGTTGTTGTGATGCAGACCTTTTTATTCACTTAAGCCACATTCAATGATAAAATCATACTGCATATGATATTTCTGCACACACTGACTGAATAATCTGGTGACCCCTGATGTATTATGTGGTGACTTGTCCATAACATTTTGCACAAAAATATCAATTGGGGTTTGGTATATGAGTAGTAAAGTTCTTCCCCACTTACAATGACAAGAATGACTCTTAAAGCATGTGTGCAAGGTGTGTTGAACCTAATTAATATTGGTGTCACATAATTGGTCCACAAAATCCACCACATATAAATTAAGTCTGCACGAAATATATGGTGACCACACAATTCATAAGTGGTGACCTTCCCTGAACGTTTTGCACAACTTATTCACCCCTGCTATGTTGTAAGGATATCCACAACTAAAACCTTGAGGCTGTTAGGGAATACCTCGATGACAATTATAATAGGTATATATACTCCTAAAACAAAAAAGGTGGGGAATAATTAGCCCACAAGTGCTTGAGCACACACATCATAACATTGACTGAATAATCTGGTAACCCCTGATGTATTATGTGGTGACCTGCCATAACATTTTGCACAAAAATATCAATTGGGGTCTGGTATATGAGTAGTAAAGTTCTTCCCCACTTACAGTGACAAGAATGACCATAAAAGCATGTGTGCAAGGTATGTTGAACCTAATTAATATTGGTGTCACATAATTGGTCCACAAAATCCACCACACATAAATTAAGTCTGCAAGAAATATATGGTGACCACACAATTCATAAGTGGTGACTTTCCTTGAACGTTTTGCACAACTTATTCACCCCTGTTATGTTGTAAAGATCCACAACTAAAACCTTGAGGCTGTTAGGGAATACCTCAATGACAATTATAATAGGTAAATATACTCCTGAAACAAAAAAGGTGGGGAATAATTAGCCCACAAGTGCTTGAGCACAAACATCATAACACTGACTGAATAATCTAGTGACCCCTGATGTATTATGTGGTGACCTGCCATATCATTTTGTACAAAAATATCAATTGGGGTCTGTTGTTTGGGTAGTCACCTTCTTCCCCACTTCGGAGGCACGATAGAGAAGAAATTTGCCTTTGGTCTGGGAGGCACGGTGATATGCGACGAGGATCTGCAAAGTTTTTTTCAAAAATAACTTTTTGCTTCTTTTTTCACGTTGACGGCAACAATGTTTATTGTAGGTGACGCGGCAAGTTGGAAAATGGTAAGTTAACTTCAAATTTTCCTTCAATCACGTCCCAGCCCATTTTCCTAAAGTTAAAATAAACTAAATACTATTTTCCACGTAAGGTAGTCAAAAAGTAGTGAAAATGGGTAGTCAATATTAGAGCTGTCAAAATGGGTTGGAACCTGCGAGCCAACTAGGGATGGCAACGGGGCGGGGCGGGTACGGGTATCATGATCCCATCCCCATCCCCATAATAAAAATTCATCCCCATCCCCATCCCCAAACCCAACGGGTATACAACTTTTGACCCATCCCCATCCCCACCGGGTAACGGGTATTTTCTTATACCCATACCCATACCCATTTTTTTATTGTTCCATATATCAATTAAATATTTTTTATAAAAAAAATTTAAAAATCACACCAATGGAATCATGATACTATCAAAATATTCAATATT
>Ga0214544_1000713_pt1 | contig 63880 bp, 30 predicted proteins | sample CNSS3metaG_FD_160074 | JGI IMG/M metagenome (GOLD analysis project Ga0214544, IMG submission 160074) | Root nodule microbial communities from cowpea collected in UCLA plant growth center, Los Angeles, California, USA - CNSS3 | ecosystem: Host-associated > Plants > Roots > Nodule | place: USA... | reverse complement strand
AAAATATACACTATAAAAAAAAAAAAATATATATATATATATATATATATATATATATATATATATATATAAAAGGTTCTTTATTATTTATAAAAGGACCTAGTAAACAGGTTGTGAATTGTGTTTGGTATTTAATCTATCAAATAGATTCATTTCATTTATATCTAGACCAAACCTAAGATTTTTTACCAAATTGAAAAAACTCGTTATCAATGTTTCCATTGCATATAATTAGTTGAATAATAAAACAATATGTCACATTTTCTTAGATTTACATAGCATCATTTAGGTTTAACTTTTAGAATAATCCTCTGTTCAAACATAAGATAAGTGGAGGGATAGTTGTTTAGAGGCGAGGGGAGTATTTGTTAGGAGGAGAAGAACAGTTTTTAGGAGAGGGAAAATTATATTTTTTCTAAATTTTTCCAATAATGGAAGGAAGGGGATAAGAAATTTTTTTCACAAAGATAACTTGTTCGTTTAAGTGTATTTTAGGACACGTTGTAATTCTTTAGCATACACATTCCAAAAGAAACATCTAGATAACATACATAAAGTATCAACATCTTACAAACTATTGCTTTTGAAAGCCTTTGGGTTGAGCATATATAAAATCGTGTTTGTTTAGATAACATTTATACGCCAATGATTTAGTTTAATGTTGGTTAAGTAAAAAAAATGGTACGATGAATACTTTTACGTGTTATATATAATATAATATGATTGTTTTGAATTAGTATTCGGTTTAAAATAATGAAATTTGATTATTTTAATAATAAAATACTTAATTATGAATATAAAATTTATAAACGAGTTCTATTATTTTAAAATATTTTATTTTTCTACAAATTAGTTTTCTGTAACCCTTTTTCTTTTATCTAGAAATTCTAACTGTGTGATCATCTGTTTGAAAATCGGAGACTGCATGTGTGATGTTCAAGATGAGATCTTCAAGTCTAACTGATCAATTTCTCCGTTTAAGTAGGTTGATTTTCAACCCTTCTTTCGGTTGAACTCTGTTCTTTTTTGCATGCGTCTCTCTTTGAGCTCACATTTGTCATTCCAGTACTCTTTTCGGTTCATGAGGGTATGATCTAATCGTTTCTATGGTAATTTTATGTATAGATAAAGTACTTTGTAACCAGTGACAGATCTTCAACAAATATTTCAGAGGTGCCAAAATCTTTATATAAATGTATAAAAAATATCGGGGATACCACGTAAATTAAATACATTTAAAATATATTAAATTTTTTTAAATAATTTAAATTATATATAAATTTATATAAATATAAAAATATTGGGAGCCCCAAGGCTCCCTTGTGTCACTAAAAAGGTCTGTCTCTGTCGATAACTTAGAAAATGTTTTGGCGTTGTTAGAGTCGGTTGAAGAATTTTACCAAGTAAGACAAGCTAGCCTTAAACTTATGTATAAATGAGTGTTTCAGATTTGTGCATGTGCTTGGATTGATAATTATGATTTTGGTTGGTTAATCTGGTTGATTTAGATTTATAATTCTCGTTGTATGTGGTTGTTTGATCTTGTGGTATTTGGGAATAAATTGAATCTGAGACATTGGTCAAATTGATACCAATATTTATGTTTTAAAAATTGTTAAGGATCAATATCTAAACAAGGAGTACCAATTTAAATTATGAAACAGGTCCAGATCACTTTAAAACCAAAAACTGTATATGTTGTTTTCTGATATGGCGTTGAGCGACATTCTCTACCGTTGAGCACCACATTTTTGCAAATTGATCAGCGTTGAGTGGCATACAGGTGGCGCTAAGCGCTAGTGTTCATAACAGGTCTGAAAGTGATATAACTCAAAGGCGTTGAGCACCAGACTTTAGCGCTGAGCGCCAGTTTTTACAAGGCAAATGATGTTGAGCGTCAAATGCCTTGTTTTGCTTATTTCTACTGTTTGGTTGTTTGCTTTCTTTAATTGTTGTGTAATTGTGAAAATAAAGTATATGATTGATTTATATTATGAAACAAAGGAATGTGGTGAACTGTTGTAAGGTATTTCCCAGAGAGGAAACCCATTGATGATGTGTATTCACTAGGATGTACCTTGAGGTTAGGATTGTTCCATTTTGTAAAGCTATCTTAAACTCTACTAGCTATTCATACTCATATAGAGGAGAATGGTTAGGTGGTGAGAGTAGCACAAGGTATTTTCATAAAGGTGGTTCGATTATTTTTATGATTGTAATGGATTAACCTTGTGTGTGCTAGCTCGATAGAGAAACTTGTATCTCCACAAGTGCTCAAGTTCACAGGTCTAACTCAAATGCAAGTATCCGGATAATATCAAATTTAGAAGAGTTTGCTTGATAATATGGCATGTTGAGTGATTGTGTTTTATATGCTACATGAAGCTTATATATATGTGAAAATGTTAAAGACGTATATGTATTATTTATTCAGCTAACTTACCTTGTATGTTTTCTTGTTTGTCTTGTGTTATGTTTTTTTTTCTTTTGTTACAATCACCAATGTAAGGTGTGAGTAGAAGATGATGCATGCATTGATGTATTAGTGGATGTTGAAGAGCCTTCAGTGTGAGGCTTGTGATAGTTGGTTAAGATATATTTAGACTTTTGGCATAAACACCTAATGATTAAAACTTTAAGTTTCTTCTTATATTTATATAGTTATAATTCTTTTTGATAACTGTATAGTCTATTCCATTAATGTGTGAATTTTATTTGTCTTCTTTATTTAATAGTTTCACTATTAAACAATATTTTACATACTAAAAATTATTTATAATATAAAAATGCATTAATATATATATATATATATATATATTTAATAGTATATATATGAACTAATTGGAACCAATGAAATATTAGAGTAAATATAATTAAAATTAAGTTAAATGATATATTTTTTTAGTTTCAAATTCAGTACGCCTAATACAAATTAATTAAATATAAATATATCGTAAAAATAATAAATATTTAATCTTATTATTAAAATAAAAATTATTTTATCAGGTAAATATTATTCTACGAGTAAATATTTTATATCACACGTACTTACAGCTAAACAATAATGGTTTATTATCTAACCTGCAGTATTACGGTTTCATTGATTAAGTTATAAAACATATTCATAAATATTTTTTAAATTTTCAATATTTTGAGAATTATTGATAATGTTGTTGGTAATGGGTAAGCCTTAAAATGCACAAAAATTATTGATTTTGTTTTTTTATTATTGAAGGTTTTAAATTTTCAAATTACTTACTTTAATAGCTCTTTTTTATCGATAAATATAAATTTTATCATTTATTATATTGATTTTTGTTAGCATGAGAATTTAAAGCAAACCTTTTTCTTTTTTTTTATTCATCAACTTTTATCATGAAATCAAATTTATTCCTTCATTTCACATAATAACCTAAATTAATCTAATCATGATAAGGCTGAGTTGTTTAACTAAAAAACAATTTTAACCAAAACCAATTAATTTTAAATGGATTGAATTGAAAATTAATATAAATGAGCAAAAATACCTTAAAGTAATACATCTATTGAGGTAATGCATTACTTTTATTATATAAATGATACATTCATTATTGTAATTAATTTATGTGAAAAATATTAAATTGGAGTTATGAAAAAAATAAGTAATAAAGTGTTCGTAATTATTGTAAAATTATTTAGGATATGCTATATTTATTAGCCACGAAAAGTGTGCATGTATTGGGATGAATCTTGGTGGGTCCTAATTGTGGTCCACCTCATTTTTTCTAGACTCTTCTAATTTAGCTTGATAAGGATGAATGTTGCAAGGGATAAGAAATAATGTTAGGTAAATATTTAGAATAATACCTTAAATATATAAATAAAATTAATATAAAATTATTACTGCCTATTCAAGATCTTATTGACTTCAATATTTTAAATTGAACATTAATTTAATTATTAAATGTTTATTATTTATTTATTTATTTATTTATTTTAGCTATTTAAATGTTAAATAACTAATGCCCTTTAAAGAGAGGTAAAATATTTTCATTTCATGTCTTTATTATATTTTAATTTTTAAATTATAAAGACAAGGGTGCATATTTTGTAGTAAAAACCAAATTTTAAGTAATGAAAATAAGTTGAACGATACATGTTTGGTAAATTTTTTCCCTAAACATTTTAAAATAATAAAAAAATGCTTTCTTATAAATTTAAATTAATTAATGTATAAGTTAAAAATTAAAATTTTTAAAAAAATTATATATATTTTTAACAAACTAACTTATGTATAAATTAACTTTAATTTATGAAAAACTTATTTATTTATTGATTTTCTTTGAAATTCTAGGAAAAAACTCATTTCAAATAAAATTTTATTTAGACAGACCTAAGTTATTTTAAAAAATTACACACACACACACACACACACACATATATATATATATATATATATATATTAACAAACTAGCTTATGTTTAAATTAATTTTAATTTATGAAAAAAATATTTATTTATTGATTTTCTTTGAAATTCTAGGGAAAAAAATCCACTTCGAATAAAACTTTATTTAGACTAGACCACATTTATTTTCAAAATTTTGAAGTTTGAGTTTGGCGTTACTTATTTTTTTAGGTTTGACTTAACTTAATTGTAACTCTCACTTCTTCAGTTAGCCAAGTTAAAGGTCTAATATTTTAAATTAAAACTTTTATATAGGGTACTTATTCTAACTGGCTCTTAAGACAATAGAATTTTATGCAAACTACAATTTATAAAAATTAAATCTTTACAAAATTAAAAGCACAAAAAAAAAGGAAAACTAGATTTTATAGGAGACAGTGTAACATTTTTATCTAATATAATTTAAAAATATATATAATCCAACATTTACCGTAATTTATTTAAAATCTATTTTGTAGTGAAACTTTGAAATAGAGCATATAGCTTTAGTCTTAAGTAAATTTAACTCTTTATATAAATTAACATTCTTAAACATTTAAAAAAGAAAACAAAAAACCACATCTAATTTATTGGTTTGAGTCCTCATGTCAATCAACACATTTAATATACATTTAACTATGACAATAAATATGCGTTTTTTTAACGCATATTAATAATTTGAAATACCAAATGAATATTCATAAAAGAATACTAATTATATTTGTATTTATTTAAATAAACCAAGTTGTTTAATTTAAAAGATATTTTATATTTCATTTTAGGACAATTCTATTTGCACCACTTTTCTCTCACCACACCCCCTGATTTTTTTTTTCACAGTGTTATTTAATAGGTACCTCTAACCCTTCACTTTGCATCCCTCACTCATCTCTTTCTCTCTTCTTCCACCTTCTTCACTCACACAAAAAACCAGAAAAGGTTTGTCCTTTTCTGGTTTCTCCCTCTCTGTTGCCCTAGTTTTGCAGCACCACCTTATACCCTATTCATCGGTTAGTTTCAATCTTTTAATATATTTTTTCTTCAATTTCATAGATTAGCCTATAAGTTAGATTATAAATTATGTTACAAACTATTTTCTGAAAACTATTTTTTGGAACTCACTTTTTAAAAACATGTTTTCATATATATCAAAGGTGACAATATCTTAGACACTTTTGAAATTCAATTTCTGAAAGCATTAATATTTTGACACTCTCGAAAGTTAAATCTTCAAGTGTGGTTATATCTTTCACTTTTGCTTAATTGTGTGGTTGTTCCTATGGTGTTCACCATTTCTTTTCTTTATTTTTTTAAATCGTGCAAATAGATGAATGTAATTGTATTATTTTATGTTAATTTTATCATTCAAGCAAAATTGAACTTGCCTGAACTCTCATGCGTCTAATCGTATTTGGATGAAGATTGGTAATTATTTATATAAAATAATGAAGAAAACACAAAAATAATCTATTTTATAGTTTAAGATTTTTCAATTTTTCCGTGACTACATATAAAATGCATCAAATTAGAGTACAAGAATGTGATCGAGAAATTCTATTATTTTCAGACCCGATTCCTTTGATTTTTATTATGGCTGTTGATGGTTTCGGGTTGAATTTTGAGGAAAATGAATTTACAATGTTTTTTTAGATTGTTTTAGTTCTTGCAAAACTCTAAAATTATTCGACTCAAATGAATTGGGTTAACCGTCATGTAAATGTGCAAAAAGAATTTGTAAAAAACAAAAAATATCAAGACAATTTGAAATAATATTGTTATGAAAAGGGGCAAACAACATACTTTCATATGATTAACTGTAAATCATAAATTCAAAATGGAAACGAATTATTTTAGTTTGATTGATTTAGTTCGAGTTAAATTTAATACAATTAAAATCTAAATCCAATTGATTGATTTTGTTTAAATTCTCATATCGATCATATTTATTCAAATCTAGTAACACCTATGTTTTATTAAGCTCTTGGATTTAATATGGATCTTTGTTCAGAGTGATTCTTTTACTTTAAAAACAAATGAATGAGAAACCCTAATATTTATTATTTAATCTTAGTTGTAATTATTTTTATACAAAATGAATATTTTAAAGTGAAATTTCTCAAGTCCAAAGCAGTTGAATTGAAGTAATATTTACATAAATTTGTATTTGTCTTTGTCTCATCTCAACATGTATTTGTATTTATTTAATCTTTGTCTTTGTATTTTAATGTCTGCATCTTATTAGACCAATTTTGTTGTTGTTTTTTTTTTCTATAGATATTCTTTTCAAACATAATCTTGTTCAACATACTGCTGCACTAAATACACATATTTTTACTTATAACTATTGTAATATTTGTTCACTGTAATGAAGGATTATTCCCTTTTGCTAAATAAATCTAGCAATAGATTTTTTTATTTATTTATAACTAATGTAATATTTGTTCACTGTTGTAATGAAGGATTATCACTGTAATAAATTCTTGAAAATGATTAAAGTGACTCTTTAGAAATAGTTCGATTGATTGTTTCATTAAATGTTTTTTTTTTCAGGCGAACTGAGATGTACAGACACATACATTCCCCGTAGCAAATTTGTTCGTGAAGAGTCATTATTCTGGAAAAGTTGCATCTTTTCAGAAATGGGTGCATAAACAGCGTCAACGAAACCACTCTAGGTTACCCTTCACTCGAAACCCTTTAATTCTAAGCATGGCATAATGAAGCAACGTAAAAACTTATCTGAAACTTGATCATTCTCAGGTTTTCATATTTAACCACGCAGACATGGAAAAGCAGAACCCTTTTGGTGACACCCTCACTGTAATGATGAATCCGATGAAGAAGAACGTGCAGGGTGAAAGCACCATGAAAACCCCTTGGCAAGTGTTGGATGAACTGCGTGGTGAAAGTAGTGATGACGGTGAAAATGACGTTGGTGGAGGGAGTGGTAATCACAGAAGAGGGAAGAATGGTGTTGGTGGTGGAAGTGGTGGTGAGAATGGTAATGGTGGTGATGTTAGTGGTGGTGGTGGGGTTCCTCCGGTGGCTGTGGTGGAGAGTGGTGGTGTGAGGGAGGGAGTGATGGGGAAAAAGAGAAAGACTTCGGTAGTGAGGGATCCTCCCACTGGGAAACCTACTTGTGCTCTTTGTCTCAAAGAGTTTCCGACATGGAAGGGTGCGTTTGGTCACATGAGGGCACACCCTGATCGTGATTATCGTGGTTTCTTCAAACCTCCTGTGTTTGGATCCACATCCTCAACCCAACACCATCATCCCCTGAAGAAGGGTAACACATCAGAGAGTAAGAAAATAAGTTTTTTTTTTTTTATGAGACTCCAACAACAATGTTTGAATGATTTTGATGTGGTTCTTAAATGGCAGGTGGTGATGGTGAAAGCAAGAGTACTGGTGGAGAGAAAGGGTCAGCATCGGTGCCTATTCAAATGTTGATGTTTGATCTGAATGAACCACCAAGTGCAGTGGAGAATAATGCTGGTGGGGCTGTTACAGAAAAGAGTGCTGAGAATGGAAAGATTTTTGGATTTGACTTGAATGCTGAGGGAAATGTTTTTGGGTTTGACTTGAACGAGATGCCCTTGGCTGAAGAATGATGGATCAAGATCGATAGTTATCTATGTAATACCTAAAAAACGTTGGGCTATTTCAATAAAATGCTGCTGGTTAGTATTCTTGTTTCAGTTGTAGTTGTTTTCGTAGGGTTTTGAGAAAAGAAAATTATGCCCTAATTACAAGTTTGGGATACATGTAGTTGAATGCTGTTGGTTCAGCTTCATATACCATGCAACCGGATATGTTATACATGTATACAAAATAATATAGTACCCTTTTGTTGAAATGTTATGTTTTAGAAAGAAAATAGAGTTTGCTGTTTCTTTTTTTTGGATATATTGATGAAATACTCCAACCCAAATGAACAATCCAAATACATCTTGTCCAAACCCAGTTGTACATAAGATGATCATATAGAGAGTACAAAGATTATAGACATCAAACCGGTTAGGTTGCCTCTTCCAACACACCCTTCTGCAATTGCGTGATGAGATGAATTTGAGCACACATTCTCCTCTCTTCCACTATTTTACTATGTTACGTTCTGACCGTAATTATGTGTATGAACAAATAAAAGTGCGGTTTTTTAATTAGAAATTGATATTTTGACACAAATTAAGTTGACATCTTTTGACAAACGTCTAGGTGGCTACTAAGTGGCCGAAAATTATTACTTTTTTATTTTGATTCCACGGTGGCAATAGAAAGGGAGAAGGCCTTTCTTATTGGTGCAAACACACTGCTCCGTACTTTCTCCAAGTTAGGTTTTCTTGTCATTGTGTTTATGATGTTCCATACAAATATCAACATGCATACAATATGGATACAAATACAGAAAAATTATTAAATTTAAAAAAAAATATATAAGACAAAAAATATAATATATATATATATATATATATATATATATTAATTAGTTTTAAACTATTACCCAACACATTATTGATATTAGTTTCACGTTATCAACTAACATAATAATCTTAATAATATATCTATGTAATATTCAAAAAGAAAAAAAAGTGATTATATAAGATTTTTTACTTTTATAATCATAATATAGAAACTTATTTAATAAATTTATAAATTTATGGGTATTTTAGAAAATTATTTAATTCATAGTTATTAATATTGTCTTGAGTCATATTTTTTAAATTGAACACTTTATCCATATACGTCATATATATCACTTATGTATCCAAAATAAAAAAAAAAAAATATATATATATATATATATATATATATATATATATATATATATGACACTAAACACTTTTTTATGATATGTGTCCGAACTTTATAAATTTGTTTTTTTAAAAAAAAAAATATGTATACATATATATATAATAAGTAACTACTACCGTTATTCCAAATCTTTATACACACGTAATTACAAAATTATTCAAATACAAAAGATTACAAGATTATTCAAATACGTAATATCCTTGTACACACGTAATTACAAAATTATTCAAATACATAATATATCTTAAAATTTGTACTAATACAACAAAAAGTCTAAGAAATTGTATTCTGCATAATAAAAACAAAAGTGCCACAAACTACATCGGTTAGTGCAATCCGACACTGTCAACTCTACCTCCGACTGTTAGGTTACCGGTCCTCTTTCCCCTACCTTCAACCTATGAAACCCGTTATGACCTATTCTCACTGTAGCCTATCTATTCCCTAGCAGCTAAGTCCTGATGAGGTTCTGGAAGATTTTCATGTCTGCAAGGCCAGAATCTCATTTCTGATAAAATAGATTTTAAGAGCTGAGGATATATTTTCTTTTATTATTGCTATGTAGGAAGATATTTAATGCATATAAGTGCCCGCCGTCACATCTATCAAACTGAGTAAATTAATATGCATATTAATTACCCAATCCTAATAAGAAACAATAGTGTTCTTGTGATGTACAGACAAGAATAGCACTTTAGTATCTTCATGTCTAAAATGCTAGTGTTGTCCTCAGATTTGCTACAACCACGTCAAAACATAAGGCTGGTTAGGGTTACTATATCTGACAACTTATCTTCTATATTAGTTTCCGGTCCGATCTTATTTAACTCTGTTTGGTAGCATCGTTAGAAATGATTATTGTATTTTTTAAAGTATTATCCGTTTTAGAACATGAAATTATGTTACAGTTTTATTTTTAAGAGACATTTTAAAAAATAAAAAAAGTATTTAAAATACGTTTTACTTCGATTCTTAAATAATGTGGGACTATTAGACATACAAATTAGTTTTCATCTTATATTCTTTTCGGGGATTGATTTAGACTTTTTCTTCATAAAACTTGAGCATGTGTAAATGTTGTCCTTACTCCCTAATCATGTTTGACTCTATTTGTATTTGATTCAGTGCTTCTTTGGATTATTGCTTATCTTTTTTTGGAGGCCAAATATTTATGTGTAATAGATGTCTCATGAGGTCGTATCGTAAAAATACTTATGTATTTATTTGAAGGTTTTCACTGCATTCAAGCTTGGTCATAAGCTTCAATATTATGTTTTGTTTTTGCTGATTTTTTAATGTGATTAATATTGGCTATTATTTTTGTTGTTTTGTAGACTGAAAATTTTCTACTATTCTCCATTTTTATAAATGATCAAAATATATTTTTAAATTCTTTCTCCATTTCTATGTCTAAAGCTTCTTCATTGCTTTTTTGACATAATTACTCGGTTTGTGGAGGTCGTAGCATTCAAGTTATAAGATAATAATATAGAGTATATTAGTTGTAATTTTTAAAAGTTCAAATGTGCACGGTAATCAAAAGTGGTATTGGATTAGACTCATGATATGGTTTCAATTTTACTTTTTTAAATTAATTAAATGTATTTTAAAAACTAAGTACCAAATATAAATTCATTTGACAAATGGAATGACAACTTTTGTTTATTTAGGTTATAAGTTAATATGCATGTACAATGATCATGTAGTAATTTTTAGAAATTCAAATGTATTAGAATGTTGGCATGATTTCAATTGTTTTTCTTTTTTCACAAGATTAAATTAATTGTAGAGTATTTTAAAAATTAAAAAAATTATAGGGTACAAGAAGAAAAACAGGAAAAGAGTGTTCTATGTTTTTTTTCTTCCAACCTTTCTCTCCATCTTTTCAAGTATTGTTCTATTTCTTTTTTTTATCAGCAATTGTTAGTTATTAATTTTTGTTAGTGGGAGAAGTTGAACTCACAACTTCTCTCACCCTTCCTTCTAAAATCCACTAAACTAATCTTATTTCTCCATTTTGTTCTTATTATATCCTTTTTTTGTTACGTATAAGTGTGGAGATGTTTATAAGTTGTGTATTATATATGTATTGTTTTCATGATTTTGCTGTGTTGGCTGATGAATTTTTTTGTTTATTGTTACTATTTTGTTTCTTTGTTTTTGTTCTGATATTTTCCCTTTCTTGTAATGAAGTTTGAATCTTTTTATTTTATGGGTTCTCTCCGATTATTTTGTAACTTGTGGTATTATTTTTGGTCCTTCAAATTTAAGTAAAAATTGGAATTAATTCATATTTAAAACTTTTAACCAATTTAGTCATTCATCTTTAAAAATGCATGAATTTCTTTTAACTAAATTTGATTAAGTTTATTTGACGTTTCAAGTGCATTTCATGATAGTATTTGAATTGTTTACACCCTTTCACATATTTTGCTTCAATGTTAACTCAACTATTATCATAAAATGCTTTTAAAATGTCAAATAAACTTTAAAAAAATTAGTAAGAAGAACTAAATTCATGCATTTCTAAATATGAAGGACAAAATTGGTATAAAGTTTCGAAGATTGACTAATTCTATAATTCATTGAAATTTGAGGGACAAAAAATATATTTAACCCTATATTATATTATGCATCACTCATTGAATATTATGTCAATTTTATAATTTAACACACATTCATATTCAAAATATTATTAATATATTTAAGTTATTATAAAGTTTAATTTTTGTGAATGATAAGACTTTAATTTATTATTGCAAAAAGGTGGACTAAGATATAAAATTTATAATTTTATATTTGTACTTTAAAAATAAAAATAGTATACGTGTATTAGAATTATAAACCGGGCATTTATTAAAAATAATAGTTTTTTCGGAACTTTTCATCTTTCTTTAATGTTGAAATTAATACCTTATTCAATAAAAAAGATAATAACTTTTCATATTCTTTTATCTTCTTCTAAAATTTCTATTTTTGCTTCTCCTAAACTTGTTTTCTTCTCCTTTCTTAGGAAACTTCTGCTTTTGTTCAACTCTTTTCTTTCCCCTTCCTGCAAAACACTCCAAGTTCTATAAACCGAAACTCCCATAAATACACGACAAAGATATATTTTTTTTCTTATGTTTTTATATTTTGTTTATCTTTTTTATTAAAATAAACTCACATATATTTTATTATTATTATTATTATTATTGATATTAATATTATTATTTATATATATTGTTATTGATTTAAGTTTATATATATATATATATATATATATATATATATATATATACACACACGCTTGTGTTAAAAAATTTTACCATCAATTTCGTTTTTTTTATTTATTTTATAAGAAATTCATGATGATTGTGAATAACTTTAAAGATTAAAATATTTATTTCTACTATCAATTCGCATTCTCTTCTTTAATTTACAATATATTTTCATTACTATTATTAATATTATAATTTTATTTAATAATTATACTTTTTTTTTCAATTACTAATATTAATTTTACTATTATTATTTGTTATTATAATTATGATCAATTGTTCCTGTTCTTTTTACAGTTGTTATTATAATTATTAATAACTAATTCTTATATCATAAATTTACGAACAATTCCAACAACAAAAAAGTTCAAACATTTCATTTAATATAACATTTAATTAAAAATTCTAATTCAAAATTTTAAGCACTAAATATAAAATAATTATATTTATAACACTTAAATATAACTATATCAACAAATTATTTATTTAAATATAATAATCTTATTATTATTATTTAATTAACCAATAATCAATAACAACACCATATTACCGATTTATTCTAAATACTGGTTCAAGTTTTTATATCTATGTTAATAAATTTTAAAAACATTAACTTCAGTTTGCATTTATTTTATATGAGATTGAGAAAATCTTTAAAGGATTAAAACATTTATTTTTATAATCAATAATTATATGATTTGTTTCTAAAAATGTTTCTTGACCAATTAATTTCATCAATTGTTTTTAATTTTCTATAATAATGGATGAATTGTTTTTTATTCATATACTTTGAAATCTTCTAAATTTATATAGTTATAATTAATAATTATATGATTAATTTCTAAAATTGTTTATCAATGAGTTGATTTTTTAATTATTTTTAATTTATTTATTTTGAATGAAGGTTTTTGATTGGTAATGGATAATATTATTATAATTACTATTATTTTTGTTATTATTGATGCTATGATTTCATATCGCCAATTCATTTTAAATATTAATTTAAATTTTTATGTTAATACTTAATAAATCTTAATATCAACTTTTGTTTTATATTTATTTTATATAAGATATAATACAGCATGTACTTACATTTTATTTTAACAATTAATCTGGAAATATTTATTTTATTTTAATATTAAATATAACTCAAAATTTTAATTATAAATTTTAATCATATACAACAATATTATTTTTACTACACGTCCGATTTGCAATATATGGCTGAAGGACATCATGTATTCCATATAAGTATATTGCATTAATAAATGTCATTTGCGTTAATGTGTGTTTCAAATGTATTAATGTGTGTTTATCGTGTTTGTCCATCTTCAAATTGATTTGAAGCATCGGTTCAACTTATTAGTCTTCATACTATGATTTGTTTATCGTGTTTCTTCATATTTTTTCTACGTATTACTTCATCTATAAGTAATTAATAAATAATAAATAACTTTACAGAAGAAATTCTACCACTTTTACAATAAAATTACAAAGTAATTAATATTTTAAAGTTGTTAGTTACACGCTTCAGAATAAGTGACCCTAGTTCTTACTGGGCTAACGTAATGAATTATTCATAAGTCCAATCCCTTCCAAATAAAGGAACAAAAAAACTAAATTTGAAAAAATGCGGTGAACGTGGATCGAACACGTGACCTTCAGATCTTCAGTCTGACGCTCTCCCAACTGAGCTATCCCCGCAGATCAATTGCAACATCATTACGTTTATAAATATACGAAATAATATTATATTAGCATAGGTATATTTTATTAACCAAGTTTACACATGCTATCCCTTTCTCAATATTGAATTCAGAAGTACCATTAATTACTTTAACTGTAATTAACTTTTTTTTTTTTAGTATTTTTGGTTTTCATAAATTGAAAAGGATATTTATGTTTATAGATAAGAGTATCTTTATAATAATAAGATTAAAATAAAATTTACTGACACATAACATAATATATAAACTTAATTATTTAAATATAATAATTATGAAAAAAACGTAGAGTTTAATACTAGTTATATCATTTAATGCTATTATGTCACTAGTGTTATTATTTCAAGCTATTATGTAATAAATTTTATTATTTAATGCTACAATCAACTTAAATATTTTTGTTTAATGTATTTGTAAATGTAATTACATTATTTAAATATTATACTTACCTTTTAAATTTTAGGACTCTAAACTTGTGTATCTATTTTTATTATTATTTTATTTTGTATTTTTACAAATAGTTTTTATTATGTACCCACTTGTATTGTGATTTTAAATTCACATTCCTAAAAATTAAATTCCTACGGTACTCTTTCTTCACTCCATTATATCAAAATCTGTCTAGTTAATTTTAGTACTAATATTTAATAACTTTACAATACTATTTTTTTTTTCATGCATCCACTTTTAAATTTTCATTTAATTTTTTTTTCAATTTATTTTGTGCTGTGTATTTCATGTACTTATACGTCACATCATATTAAATTTTTTTCCTATATAACTACTTTTTATTTTTTATGAGTACTAGAACAGAGATAAGTTTTGGATTCAATATTATAAATATTGTATAATCCGAACTTAGTATTTAAAATTCATATCCATCCGTTTAACTTAACCCCAATAAGATATAAAAATAAGCTTAACTGAATTAAACAGAATTATAATTTTGATCAGTTTTAAATTTTTTTAGTTTTCAAGTTTTTCCTCCTTTTGGTCTTCGTGGATGTGGTATTGGAGTTGACACATGTATGATTTGATTAGAAAAATAATGAACCTGTGTTAGTTTAAGTCGTTGATTAAAGGTTGTTATCCTTAACTTATTATTTTTTTCATAAAAATAGATTTCTTATAAATAAAACGATTACAAGAGATTAACATTTAAATATATTTTATATTAATTATCTCGTACTAAAGAATACCACTCAAATAATATGTTTCAATAACGAGGAATTTTTTAATTATTTTTCAATGATTTTTAGATTATCTATATATTTATTGTGTATGTCAACGTTTTCAATGAATGATATATTCTTTCATTGATTTATTGTATTTAAATGTTTGTGATAAGTTGGTTATGATATGATGTAAAAACTAGTAGTCATTAGAAAAAAAATACATCTAAGTTAGTAACGTGAGTATAAAGTCGGTGGATTTTTATGAGATACCTATAAAGCAAATCATATTTCAAATAAAAAAAAAACTACAATATATGGACTATTGATAAATAAAAACTTTAAAATTAATTAGCGAACACATATAACGTCTATAACGTCTATGTGCACATTTTCCTAATTTTAATAAAAAATTAAATTAAAATGAATAAAAAATATATAATTAATTATTAAAGTATTTTTTAAATGTAAATTTAAAAAACAAATATATATAAAAAGAATTTAAACATAACGATTAAAGATAAAAAATATTTTAAAATAATATAAAATTTAAAAATAATAATTAAAGATAAAATAAAAATATTAAGACAAAAAAAAATCTCTTTATATATTATATTATTATAGATTAATGTTTTCAAGAAACTTTAATCTATATTCCTATAAATAATATATAAATAACAAAAACCGGTAAAATATATTCATAATCAATTTTTGTATCAACAAATTAATTAATAACCGACAATCTTTTAATCAACATTGTGATGCACTTTATTCCGTAAAGTATATTTTCTCCTTTTAAAGGAACTATGTCCTTTCTTTTGATTTTGATTTCTCCCGAAAAATGTATTAAGAAAAGAAAAAAGTGAGTCGAATAATAACCATATATATGCAAAAGTCAACCATTGAGTCAGAGTTAAGTATTCATCAGATCCAACGACGATTATGATCTCATCACATAGCCATTCACGTTCGCTCGTCTATTGACCACGTCATAGGGTTCTCCGCTGTATTAGGCGACACTCTCACAGACCTCTAATCAACCACCACGTGTAAGGAGCACACACTTCCCCTGGCTCCGTTTCCGCGGAACCAGTCCAAGTTTCAGTCCTAAAGCCGCATTTGGACATCACCAATTCCAACAAGGATTTTGCCCATCGCAATTCTGTCCCGTTCCGAAGCTTCCAAACACGCCGTTAGCTTTTAAAAGAAAAAAAGGAATATTGCACGTTGGAGCATCATTCCTTTTTCGTTGCAGTCCCGCACTTCACGTATTAAGAGCCCAACGCTAATTCGAATTTGGGTCTTAATCTTCACTTCGTTCTTCGATCTTGCCAACCAGGTAAACTTATTCATCAATCCTTTCTTCATTTTCTTCACCGAGAAACCAAATCAAGCTATCTACTCTTAGCGGGAAACTAGTTTTTTGATTTAGATTGGATCGAACTCAACTAGTTCTCTGTTCTGAATGGTTCGAGCATAGTTTTATTTTATTTGATTTTTCCCGCTCCGATTGATCCGTCAAGCCGTGGGAACCGCAAACTGTAAATTAAGATTTGAATCGCTGATAATTGATGATTCCTCGTGAATGTAGTAGTTAGTTGCTTATTCGAATGTGTTGTTTTCAGCGAGTTCGAGTTTCAATAATGATGGAGAAGGCAGATTCTGTGCAGAAGCTGTATTCGCGCATGCGGCTCTGGGCATTTCCGGATCAGTATGTGATTGAGCCTACGGATGGTTCTTCTGGTTCTTCTTTGGCTGTTAGTCGAGCCGATGGCTCCATGAAGCTCATCGGTAGGTTCTTTTGTTACTTCTCTTCGAGCTTTTGTTATCGTATTGGTCTTGCTTTGGTGATTTTCAGTTATTCGTTACTGATCGATGCTTTTTAATGCGTTTTACTCTTTTATTGTATTGCTTTGACAGATGAGGTTCCGGAATGCAGCTCGCTTCGTGTTCCTAAGATATATACAGTTTTTGGTGTTGTAGGGATGTTGAGGCTATTGGCTGGTTAGCAATAACTTGCCATATTTGATGATGGATAATATAGATATAATTGAGTATTGTATGTTGCTTAAGTTTTTATTTCCTTGTGTGTTGAAAGGATTTCTTGTTGGTGTTCATCCTTATCTGTTTGCTTCTGCATTAAAGCGAAGTAAATCAAGTAATTAGACTAGGGAGTTCTTTTGGGAGACAGATTATGACTGGGAAATTGGGATATTTGACTAATGATTTATGAATTGGTTTTGGAACACAAGTGAAAGCAATATTTGAATGCAACGCCACCAAAAAAGTAAATTATGCATATTTTCATATTTATCGTTTTGACAAAAACTATGGGTTTAGAAATCATGGTAGCTTTACAGTCTTCCACTGTATGAGTTCGTTTTAGTTATTTATCAATGTGGCTTATGCAACAAGCAAGTTCCTACTCCCTGCCGCTCTCCTTATTCAGTGCTTGTACTTGTGATTTTGATATTGATATGGTATCTGATTTTGTTGATCTGGTTTACATACCTGACTTCTCTTCAAAACTCGTAATATTAAATGCTAGACTTCAGTTTGAGCAATCATTTTGGTACTAAATTTAACTGTTCAATTAGGATCATATTTGCTGGTTATAACTGAGCGTGAGTCTGTTGGATCTTACTTGGGGCATCCAATTTTCAAAATTTCTTCATTGAAGGTTTTCCCATGTGACAACTCTCTTAGAAACACCCCTGCTGAACAGGTATGTTTGCTACAGATTCACTTATTTCTTATTTCAATTGTACGTCAACTACCAGTTTGAAACTAATAACTGCTGTATACATTTTGCAGAAGAAAATAGAGACGGAGTTTTCTTCACTGCTTAATGTTGCTGAGAGGAGCTCTGGTCTGTTCTTCTCATACGAGACCAATTTAACTCTGAGGTATCTTTGAATATTTTTGTAGCAGTCTTGCGATCGTATTTATGACTGAAATATGATATGGATTTATTTTGATTCTAGCATGTGCTGTCTTACACATGTATAAATATCAACAAAAATGAAAGTAACCATACATTCTTCTTTTGATAAGTAGGCGCAACCATGCAACATCTAAACCTATAGAAAATGCCCTTCTCTCGTATGAAATATGTACAAGTTTTTTGCATGGTATTAGTTCAGTCATGTTCAAGATGAAGACTTCTAATTGTGTAGTTGCATTCCATAGTGCAATTTGAAAGATATCATTACAGTGGAAGTGTGGATCTGAAAAGATTTAATGAAAATATGTATGGCCATATTGATTATAAACCTCTAGAGCATGTATTTTAGGGGTAGGTACTTATTTTAATATTAAAGCTGTTAGTCATTACAATCTTGATTAAAGTTTTAGAGGGAATACTGTGTTACTTCTACGTTATGAAGGTGGGCAAGTACTTTTAATCTTGAAATAAAATTGAGTGCACATTCCAGTTTGATAAGAAAGTACAATTTTGGCTCAATCCAAAAATGATTATCCAATAGAATTCCCTTCTTTGTGAATAACATATTTATGGTGTATAATTACTTGACTTATCTAATGAGTCTTGAAATCATGGACTACCTAGTTCTAGAAAATTTTCTGATAAATAAACGTAAAAGAATTGGTATTGCTAATTTTTTTAAAGATTTAAGTCATTTTGATGTTATTTAAACAATGTTTTGTGTTGCTTTAATAATATTAATCTTAGTAAAAAGATTATTATCCCAGTTGAAATATATGAAACTTTATTATATTATGTTCTGCAGTGCACAGCGATTGAATGACTTGGGTGACGAGTCTAGATTGCTTCCACTTTGGAGACAGGTATTTATTTATTTTTTTCTTTGTCACAAGCATGATAGTATTAGAGATATTTATTTATCTTTTGAAAACGGTGTTGATACCATGGTAGAATCCTCCCGGGCCGAGTATACTTTATTCTCAATATTATTCATATGTGATATGGTGTGATTGACACTCTTAGTGTCTATGCAAAATGTTCTCTCTGAACTGAATTTTTTCCACAGCTATTGGTTTTCCCTACTTTTGTGCTTATGATATTAAATTATTGATCACAGGCAGAGCCTCGATTCCTATGGAACAATTATATGTTAGAAGTGCTCATTGATAACAAGGTAGGTTTGTGGCAATTTTATTTTTACCTTTCCATGTTTTCAGTACTCATGCGTTCTTTATATTACTAACCAACAAGTGTGCAATCCTGTGCTTTTCAGCTTGAACCATACTTGCTCCCTGTAGTCCAAGGCAGTATCCTTGATTAACTGTTTGCAATGCTATTGCGATCATATGTAACTATTTCTTTTCAAGGTTATCCTTAACAAGTAAATAGGCTTTCATCACTATCAAGCAGCCATTGGGAAAGATATTATTGATGTCACTTTGATTGCTAGGAGATGCACAAGAAGAAATGGTATTTAAATCTTTTATATACATTTCTATTTATTTTCATGCACCAAGACAAAATAAAAATTCTGTTGTTTCTAGATAGTCTTTGCACTTAAAATATCATATGTATGTTGTTCCTGACAGTTTATAAAATCAAAATCTGAGGCCGTAAAATAAGTTTAACAGTTAATGTGTTGGTGATATTGAAAGCAATTATGAGATTTGTTGGCGGTTGCACTTCCTTATTTTCTCCTTTTGGTTGAACTAAATGGATGGTAGATGGTAAATAATATGTTTTAATTACCAACAGTTTAGGCTGGGATTTAACGACGACAGGCCATGCACAATATTAGAGATTTTTCTGCTATTCCATCTCTCAATAACATTACAACTATTTTGATATTTGACCATAGAGTAGAGTATTGATACAATAAAAAGACGCCCCCACATTACACTGATTATATTAACTAGGCCATGAAAGCAATGTTTTAGTGGTACCAGTAATGAGCAATAGAGAGCAAATAGTATATCAATTAGTTAAAATTTATATAGCTGAAACAATAGGTCTTCTGCTTTGGATGAATTCCTAATCACAATTATATGGGGAAACAAAAAGCATTTCATTCAAGATGAAGATCCTCATGAAAGTTATGTATTGAAGATATTAATTTAATACTATAATCCAGAATTATTTTAGGCATCTTGAAATATTTTGTATGGGAAACAAATACAAGGCTGTTTTAACACTTTAAGATGGATGTCATCATCATTTATTGGTGGTTGACTGATAGTAAATATATAATTTTGTTTCTTGAAAGGAACTCGGATGTGGAGAAGAGGAGCTGATCCTGATGGCTATGTTGCCAATTTTGTGGAAACAGAACAGATTATGCAGTTTAATGGGTATACTGCCTCTTTTGTTCAGGTATTGTTTTCTATGACTATGAAGTGAACCAGTTATATGGTGGGTTTGACATTCAAGATATGAATGTGTTGATGACATAATTCGGATTAGTGATCCTATTCTTAAAGTATTTTCGTTGTTTTGAAATAAGTTGAGCACAACCCTTTTCCAGTTATAGGCAAGTTAACAGCAACATAATTAGTAAACAATTTATATCTTATACTCTCTTTTTTTTCATGTTCATTATATTTGAAAAATTCTTTATTGTCTATCCAAATTAGTATTTTGTATTTATTTTCCCTTCAAATTAATGGTGTCGAACTTTCAAGAAGCCAGCTTCTTGGGTAGTTGGTGCTTATAAGTAACTTTTAGTTTCGTAAAGCTAGTGATACCAAAGAAGCTCATTGAATTACATCTCTGTTTTTGTCCCCAAGGATACTTGGAGCAGGTTTCTGAATAATGAGCAAAAGACATGTGTTTTTCTTTCACTAGAGTTTTCCAGTGGAGAATCGTAGTTTTGGTTCTATCTATTCTAAGATTCTAAGAGTCATTTTAGATAAATTTCTCAACAAACCCTTACACAGGAGAATTAAATGAAATGTTTCAAGGAGGTAAGATGAATCAAAGTTTTCGCATAAGCTAAAATTAACTTATGCACTTCTTTAGAAGTTTTATCTGGTATCTTCTCCACAAATTAATAGAGCTCAAGATTCTTATCTTAACGAAGTTCAACAATAGGGTTTACTATTGAAAAAGCTCCTATAAGCTACAAGCAAACCTAAACTAGGCCTAAAATAACTTTCGTACTGTTCTCTTTCCTATTGTATTTATTGTTCCATATTCACCTTGACACAATCTACCAAACATGATAATTGTTTCTTTTTATATAAAGCCATAGTTTTGCTTAGAATTCCATGTTCATGTACATTTTTTAGAAGCTCATTTGTTGCAAATTTATTTTCTAGTTTCAAGATGTGCTGGTATTCTAATAGTATTAGCAGGTTTGTCATGGAGATCTCTGCAACTATGTTATATTAGAATGGGTGATTTATGCCATTGTATGATCCAAAATTACATGACTGTGATAAAAGCAAAGCAAGAAGAGCTTGGATGTTTGCTTTCAGTTTTGTGAGATAAATGCTAACTGCTGGTGTACCACCAACATTATGTCAATTAAACATGTTCTTCATTTCATATCAGAGTCATTTTGGTTGAGCTTTTGCAGGTGCGTGGTTCAATTCCACTCCTCTGGCAGCAAATTGTTGATTTAACTTATAAACCAAAGTTTGAGTTGTTGAAACTTGAGGAGGCTGTAAGTGTTTGTATTTCTAAGGTCTACATATATTATTCTATGTGTCTTTAACTTATATTTCTTTGCTTAATACACAGCCACGAGTCCTAGAGAGGCATTTCTTAGATTTAAGGAAAAAATACGGGGCTGTATTGGTTGTTGATCTTGTTAACACGGTAATTATTCTTTCACTTGCTTAATGAGTTGAGGTTGACAATTTCACCTGTTTGTGTATGTAATTGCATTGTAAATTTTTTATATCACTGTAAAGAATGTGTGCGAGAATGTGTTATAATGAGTATGAAATTTTTATGTATCAGCATGCATAGATTTGAGCCTTCTTCTTTTCCCTTGGTATTTTTCAGCACGGAGGAGAAGGGCGACTATGTGAAAAATTTGGTGAAACAATGCAGCATGTGGCTAGCAATGATGTAAGGTAGAAGTCTCTTTCAGTTAACTTTTAGGCTAACATTTATGAATTCTTATGGCTCGTCTGCATTACCCATGTAAATTTGATTTTTCTTTTTTGTGTAGATATCTGCACTTTGATTTTCACCATATCTGTGGGCATGTTCATTTCGATCGTCTCTCAATCCTTTATGAACAAATTTCAGATTTTCTGGAAAGAAACGGGTATGGTCATTTTTATTGGTTAAGCTATTAGATATTGACTTTCTTGAGGATTAGTTACAATTTGATTCATGTTTTTATATTGATTGGTTTCATGCAGGGAGCATTTATGAACTACTTATCTTTGAAAAAATACCATAGTTTATTTTATTTATCTTTGATTCATGCTTTTACATTGACTGGTTTCGTGCAGGGAACCTTTTGTGAACTACTTATATTTGAAAAAATACCAACAGTTTATATTACTATGTATGTTGTGCTGCTTAATTTGTATTGTCTGCTGTAATAACTTGGACACTTGGACACTTATAAGCATAATGTCATGAGCTGTCTAACAAATATATGAAGCTCCTTTTTGTGTTTAGTTCTAACCGAGATATTTAGAAATAAAAATCTGACCCTGGGTTGAATTTTTATTTTGGAATTATAGATATCTTCTGCTGAATGAAAAGGGAGAGAAAATGAAGGAACAGCTTGGAGTTGTTAGGACCAATTGTATTGATTGTCTAGACCGTACAAATGTAACTCAGGTTGGCTGATTCACTTAGCTAAATGTATGTATCTGTGCTTATGACATGATTTTCCTGCTTACTTATGTTGAAATATCTATGCAGAGCATGATAGGTCGAAATATGTTGGAATATCAACTTAGAAGGCTGGGTGTCTTTGGTGCTGAAGAAACCATTAGTTCACATCCAAATCTGGATGAAAGCTTTAAGATCTGTAAGTGATTATTAATTTTCAGATTATGTGATTTAAAATATAGATATATGTTGTATTTTGTTATCTTCATTTAATACTTTCAAATTTCATTGTTTCATGGCACTTGAAACTAGATTTCTGACTGATTCTCTTTGGTCAGTGTGGGCTAATCATGGGGATGATATAAGCATTCAATACTCAGGAACTCCTGCCCTTAAAGGAGACTTCGTCAGGTATTTATTGATGAACTTTTCTAAAGCATTTCATTTTCCTCAAATAAAAAGAATATTGAGAAATTATGATCCCGTGAAGGTTCTCCTATACTGATTTCTTTTTGGTGAAGTTCTATGTTGAAGTCAAATTAACATAGGATAATTTGAAACCATCACGAGAGTGTCTTGTATTATATACTGCCGGCTATTACTGTATTGTCTAAAGCAGTAGCAGTGTAGACTCTTTTAACTAATAATAAGGTAGGAATTGATTTTGTCGCTTCACGGTTTCACCATTTCCCGATTGTGGGAATTCTGTAAGTTTTGTGCCTAATGTTATGATTTTTAGGTTGCTGTTATGATTTTTAGTTTAACCACTGTGTCTTCTCTAATTAAATTGTGTTGGGATTCAGGTTTGGGCACCGCACAGTTCAAGGGATAGTACAAGATGGCTGTAATGCTCTTCTACGATATTATTACAATAACTTTCGTGATGGAACAAAGCAGGTCTGTGAGGCGAATTTGTCATTATTTACTGGGTACTCCAGCAGTATAGCAATTATGTAGAATATTTAGGTTGTCCACTGATCATTGCTTATTGTCATATCTAGAGTTTTGTCCTTTGTATATTTGATTGCTAAGGTTTTTCTACTCAGTAATGATTAGCGCTTATGCTTTTGGAGATATTGAGTTTTCATGTAATGTTTCAATGTGGATTATTATCTTATAATATTGTTTGTTCATATGCTTTAGCACCAGCTGAATAGATCTTGTGTAACTTATTCTTTTTAAAAGTTAGTTTAAAGAATTTATTGATATATTAGTAATTGATTTATGACTTTGATGTCTTTTTATCATGCGAAGGATGCAATTGATCTCATACAAGGACATTATATAGTTTCTGTCAGCCGAGATACAGCTGCCAGTTCTCAGAAAGGAGGCCTTGAAGCTATAGCTGTAAGTACATTTCTAAGTCTTGTCCTGAATAAGCTTGAGACATCTATTTTGGTCTAAGAACAGTTTTTAGAAACCTTACAATTTTATAAATATATTTTAACTTAGGCATGTCTAAATTCATAATGGTTATACTTAAATTAGATGAAAAATAATTTTTATGGATATGGTGTATGTGTCTGTGTAGGAAAATATAATTAAATAAGTACTTGTATGTTCTCCTCATTTATTTATTTAGTGTTTGGTTAAACATGTTTTGTTTTCAAGGCTTAGGAAAGTTGGTACTCTACTACATGAAAGTGGTGGGTTGCAATGAGCCACGGGCACAAAATACATGAAACCAAGTCCCCTGAAACTCTGACACCCCTCTGTAGTAATGCGTCTTTGTGTTCAACAAATGTAGGACACGACATATGTATGAATTTTGACGACACATTCTGTGCAGTGTTTAATTTAAAAAAAAAAAATGCTTTTTAGGATCTTTGAGACCGTTCGGATAGGCTCGGACACAATATTAATATAAACATACTTAGTGATTTTGTTTAGTAATGCGAAATTTTTTTAACTTGTTAATTTATCTTTTAATGAATCTCAACTAGAATGTTTTTTTCAATAATTATAACGATCAACAAGGAGATAAAATATCTTAAATGAATCAGATTTTTTTTTTTTTACAAATAGATAATTATATTTGATTAATTTTTTTATATATGATTTTAAATATGTAAATCTTGATTATCAATTAAAATAATTCATAATATATATATATATATATATATATATATATATATATATATATATATATATATATATACACACACATTTTGGAGATTATAAATGTTGCAGCGTCTATGCTACATGTCACCCATGTTTTATTTATTTTCTCAAAAAAGGCCTTCTATGCTCAGATGAACGACCGGATTATTCAGTGAAGGAAATATTTGAGTGATTAAGTTGCTGGATTTAAGTAACAATGATTTCTTTTTTTTTTTTTTTTGCATTTTTTGCTGTGTGCAGTTCATTAATATAAAATGCTTCAAGGTAGTCAATATGCATTAAATGCCAATTGATATTAATGTTATTCCATTTTTTATCTTTGCAGTCATTTCCCTTGGCTTTTGCTCTGGTTTTGACTGGATTCCTCTTTGCAACCATGTCTTTGAGACAAGGTGAGTTTACTTTAGTTTAAGTTGAAGATACAAATATATTTGAAGGCTTATTAGCTGAGGGAAGGGGGGGGCCGGGATGGTGTTTAGATAAAAGAATATGAAAATAGGAGGGATGACTGCAGAGAGGCTAATGACTAATTAGTTGATAATTGTAAAAAAAAAAAAGACACGTAGTTAATACATACAAAATAACAAACCCTTGGTGACACTCATTGTATTATATATATATATATATATATATATATATATATATATATATATCGTGTTGTATGATACAAGAAACAACATTCCGAACATTTAATGAAACATGTAACTTTTCTGTAGTTTGGTAAAAATTTAAAAATAAAGGAGACCGAGTCTTAATCAGAAAGCATGATGAGTAATACCATACAATTTTCGTGTGATCCAATTTTGTACAATTTAGCATTTTTCGTTATAACTTCTCCTATTCCATACTATTTTTTCCTCAAGATAAACATACTTCCATTAAAGTGGTCAGATGTCTTGCACCTGATGCTGCGAAATTTTGTAGCCTAGGGTTTCTAGATATTTGAACAAAAACGTGACATGAAATTTGTTAGAATTTATGTGCTTAGCTTTTTGTTGAGATATTGTAAAAAGAATGGCATATGCCTGTACTTGATACATTATTTTTACGTTGTTTTGAAGTTTGGTTGGCATACAAGGAAGTTTTGTCCATTGTTTCTGTACCAGATACTTCTATACGTTGACTTTACTAGCCTAGGTTAAGATTAAGGAGTCTCACAAGTGCCGGATTAATTCACTTTGTTCTGCATGTGTGTGATATATGGACTTTAAAAGAGATAATCTTTTGTTCATTGTTTCAACAGTGCGATACGATTTTCGGCACTTCTTCTTTTCGCTAATGTGGGCGGGCATTAGTGTGGGTATAGCAGCATTTGTGAGGGCCAACGGCCGTGTTTTCTGCAACAGACCTCGCCTACACAATCCCCGGTGATAACTTCTATACAGATCAGTTTGAACAATTTAACTTTTTATGTGAAGGTCCAGCTTCTGCAACAGGAATCACTGGCAGAAGACTTAGTTCTACATCTAGATCAATATTTATGTGAGGCTCCTTCTTGCAGCTTATTATATTTATTCTTGCTAATTTGTAATCATTGTAGCTTCCAGATATATATATTCATATCATAGTCCATTCATCTCCCATTTGAGTGATTGCTACTTTATCGGTGTTTTCTTATGCACCGGCTCCTCCCTGTATATTTAAGTTTGTATTTGTGCCTTCTTTATAAGATTATGGAGACAGTTTAAGGTTCTTAGGAAACACACTGATTTGATTATCTACTATTATTTTAACCAAATTCTTGATTTCTGCAGTAATTTTATATTTTTATTTCAAAAATCAAGGTTCTTGCATGTTTGCTGCAGTCCATACTAGACCAGGTTTTTTTCTAGAATATTTATAAAATTGATAAAAAGAAGGGGAGAAAGTCCGTAAAATAACGTTAGCAGTTGTATGTGCAATGTCCATCAGAAGGATCTTCAAGCAGCTGAACATGTTGCTTCGTTAGGATTGATAAAGGAAAGGAGAATGGAATCAAATGGTAAACCTCCAAAGATATTATCATTTGTATCCTTAAAAAAAGGAATAACTAATGTTCATTCATATATTTACTTTTTTTTTGTTTGTTAACTTGTTACCTAATTTTATTATTTTTCATTTATCTAACGTATAAATTTCTTGACTTTTTTTTTTTACTATTTTGATATTCCAATTGTTTATTATTTATTTGTTAGTTCACCATTGTAGAGACTTTCTAATAACATGAAAATTTTAAGAGAAGAATTCAATTATAATATGGAAAAACTTAGAAGATGAAACAAATTTATAATAAATGAAAATAAATAGTAAGTCTTAAATGAGAGTGTTGTCAATTGCAATTGGTTCTTTCTCGAAAATTTGATTTTGATTTTGTAAAACGTGGAGCTGTAATGGCTTCGTCTATTGAGAGCACCTCCAGTATCATGTTTTCCGTTTTCACATTCCATCTGCACAAACCAGTCCTTTTCCATTTTTTCATATCTACTACACTCACAAAACACACTCCACCTTCACCTTCACCTTCATATAGTTATGTGGGAATGACTGTTTCATACAATTACAAAAATAATATAATAACATGATGATCACAATGTTAATGATAATGGTAGTTTTGATGTCAACAAATGATGAAAATGGTAACTATAATTAAGGTAAATAAAATAATGGCATGATAACACTGACGATAATAATAGTAAAACAATAAAGTGGTGATAAAGTAAAGAAGAACAAAATGTATTTATTATTATTTTTAATTTGACCCTCTCATTGTTATAAGAAATGCATTGAATTAAACTAACTCTATGATAAGTAGTAATATAATAATAAGATAAATAAATTATATTCAAAATTTACTATATGATAGCATGTATTTTTTTTATACTTACTCATCAAACTAGTTCTTTTAGGAATTGTTTTAAAAACCATATCGAAAGTGATTTCTAAATGAATTTTTCACTTTTTACTATAACAATATATACTATGTTCAATTACTATAGCCTTATCTAAAGTGAGATGATGATGTTGACTTCCAAGTGAATACATGACCGATAATATAACGATATGATAAAATGTAAAAGTCACAAAGCAATTCATTTATCCATTATTCTGAGTCCATCTACAAGTACTTTTTTTATTACAATATTGTTAGAAAAATGGTTCATATGAAATTTGTTCTTTTAACTTCATAAATTATTATCAACTGATCCATTATCATTCAAATTTTAAATAAATGTTTTTACCGATATTTAGTGAATTAAAATTAATCTAATAAGTTTTTTTTACTATAACAAATTAATGCATTATTGACAAATATAGTTCATCAGCAAAAATTTGTTAATAATTTGAGTTTACCGAAGAATTAACAACGAATAAATATCTACTAACAAATAGTTGTTGATAAATTTTATTGATATATCGTAAAATTTGTCAAAAATTATCTATGATTGCAAATATGTTGATAATATCAATCGCTAATTATTGATGAATTTTGATCCTAAAAAAATTTGTCAGTAAATTTACAATTTGATCTTCTTCCTCCTTCTCTTTCTCTTTTTTTTTTCCTTTTCTTTTCTTCGTTATCCTCTTCTTCTTTCCCCTCTCCTCCTCTTCATCCTTTCCCTCTACCGTTGTCATGTCCATCTCTTTCTCTTCCTCTTCTTCTTTTTTTTCTTCTTCCTCTTCCTCCTCCAACTTTGGCCACCGTGTTGCCGCCACGACTTCTCCTCTTCCTCATTTTCCTCTTCTGCATTCTTTTTTTCTTTTCTTCTTCTCACTCAGTTCTTTCAAATATATAAAAGGTTTTACTAGATTTGACTATTAGATACACTACTGACAAATATTTTTGTAATGCAAATTTTAATTTATTAATACATCAAAACAATGAATTTTATCAATAAATTAATTATAACAAAATATTTTTTAATAATTTAAATTTGAAATTCGTCGATAAAATTTATTAATAAAAGTCATCAAAAAATTTAGTTTACTGATGAATTTATTTCTATCGATAAAAGTTCGTTGGTAATTACAAAAATTTTGATTTTTTTAAATGATTTACATTTTTTTTAAAAAAAATTTAAAATGTATATCTCTAAATTTATAAGATATATTATTTGTATGTATATATTAAATTGAATTATTATCTAATGCATTAGAATTTTATCTGGTCTACCCATTTCGAACATCTCCTCTCATTCAAGGACAGTAAATGTATTTTTAAACTAAAACTGTAATTACAGAAACATAATTTTTTGTTTAGAAAGCCGATGTGACGATTTGAAGTAACAAAAGAAAAAAACATTATTAACTCTAGTTTTAGTAAAACACTATACACTATATTTAAATTAGATTTTAAAATACAAAAAAAATCAAAAAGTGCTATGACCACCTCAAACATGACCTTAAATTTTGCTATGATGTTGTTTTCAAATATGGTATATTATAGCTAGTTGGTGAGATTCATAGGATGTAACATCGTCAATGTCTTGGTTCTTAACTCTGACAGTATAAGCTAATTTTCATATCACCTAATTAAACCTTTCTTATACAATGAATCTCGTAACATGTCTTGACTTTTGACCATAAAATAAGGTAATCTTTCAACCTATATATCAATCAATCTGGTGACATGTTCAAAGTTTGGGATTACCCTCATCCGTACAGAAAAATATATCAGAAAAAAAAAAGTGTTGGATTTTTAACAGTATTTGTGCAAATAAACACAGAATAAGACTGAAAGAAAACACAAAAATAAGACTGAAAGAAAACACTTTTATTAGCAGAGCATTGTAATACATTATCATTCAACCCAGAACATGTTTTAATAATTACAACACCCCAGAAATGAACACATTATGTTATGACTACAAGAAAGTCACACAGGAAAATTTTCAGAAACAAAACAAAAAACAGTAAACAACAGCAACAAAGAGTGTTACATGAATCACACAGCATGTGATTAGGTTGGTTAAAAAGCAATGATATAATAAGAAAGAGATTCGATGAATGGAAGTTCTAATAAGAGGGTTGAGATGGATACGGAGGCCAGTAAAGATGAAAACCAATCTTGAAGACAAGTGTAGGAGGGTTTACATGAAGTGGAGAAGAGGTAACATAGCCATGCACGAACAAGAAATCTTCAGTGCCTCCTACGACTGGATAATCCGAACGCTCGAGGGTGTTAGTGCCTCCAACAATGGAAATGGAGCCCTTGTGATTGTTCAGTCGAAGAGTTAACTTTGCAACAGAAATGCTGCTGAGTCCATCAAGACCAGAGGTGATGGAAGTTCCTTCTGCAGTTCCCAGTTGTTTGGAGGATCTGTTTGGTTTCGCAGTCAAAGGGTCTTGAAACACCAAAACAGTGCCAAACGGGGTTGAGTTTTCACTCTTTCCTTCACCTCCTTCCACGCCGTTCACTGTCACAAAACCTGTTTTGTTTATGGTTTCGTGTTGGAACAAGGTGAAGTGAAGGGATTTTGGAGCAGGGTTGCCACGCTCACGACGGTGGTTGCGGTGGTTGAGATGAGAGCCACCGGTCACGGCCAAAAGTGAAAGGAAAACGGGAAGAGCATAGTTATGGAAAGCGAATGTCATCGTTAGGTTGTTTTTTTATGAAAGAAGAAAACTGGGTTTGTAATATATATGCTAAGTGCATGACTCAAGAGAACTAGGTTTGCAGTACCTTAAAATTTGTGTGAATGATGGAAGACCTTTTAGTTGTTGTGTCTAGAAACAATGTAGAAAGAGTCAAATTACTTGATCTGTCTCATCTTGATTTTCCCAATGTTTGTACAATTAAGAGCATATGATTGATAAAGGGAACTTAGGTACAACTTGTCTATCAAAATACTGCAAACACACATTATTAGTTCATAATGGTAAGTGAAACATGACACTACTTTAATTGAGTGTGAATCATGGGTAACTCTCGACCCACCCTTAAAAAAGTCTCATGATTTTCAACTTTTATAAAATATCTAATTGCATGCTCTCCTTTATAAGTTAAGTTGACTTCCTAACATATTTAAACGAAATGATGATAATACATAAGTAGAAACTAGATACATTTACAGAGCAGTGGACAAAGCTCTACATCAACAAACACTCATGCACCTACAGGTCTACCACCTACACTAACTTAAACAAAGTTAACTACACAAGAATTGCTATCTAACTACATGCTGAGTACACATGTTGATGCAATATCTTTCCGATGAAGGGCTAAACAGAAGGATGATAAATTGGGTAATGAGAATTGAACAAAGTTTGAAGCATAGTACAATGTTTCTTTGGTTATTTCCTTTTATCCTTTATAACTTGTATGCGTTCCAATGTTTCCAGAACATCTTTCATGGGAGGACGTTTTTTACGGTCACGTTCAAGGCATTTTAGAGTTAATTGTGCTGCTTTCATTGCTGCCTTGCTTGAATACTGACCCTCTATTCTCTCATCCATTATGCTTTTCAACTTTCTTTTATCAGACAGAGAAGGCTTAGCCCATTCAATTAGATTCTGCTGCTCCAAGGGCCTGTTTCTATCAAGTGCCCGCAACCCTGTCAGAATTTCAAGCAGCACTACACCAAAACCATAAACATCACTCTTCACATACAAGTGTCCTGTTCCATCACAACACCACATATCAGAAACATAGGATTTTCTTATGTTTCAACAAACAAGTATCTTCACAAACCAACCATTTAGCTGTGTGTGTAGATATGATAATCACCTGTTGCAATGTATTCTGGAGCAGCATAGCCATATGTGCCCATGATCCTGGTAGTCACATGTGAAACTCCCCCAGAAGGCCCTAATTTGGCCAAGCCAAAATCTGAAATCTTTGCATTGAAATCCTACAAAAGATGAACACACATTTGGTTATAAATTAGATTTGTGGATTTCTATGTTTCTTTACAAGTCTTTTTACAGAAATTTATTCCACTATGGCATAAACTCATAAACCTGGCATGCATCCAGAAGTCAGATTTTTGGCTTCCATTTCTCATGGTAATGAAAAAAAAAGGTAGAATATATATATATATATATATATATATATATATATATATATATATATATATATATAAGAGAAATGCAAGAGAGGTAAAAATAAGAAACCTCATCAAGTAATATATTTGAGGCTTTGAAATCTCTGTATATGATTTGCTTTTCTGAAGTGTGTAAGAAAGCCAAGCCTCTAGCTGCACCAATAGCTATTTTGAGTCTGGTGTCCCAAGACAGTGGTTCTGTGCTAGTGTTTCCTGATTGGACATAAAAACACAAACATTATGAGCTAAACTCAAAACAAATCTATGACCAACAATTTTTATTATGTTAATGGTCTTAAGCTCATACTTCTAAAGAGATGATTCTCCAAGCTTCCCTTTGGCATGAACTCGTACACAAGTAGAAATTCCACATCGTCACAACAGTAACCCAAAAGCTTCACCAGGTTTGGGTGAGAAACTCTTCCTAAGAAATTGATTTCTGACTGCATTGTCATGTAAAACAGAGCAACATGTTACAAAATCAGATAGCCTGGTCGGAATGGAATTTGTGCAAACTCAAAAAAAAAAATTAAGCTTTTGAAGATAAGTGAGAATTTAAAAAATATCCAATCAAACATAAAAGATAAATCATAAACCAATAAAAAACATGATAAAAATGGTTATTATTTTTTAATAGATTAATGTTGCTTATATAATAAAAACTTTTAATAATTTTAATTCACTTACTTATTTCATATATCTGTATCACATTGTGTATACAAGGATGTTAAATTTTATGGAAAGAAAAAGGGGAAAATGTTAAAAAAAAAAAAAAATAGCTGAAGTAACTTTTGAAAATAAGACATAGATTATAACCTTTTTTTTCTTCTTAATCTGAATTAATTAAAATGAGAAATTAAAACTGAGTAAATAACTTCTAATTTAATTTAAAACGGCTATTTTTATTTTTCAACTTTAATTTTTAATTCAAAGTTATCTATATGAAATTCTGAAGTATTTTACACATCAATTATAAAGCAAAGAGAAATAACAAATATAAATAATATAAATCAGCTCAAAATAATATTAATATAAATAAATATCTTAATTTCGTTATTTAATACGTGTCATCTTGCTAAGTGGACAGATAAAAATAAAGAGTAAAAAATTCTATTTTTTATTCTTTAATCATTATCTGACAATAATAAATAAAAATGTTTCAAAAACAGTATTTAACAAGATGTGTCTATTGCTTTCTTATTAGGCAGCAGTGCCTTTTCCCTATTTCTGGACCATGTTTTAGCCTCTCTTTTTTAATTCAAACAACACGAGATTCCTTGAACAAAGTTATTAAAATGATTAGATCAGAAACATGAGTTGGTTAGATTATAAAAAGATGAATAACAAATAATGGTGTCATTAAAAAATCATGTTGTTGAATCAGAGTTGACCTTTATACTAACTTTTTTGATGTCTAAAGTTTCATTAATCAACAAAGGGTTATTTGCTGTCACAAACATTAGGTGCAACTCCATTACCACAATGCAACATTATATTAATCAAAACTTAACATAGTCTGCACAAGAATCACAGAACACAGAACATGTGAATAGTTTGAAAAACCAGCAAAGTGGAAAATTAAACTAACCTGCCATTCTCGAAATCCCTGCACACTCTCGGAGTTCAATTTCTTAACCGCAACCACCATTCCAGATCCAGCTTTGGTTGGTGTCAGTGTCTTCTCATGCAACCATCCTTTGTAAACTTTCCCAAAACCCCCTTCTCCAAGCAATGCATCAGATCTGAAACTCTTCGTTGCAGCTTTCAGTTCTGCAAAATTGAACTGCTTCAAGTTCCTCGTTTCCACACTCGGAAACACAACGTTGTTTCCACTGTTACTGTTACTGCTTCCTCCACTAACACCTTCGCCTTCACGTTCTGAACCTGCATGTGCCAACAAATTTCATCAAATCTCTGATTCTCTCTCAGTTTTTGTATGAAAGTATAGAAATATGAAGCAGTTTTGGTGACTTGCCAGAACCGTGAAGAGAATTAGAAGGTGTTTGGCGAGGAGCGAGGGAAGCAAAGCAGAGACCCATTTTGAGTGTTAATTAGTGAAATGGAGAATGAATTAATTGAAAAACCAAACAAGAACTTATGAGTACATAAGATGGGTCGTTTTCGTTAGTAATGAATCGACGTTGTTGAATTGTGTGGTATTTATAATGCCGTGTTTGGCGTGTTGGTTTCGCGTTTAGCTTCACTCCTAATTCCTTTTAAATATTAAAACCTTTTTATACTACACTCACGTTTTTGGTTAGAAGTTAGAATACTCTTCGCTTTCATAAAGCAATAGGAAAACGATCGCTATCGATTCGACACACTGTTTAATACCCTTCAAAACTTACATAGATACCCTTAAAAACTTATATTATTATCGTACCACTACTTTTATTCATTTTTATTTAGCAATTTAATTTGTACTTTAATTAAATAACTTAATTTAACATTATATAGAGTTCTCAAATGGAGGTAAGAACAAATATGGACTGTCAAAATAATTTTCTCCAAATTTATTATTGTTAGGTTGAATAGGTTTTTATTATTTATTATTTATTATTATTATTAAGTGTTGTTCTTTCAAGATTTAGGACCTTTCAAATTTTGTCAATTACTTCTTTACATAGTTGGAAACTTAAGTAAGAAGTATTTGGTTTGTCTTTTCTTTAGCTTATTAATAACGGTTAATATTTTTTTTCTATGATTCACTTTGTCATTTGTTTTCAATGTGTGTCATTTGTTTTCAATGTGTGACTTGAACAATTTTCTCGTAAAATTGTCGTTCGTTCTTCCTAATGAGATACATTTATGGGAACTCTTGTTAGGGAGACTTTCGATACATAGATGATACTATATTCATTTAAACATGTCACCAAGACTAACCATCGACTTTGATACCATTAAGAATTTCGATACAAGGACCATACGACACTTGTTTGAGTGGGTACTAAGACTAACCATTGACTCTGATACCACTTAAATCTATTGAGGAGAGATTCACCAGGGAGACACAATCCCAACACGACGAAAACATAAGAAATTGACATTATTCTCAACCTAAAAGGGTTTTTTTTTCTTATATGATGTTTCACTTTTTTATTTATGTTCCATGTGAAACTTAAATTTGCATTTGGATTCCCAACAAATATATGTGCGATTTTGAAAAAAAAATTTCCACATAATATATTATAAATAAATATTGTGAATAATATGACATACGTAAAAGTTTTAATACATCAAGTTATAAAATAATATTTGCATCCATTTATACGTAGGATCGAGACATATCTCCTCATGTTAATGTATATACATATTAAACATGAAATTAATAATTAATGTGTGATAGTACGATAGACAAAAAAATTAACAAATATCATCAATTTATCTTTATTGGTGATGTGGGGGAGAATTGAAGATATAATAATCTTCATAGACAATATAAAATATATAGTAGAAACTTTTTCATCAAAGTGTTTGCATGTAAAGGATAGAATGAAGGAGTTTGATTCAATCTCACACAGCACTTGTAAATTCTGGTAGATATAATTGTCATAAAAAGTAATGTTAACTCCATGACAAAATATAATTATATTGTTTATATATATATATATCACAATTTTCTGGTATTTTATGTATTCAATTTGTAATAAACTAATTAGTTTTATTGGGCAAGCATGGAAACAATAAGATTGTAAGTTGGGGTCATAAGATTAGAGGATTACATAATTTTTTATGGTACTCAGTTAGAAAATCACCCTATATTCAATAACAGTATTTTTACGATATAAATAGCACTACATAACATTTTATATTTAAACCTCATCTTTTTACTTGGAATATATACAACTCAAATTATTTTTTTTATCATATGGAATATTTACTAACTTTGTTAATAATTTATATTTTAACAAATTCTGAATTTGTATCATTTTTATTATTGATTTGTAATGTTAGTTAGCTCTTACCGTTCTAGTAAAAAAAAAAATCACAAGTATTTTATTTGGAGATCTGATACATGAAACGGTGTATTTAAACTTAAACAATTAATTAGCTCAGAGTTTAGCTTTTTGCGTATAATTATGTTTAAGACATAGATTAAAAAGTGAAAGCAATTTTTGTATTAAATAATTAAAAGTTATCCGTAAGAATTAATCAAAGCCTTCTCTCCAAATATTTAAGGCAGTGGATTGAAGGAAATAATTAAATAAAATATATTAAAGTATCTGTGATACGTATTTTTATCTTTAATTGGCACAAAGTAAGGTTAATAGTTTATAAAGGTACGCTCTTGGAGACGAGGATGAGAACACGTTGTAACAAAGTTTGACCTTTGACGCGGTTGCATCTGTATTATTATTATATCTACGCATTTTTTTTAAATAAGTGATATTACGTAAATAAGTGATGATAATATAATATTATTAAATTAATATATAGAATTGTATTTATTAAAAATAAAATAAAATATACAAAGAAAGATGAAAGAATAACTGAATAAATAAAAGTAAAAGAAGAAAAAAATTAATTTTATAATAAAAAATTTAAAAGTAATCGTTTATTTTTAAAAATTTAATAAATAATTATATTTTAACATATAAAATTAATATTTAAAGTATAAATAAAAAATAAAATCTCTTAATATATATATATATATATATATTATTATAGATGGTAGAATTATTAGAGAAGAAGCTCCATCCTTTCGTTCACTATTTTTTAAACTTTTGGCGTATCTGCTCTTTATTTATTGTTTTTTTTTATGGTGTGAAATCCACGCGAGAAGAGCAATTCTGTTTACACTGTTAAAAGATTATAGGTGTAGTTGAAAATTTAAGTTCGAGTTCAAGTTTTATATTGTGTAGTTTTATCGTTGTCGAAAGTCATTGTCGAAGTCATTGTCTTTGTTTTGTTTTTTCGAATTTACGGATTAGAAGAAAAGTGAGATTATTTTTGTTTAAAATCAATTATTTTAAACTAGATTAAACTTGAATTTTATACAGTTTAATATATAACAAATTATCAAGTGAATTATTTGTTAAATTAAAATGTTTTTTTATATATAATTATTTATAAAGAGTGGATAGATGATTATTACTCAATATTGTAGTAAAATTTTCAGTTTGAGTTCTCTTAATTAACTGGGTGTAAATTTAAGAAGAATAAAGCTAGTATAAAAATTATTAAAATTATTATGTGTTCTTCAGTTTTATTTTTATTTATTGTCTTTAGTTTTTGTGTTCATTAATTATTGTATTAAAATTCTCCTATTTTAAACAAAATTTTCTTTGAAATATCTAATAACTTTTTCAACCGCGGTTCACCTTTCTCTATTTTTAGTCATTCTTATTCATAAAGAGAATTGATATTTATGATTATTGTTTGTTATGAGTATTTAATGCAGTTGAATTCTTACTCCACTATTGATATTGGTGTCATTGGCGTTGTTGAAATTAAAATACTTAATATTATTATTCCTATTTGCTAGCAATAGGAGTGATGATTATATTTAAAGGGTTGTGCTAGTATTAAAGATTTACGGGTGTATCTTTATTTTATTGTGATTTTTATTTTTTTAAATTATTTCATTAATATTTAAAATAAAAGAGAGTGAGCAGGAATTATTTTCATTATTTGATATCTTGGAGATCATAGATTATATAAAGATATTACAAAATTATAATATATAAATGTGAACAAATATCTTTTTATTAAGTCAATTTAATAAAATTGAATTGAATTCATTTTATCATTTGTATCATTTAAAGTCTATTTTAATTGAAATTAGATGTTTTTCATTAAGAAAATATTTCATTAGTAATCAACTTGAGTGATCAAAAGTTGTTAGCCACTACAATGACTAATTTAGATACCAATTTACAAAGTAAAAAATTATTGATTACTAAAATAATTACTATTATGAATAAAAAATTATAATTGGTCACTAAATTGATTTTAAAATTAGCTACCATGGTTTTGATTACCAAAGAAAATTGATCACTAAAACTTAACCACCAAGGTTTTGGCTACCAAAATGACTTAGTTACTAATTTAGTCTATAATGAATTAATGACCAATTTAGTGACCAATTATAATTTTTATTTATAATAATGACTATTTTAATAACCAATAATTTTTAATTTTGTAAATTAGTATTTAAATTGTTCACTATAGTGACTAACAACTTTTGGTCACTAAATTTGATTACTAATTAAACATTTTATTGTAGTGTTGGGTGTAAATGCATAATGTTCTTAGTATATATATATATAAGACATGAAATAAAGACATAGAAATTTGCACCTCAACCTCTTACCATCCGCAATCAATAATTTAACATAATTAACTATGTCATCCCATTGGATAAAAGAAACAATATTATCATTAATTTAGAATTTTTTTAGAATCTTAAATAATAAAATGATTTCTCATATAAATTAAAATAAACTTTAAGTAAACTAAAAGAATTATAGAAAGAGTTTCTATTAGTTAATATTGTACCTATGCTAATTTTAATTTATTAAGAAACTTACAATTTTTATTTTTCAATTGTAAAAATCCTTTATGCTTGCATAGAAAATTTTAAGAGGATAATTCATTTTATAGAAGATTGGAAATGCCTTAGGATAAGATATGTTTTAAGCAAGAATTTTTGAAACAATTTAAAATTTTATAATGTTACGAGAATAATTGAATAACTTGAAATTAAAGAGTTTCAAAGTGTATTAAAGAAAAGTAAAAAATTTGAAATTATTGAAATTTAAGTTAAACGTATGTCTTTTCTTTTTGTTTATTTTCTTTTCAACTTAATTTTGATCAAAACATCGTTACCAGGACATTCTTGACTCGGTCAAAGTTTAATTGTCGTAATCTCAACACTATTTTTTGATAAATGTTCTGGAAAGTTTCTTTGACTAAAGTAGATTATGTTTGACTTATATTTCAAGATTATTTGGTTGGCAATGCTAGGTTATAGTTATTTCATCAACATCTACATTAATTAATTAAGAAAACAATTATTAAAAAGATAAAACAGAAAAAAAAAAGTTGTATATATACACTAAAGAGAAAACTCCTTTTCTTAATAACATAGATGCAAATAATTAAAAAGAATCGAGGGCAAAACTACATATTTCTTCCTTATAATCCATAAAACACTAAAAATATTCTGAAAAATAGTGTTCTTCTTTCCTCAGTATTTCGTAACTGTTTGTACAAGCATCTAGCCTAGCTATCCTTTCACAAAACAGAAAATTCCCCTTTCCCAATGCGACTAATTCAATAAAAATAAGATCAGACAAATTCAATAACCTAAGTGTTAGTAATTTACGTTTCATATACCTTAACAACAGTTGCAGAACATATGAAAAATCTGAGCTTCACTGGTGCAGGTTTGCATTTTTACATCATTTATTTTATAGGTCTCAGTTATTGAAAAACCAAAGTTTATAAGGACGAAGTAGTAATTTTGAAGTTTTTTTTGAACTTTTCTATCTCGGATTACTAACCAACCGAAGTCTATACAACCTAGGCCCTATAACACATCAGAGTTTTCCAACTTTTCAAAATTGTCACCGACCGACCCTTTGGCCTCGGGTGGAATATTAAAAGTACAGGGACGTTGGTATATGAAAATGAGCTAGTGAAAATTGTTGATAGTTGCGAACTTATTAGAGCAATGTTTGGTTCTTTTCCTCCTTCTAAGTTTGATAGCTTGGATGGTTTCTAAGGTGTGAAGAACTTGTTGCATGGAAGGACGTTGTTTAGGGTCAGTTTCAAGACATTTTAGAGTAAGTTGTGCTGCTTTGAGTGCTGCATTGCTTGAATACTGACCCTCGATCTTCTCATCCATAATATCAGTTTTCAACTTAGTTTTATCAGACAGATAAGGCTTAATCCATTCAACCAGATTCTGCTGCCCTGAAGGCCGGTTTTGATCAAGTGCTCTCATCCCTTTCAGCATTTCAAGCAGCACCACACCAAATCCATAAACATCACTTTTCACATATAGGTGACCTGTTCAATCATAACACAATCCCAACATAACATTCTAGAACCAAGATAAGGGAGGTCGTAGATTCAACTTTCTCGATTAATATTGTCGATAAAAGAAAAATCTCTTTAAACTATGCAGAAAAAATATATGTATAATCACCTGTTGCAATGTATTCTGGAGCAGCATAACCATATGTTCCTATGATTCTCGTCGTCACGTGTGAATCTCCCGCAGGAGGGCCTAGTTTCGCCAAACCAAAATCTGATATTTTCGCGTTGAACTCCTGCAACCACAAAAGTCATTAGACATAATATAAGTTGTGGATAAATTTAACGTTGTTAATTAAATACATTATTCCTTAATTTTTTTGTAGTTAAAGAAGTTATGTGTGTAGAAATAATTATAATATAAATTATAAAGAACATAAACATAGATGTCGGTTTTAAATGTGTGTGTTTTTCATTAGAGATAGAGTTTTCCTATGCACGTAACAAAGAGTTTACTTTAAAGAACGGTATCTAAGTCGATAAAAGGAAACATAGGAAGAAACTAAAGTGAATGAATATATAAGGAAAGATGACAGTGATTGTTCTGAGGTACATGCAGGAGAAATATTTGTCAGTATTAAAAAGTAGCCCACAACTATCAGTATTAATAACATTTTATTACAGATTAAATTAACCTAATTATGGGGTTCAGAATTATATATAGCAAACCTCATCAAGTAGTATATTAGAGGCTTTGAAATCTCTGTATATGATTTGCTTATCCGAGGTGTGCAAATAAGCCAAACCCCGAGCTGCACCGATAGCTATTTTCAGTCGAGTGTCCCAAGACAAAGGTTCTGTGTTATTATTTCCTATTTTGGAAAAAAGAAAAAAAAAAGAGGTAAACTCAAACAAAATCCATGGCAAACATATTTGAATTGTTGTCTAAAGTTCATACTCCAAAATAGATGAGTCTCCAAGCTTCCCTTTGGCATGAATTCGTACACAAGGAGAAACTCCACATCGTCACAGCAGTAACCCAAAAGCTTCACCAGGTTTGGGTGAGAAACTGTTCCCAAAAACGTTATTTCTGACTGCGTTGTCATATAACCACACCAAGATGCTGCAATGTCAGATATTGGAATCTTACAAGAATTACGACAGTGCTTAGATTCTTCTTATTTACTTAATTTATAATAATAACAGAAAATAAGATAGAAAATGTTATCATCTAAAAAATTAGTTTTATTAAAGAATATAGCATAAAAGTAATTATCAATTTCAAGTGGTTGAAAGAGAAGTGTATGAGGGTTGACTCTTGGGTATGTTATCGCTGTCGGAAAACAATGAGGGTTGAGGACTTTATGAGCCCTTCATTCACGCCAAGACCAAGACCAAGACCAAGTTTTCATCTAATCTTATAAATAAGACAACTTTGTAAAAACTAATGTTATTATAATTTACCGAGGTTTGTGTTTAAGTGAAATGATGCCAAACTTTGTTGAAGATAATGAAAAAGCAATGATGAGAGAATGGAAAAGGTGGAAGAGAAAGGAACCTGCCACTCCTGAAGGCCCTGCATACTTTCGGGATTCAACTTTTTGATAGCTACCATGATTCCAGAACCAGCTTTGGTCGGTGTCAGAGTTTTCTCATGCAACCATCCTTTGTAAACTTTCCCAAAACCTCCTTCTCCGAGCAACGCATCTGACTTGAAACTCCTCGTAGCTGCTTTCAGCTCCGCGAAACTAAACTCCTTCAGCTTCCTCATTTCCAAACTCCGAAAAACAATGCTACCATCACTCTTATTATTGTTACCGTTACTGTTACTGTCACTGCTGCTTCCGACAACCCCAGACTCCTCCGAAACTTCAACTTCAACTTCACGCTTTCCTTCCACGCTCCCCGTGGACACTGTCAAGTCCCTACTTCCACGCGCTGAACCTGAATCATGTCAAAAAATAAAGAGTATTTATAAATTATACTATAGATAGTGTTTTATGTAATGAGAACAAAGGAAAATTGAGAACCTTGAGGGAATGTGGAGTTGAGTGATCGGTGGCCAGCGGGGGAAGAAAAACAGACACCCATGTTTATTGAATTAGAAAAGAAGATTAGAAGAGAGAAGAAGGAAGAAGAAGAAGCAGCAACAGTTACGTAATTTTGACATCGAAGATAATAGTGAGTTGACAAATTTATATTCACGTTTGCCGTGTTGAGCACGCGTTAACTCAACCTTTTACACACTTTGCAAAGTCTGCGTTTTCGGAGGCATTTATGTGTCCCAATACAACAATACACGCAACGCAAGACCTTCATTTTTATCATGTTTAATACTTTAATATAATTTTGTGTGTTATTACTGTGATTTCCTACTCTCTTTTTTTGGTCAGATTAAATGTAACTTTCATTTTTTTTAATGGGACTTTAATATATTATCTGAAAAAATTTTACTAGAGAAAAAGTAGAAGTAAAAAAATATACAAAGTTAAAATATTTGTTTTATGAAAGGATAAGAATCGTTTGATATGTTAAATAATAAAAATATTTAATTCCCTTTTTTAAATGACTTTCTATTATTTTTTAATTACTGAGACAAATTCTATTATCTTGAATCTGTAGACGGTGATGGTATATAGTTTACATAGAAAATTTGACAACAAGTGTCTCTGACTTGGATTTGTAGTCTTATTTTCAGAAACCCCGTTTTGCCTAAAAAATCAAGAACATGTAATCATGAAACTATCTTATTTCCAAAATGTGTATTTCATTGGGACCACAAAACAACACAACCACAAATTTCTAAGATATTTATAGCATCATTATGTGGTCTCAACTTTTGGTGTTCTTAATTAGTTATAATATTCCATAAACATTTTGTTCTCCTTCTTGAGGGGACTAAATTCACTTGGGGATAGAGAAATGAGAAAGAAATTTAATGTGTATTTACGACAACTCTTAATTTATCTAACTGTTAAAGAAATACCCATTGAATTTTGCTCTATTTCTTGTCAGAATATGGTTCTTCTGAACTAGTTAATTCCCCGTGACTCTTAATTACCTAAATGTATCATTAGAGTATAAAAAAAAGAGGTTGATTTTTTATATTTACCAATGTTGTTAAGAATTATTCTTTGGTGAAACATATTTAATATGAATTTTTCAGAAAAACGAAATTGAATATGACGAACTATATTACTCGATTGAGATGTGACTAAAAATTTGTAATTGAATTGTAAATTGTTGAGTGTGTGTGCATGCTTTATGACCATGATTGACATGTATATATTACTGAGAAAATTTATATTTTTTGTCAATTTTGTTTTAAAATTTTTTTCGTAGAAAATATTTACAAATTTTGTTATAAAAAAATATTTGTAAGAAATTACTAACAATTTTTTTATAAAATATTTTGTATAAAACACTTTTCACAACAAATTTTGCAGGAAATAGAAAATACTTATAAATTTTATAATTTTGTAGAAAATGATTACCCACGAAGAAATTACCTGTTAATTAAAAATTTTAGAAAAAATGGCATAAAAAAGTATTTTCTTACAAATTCTTTTAACAAATTTGTAAGAAAAGTCTGATGTAATATGAGAATTTATAACAGTAATATGCTATGTATATCATGTTACATTTTATTTTTAAATAAACTCACCATTATATTTGTGTTGTGTGACTTATTGTGAAATGTTAGATGATATTTGTGTGAATTAATTGTGACAATGTTGCAGATAATAATTGAGGGTATCGCTCAGAAATATAAATATATTGTTTTATTTTTATGTAAACATTATTTTAAGAACTTTGATGTTCGAATATAGTGTAATATATATTTTACACAAATAAAATAGTTTATATGTGATATACATGTAACTTATTTAATGAGAGTGAATCTCCTGTTCAAATTAAATTCATTAAAAAATGATAAAACAAGGACTTAAATATAATTCTTGTCTTTACAATTTAGTGTTGTTTTTTTAGTTTGCATAAAAAAACTGTACTTTCATTGTCGTAAATTTTAAACGGATAACTTTTTAACCATACATCATCGACAATAACCTACTTATCACATATTTTCTTTGACAGTATCATGATGAAGTTTGTTTGTACATAATCTTAAATATCATAATAGGTGTTATATGTTATTATTAGGGCCGGGCAAAATAAACCAAATTACACTGCATTACAAAAAATTGCACTGAACTAAAAAACAGTTCGCATAAACTGCACTGAATGTCGAACTAAACTGAACTGTTTTTCTTAGAAATAAATTGGACTGAACTGCTATGTACTATAATATGAACTGAACTGAACTGTTATAATCTGAACTGTTTTATGAACTGCACTATGTCAGAGCTGAATTGCACTAATTTTTAATTTAACTACACTGTTTTTGAACAATTTTTTAACCGAATTGCACTGATTTTGAATAAACTTCATTATTTTTGAACTGAATTGTACTATTTTTGAACCGGATTACATTGATTTTGAACTGAATTACACTATTTTTGAACCAGATTGCATTGATTGTACTACGCAATAATAATCTAAAGTTTATAATTTGAAAGTGCTTAGGAAATAATACTTGAAATATGCATCATACTTCAATACACCAAAATCAAAATATTAATAAATCTTAATACATAAGTTCTCCCATAAACAACATCAAAATATTCATATATCTTAATACATCTTCAATCATCTAAATTAATTGCACTCGAAGGATCCACTTGTTTTGGATAAGTTATATCTACAAAATTAATTCCCATTTAAATTTTCAGTTACTAAATCCATTGCTATACATGATGGATCTACGTAGGAAAATTGTATCCTAATTATACATAAAATTGATTTTTACTATTAAAGTGTTCCTGTCTTTTCCTTCATTCATCAACCTGAATTTAGAAAAAATTATAATATAATATTTTATTTAATTAGAAATTTTCCGCTTAAACTTTGGATCCCAATACTGAGGAATAGTTAATATATTTAAAATGAACAAAGTTTAAGTGCAAGAATGAAATAAAAAATTGTATAACTAAAAAGATTAAATTAAAACTTGAAATTGAATATAAAATTATGTTGATTTTGATTATATATAACTTATTTTGTGATGCAAAAGATATATAATATATAGGAAAATGAAACACCTGCAAGAGAAGATGAGAAAAAGAGAGTTATGGACCAATGAGTTTGTGAGAGGCAATCAACTTGTAGAGGAACCGGTCTTTGAGGAGTTTTGGAGCACTCAAAATAATATTCATAATTCAAAGCAGTTTGGAATAGTTAACTGCATTATTAGTGGTTTAGTTTCTTAAAATTGAATTATTCAATAGTTTAGTTTAGTTTTTTCTTCAAATAGTTATGTAAATTTAGTTTAAAGTATTACGGTTAATTGACAGTTTGAAGCAGTTCAATTAATTCTGTCCACTCCTAGTTATTATCTTTCAAGGAGATTCGGAGTGATATCATATCACATAGTAACGATGCGATATCATAATGTTATCAAGCTGCACTAATAATATTTTATAAGAAAAAAATATACGTTGATAAAAAGTAAAATATTTTAAATTTAAATTAGTAAAACAAAATATGGTTTAAGCATTAAAATACTTGTCTTATTTTATTTTAATAAAGGAGACGGAGAAGGAGAATTTCAACCGAAAAATATTATAGAAAAAGAAAAACATGTTTTTAATTAGGTTTAATTATTACTTTTTTTTAAATGTCAAATTGGTTCTTACTTTTTTTAGTTTTAATTTAGTTGATTTTTGAAAAATTGGGATGAAAAATTGATACAATGGATCTAAGAAATTTAATTAAATTTAAAGTTGCTAATAGAGATGATTTATTTTATTGATGTAACTAACATAACTATATTACTAATATTGATAGAAACTTTAAGAGATTTTAAAAAAACTAAATTACATCAATATTTTTAAATCTAGACCAAATTGAAACTTAAAAAATTTAGTGGATTAACTTAATATTTTTAAATAAAATTAAGACTAAAAGTAATTAAACTATTTAATTAAAAGCCAAAACATGCTAAAATAGAGTAAAAAATATTGAAGTCTATAAGGAAAAAAAAAAAAAAACAGCTGCACCGCACACACTACAAGCAGCGGAAACGGAAAACGTTAACATCAGTGGCCTTTTTTTTCGTCGAAGGAGGAAGTTAACTAGAAATGTGGTCTTCCGCGGAACAAAACATGGACTCCAAACAACGTGTTTTGTCTCTTGTCTCACTATATTTGTTTAATCGTAGATTCAAGTCACCGTGGCGTAAACAAGTGCTGTATAATTATGTAACCAAAAACAAATCAAGTTAGTGGACAGAGACACATCAAATAAGACACATCCCGCACAACATTATCCTTAACTTTGAATTTAACCAATTTAAGTGGCTATCACTTTTTGATGCAATGAACATAAGCAAGAGCACGTACCTATGACATAGCTTCGAGGAAATTAAGAGTATCATCATTCATGTATTAGACCCAACTCAATCAAATGGAATCTTTCAAGAGTTTTTTGCTTTATACACCACCTAACACCTGAAGCAATGAGATTGGCTTAAACAAAGTGCTTTCAACCCAAAACAACTCTTAGTTGCTTGTTTTCCAAAACTGCTTAAGTATGATCCACGTCCATCAAATCTTAATCCTTTCCGGGTCAATGTTAGAGTAATAAATATGATTATTGTACAATTAGAACTGTATAAGCAATGATTAAGAGGGAAAAAAAGAGGGAATTGAGCACTTCCTTTGGATATTGCAATCCATATATAAGTCAAAAGTAAATCTATGAGGGTCAAAATGCCCTGTTAGAAGGGGTGTATAGGTTTCAACTTTCATCTCATTCTACAACGTGAAAACTATGGTTTGTGTTGCTCTTTGACTATTACTATTTAAAGGGTGCTATGTGTTGGATACTGTAGAATTATGTTTTCCAACCGCTCTTGCTCTGTGTCTTCTCTTGAAAACATCTTGCCTAAACCTCTTGGTCTCGGTTTGAATGTCCATGAAAGGCTTCTTCTCTATGTTTTCCTTTTCACACTCCAACATCCTTTGTCTCTTTGCCACTGCCATTGCTGCATCCATGTTCTCCAATTCTTGGTTCTTTGCTTCTTCCTGCATGTGTTCCATCTTTGTGAATCAGTCAATGTTGCCTAAATAAAAATCATTCTTTAATATGTGGGTGTTGGAGGAGGAGTTCAAAATTGAATAGAACTCGAGATTAGATTACAAATTTGGCAAAATATAAGTATTTTACTCAAAAGGGAAGGCACAAAAAGAGATAGAATAGAATGCAAAGATTTATAGATCAAATGGGAACATAACAACTAATCTGGCCTAATGTCAAAGTTCACCTATCTACCGAAGACTATGCATATGATACTTAATTTCAAATGAACGCAATATATTGAATGTACTACTAGATTTGACCAAAACTATAACAAAATTGTGCAGAATGATGCTTCAAAGTGCACTTCAGCATGTTTTCAGTTTCGCCCATTTCATGTCTTCAAAATGTGAAAACCAACATTGTGGATTAAACCTTAAAGAAGATATTAACTAAATATTCAATCAAATAAGATCAATCATGTCGGCTACCAATCTCCACTCACTCCCTCATTATACTTAAATAATATCAGTTCAAAAAGAAGATCGCATGTTGACTACAGCTAACAGATAAGTCGCCAAGCATTCCCATATCTCAAATAATAAGATTAGTTGAACAAGTAGGTTGCATGCACTTCAAAGAAATTACGCCGATGTTAAAATAATAAATTTTAGTTCAAGTGGTGACTGTGTTAAAATAATAAATTTTAGTTCAAGTGGTGACTGTAATCGAATAAAAAATTGCAAGAAGGACCTGAAGATCATGAATGAGACTATCAAGTGACTTGATCTTTCTATGAGGCCAGCGAGGAATACCAAATTCTCTGCACTTTCTCTTGAGAACAGTAAGCCCAACATTTAGATTTCTTGATGCTTCTACGATTGGCATACCAAAGTACTGGACCAAATCTGATAAGGAAATCTTTGCTACCAGGTCACTGGGTGCCCTTTTCTTTTTCCCTAGCAAACCTGCAAACACACTCCTCATCTGTTAGATATAAATAATTATGCAGGTGTTATTAACTCAACATTAGAAAGTTTGGCATAGGAGGATTCAAGTTAATTAAGAATATCAATCCTATAAAGGAGAGAAACAACAAAAAGTTTTAGAATCTAAAATGTTACACACTCCATTAGTGCAGTTATCTGAGAGGATTCACATATTTGACTAGCAATTCAGAACTGTAGATTTAAGTTACAACTTACAACAACAATATAGTCATGACAGTAAACACTTGAACTTCAAGATACCGTAACATTTAGCTTTCACCAAGCGAATCTAAAGATTTAATGTGTCCATATAGTAGCAAAGTTGCATAAAAACTGCAAGAGTATTGACTGAACCTGGTGAGCTTTCAACATCTGTCTCATTGTCCAGTAATTCGGACTCGCCTTCTTCGTAAGGAAGATAATTGAGATCCTGATCAAGAACAGGAAAGACTTTCTCTGATGGCTGGAAATTGTTTCTGTTTCCTTGACATTCTTCCCTTGTAGAGCCTAGAGCTGTGTCTTTGTCTTCCTCCTTCCTATCCAACTTATATATCACCTGGAGATCATGGAGCAAGTTTGGAATCATCTGAAGCTTTGGGTTTCTGAAAACTCAAAATGAATAATAAATGAGTTAGATAAATGATAAGTTACTTAGTAGAAGTACTCAAAAACAAAATGGAGAAGCCTAGAAAATTTTAAATTTGTAAATGTGGTGTCACAGTTGTGTAGAGAGATATTTTGGAGTCATACAGTTGTCAAGGTTTTAATCACCCAATGTTTATGATACAGTGAAATAGTGCTTTAAAGATAAGGCTATTAAGAATATAGGCATTTCATATCAATCACAACCACAGTGCTCAGAATGCATGCATAATTATGTAATTTGCAGATAATGTCATTCCAGACAAGAGAATTGGACTGTGGCATTTCAATGAAATCCAGAAAATCTAATAGGCTTTTTACTCAACTATGAACATGAAGACAACGAATAAATGATGATTAAAACCCAGTAAGGAAAAAGAAAAGATAACAAGCAGTATAAAATATAGATATTTGGGAGTTCGTAGTAGAAAAATAAGAGATAAGTCTTAAAGTATTTTAGGGAGAAGAGAAAGGTAAGGAAATTTAAAATAAGAAGTTACCTGCTTCCAGAAATTAAAGGTACTAAGGGATACCTTCCCCTCATATTGATATTATAGAAAAAATTATGAAAAATACCCTTTTTCTTAGAACATACAGTACATGTTTTTCGATATCACCTTGTCCTCTTTAATTTGGAGGACAAAAAATAAACCTTTTGTGAGGGGTATGGAGATTGGAGAGGAATTGGTCTACTCTATTCCATTCCTTTTCTTTGGAATTTAAATAAAATGCAAAGCATATATTCAAGTATTTCAGCTTCATACATAAAGTATCAACTTTATTCTTGATTCCCTTTCCTCCTCAAAGTGTAAACAAGGCAGTATTAGTTATTCTTTTCTGTCCCAGTAAACCAGTTATATAAATATAATATTGCTAAAGGAAAGATAAATCTGAATGCCATATTAGAAAATGGTTAAGTGAACATATTACATTGTCTTACCACAGGAAGACAACAAAATACTAATAGAGGGAAAAAAAAATTCTATAAGAACATCTGTGCATGCATCTCCAATTTTTGGGTGGTTAGAGGAAAGGGCGTCCCTAGTTTTCACCTTTAAAACACATCTACTTTTTTTTTTTTCAGCAAAAGCAAACATCAGTTGGTTCATCCAAAGATGCTGTCACTTACTAAACTTTGCTTATTCTAGTCTGAAGCATTAGATTTGTTCTGTTTGTTATGCATCTAACCAGCAAGATAGCATTAATGCCATTCCCACTTAAAACTTTCACAACACTTTACAACATCATTCGCAAAGTCTCACTTCTCTATCTTCTTTCCCTGTATCTCTTTTTGTTGTGAGAATTATAAGTGAAAATACCATCACTCATTGGGACTATAAAAAGTTAGGGGAATATATTTTCTAAATTTAATATCATTCCATGGTCATTCCACTTCCTGCTATTTCAACTTTTCCTGTTCTAGAATAATTGGTGACTAACTGCCACATACATACATAAAGAAATTTTGGGACACCACCAGAGTTTTCTACTCCAATAAACTGAACTTGTAAATGAAATTAGATCTTCTAAGAAAGGGTATGTCATGAGAAGGAAAAAACTGTTATTAGGATTGACCCACATTTCTTGTGAAGATGTCTACCAGTTATATGCCAAAGTGTTTAATACCTTTCATTCTAACAAGTGAAGAGAATATCTAGTGAAGAAAAACAGAGAATCCACATTACAACCCAAAGTTTACAACCCAAAAGTAGCCTTTGGTTAGAATGCATGCATCAATCCAATTTGACACATTACAAAATTTTGATTCTCTATTTACAAATGTGATTGTTTTAAGGTGGAGAAATTTTTTTTGAGACCTCTAAGAGCTTATTACATGATCATCTATTCAAAGGGACCGATTCCAATTCACTAGATGGGGGCGTTGTATTATTCAAAGGACCAAACAAGACTAACTATGTAGGACTAATGCAAGGCTTTAAACTGGATTAGGGGTTACAATTTTGCTGGGAATCCTTGATGTGACAGGAATCGGCCACACCAGCTACAATTATGATCATAATGGAACAAAAACTTGTCCATTCCTGCCACAGACGGTTTTTGAAAACCTTGGGACTAACGTCAAATCACAATTGTGATTAAATGACTCCAAAATCAGCCAATTTCTGTTGCACACCCTTTCTCAAAACCTAGGGATTAATGCGAAATTGCAGACAAACATGGCATGCAACCCGAATTGCGACCACATTGACTCCAAAACTTGCTGATTTCTGCAGCAGACCTTTTCCTGAAACCTCAGCACTAACGTCAAAGGACAAACATAGGCTAAGAATATATATACCTTGAGACCAACAAAAACGGAGGAATGCGGGAAAATTGAGGAGTTTGATGAGCATGAAAGGCAAAGATACAAAGCCACACTCCATTCTTGTACCCTTCGAACACTTGAGAAACATGGGATTTGACAAATTTAAGAATTGGGGTAGCCTGCATTTCCCCATAGGAACCACACTCTGAAAACAGAAACTCCCTCTCAACTGCCCTTTCCTCTTCATCCCCTTGCCGGTACACATGCACGCTCCTGATCAACTCTGCAATCCACGCACCCCCACAAAGGAAATAGACAAATCAATAACGAAATTCCAGCACCCCACAAAGAAAAATCATTTCTTTGATTAAAAAAGTAAACATGTGATGAAAATAACAAGTAAAGGAAAATCTGGGTTGTGATATATCATCACCTGGTTGGAGGGTGTTGTTGAAGAGTAGTAAGTTAGTGAGCAAAGTGGTATTGTTGGTCTGCGAGGAATCCATGAAGAGATGGAAGATGGCATGAGAATGTGAAATGAGTAATGGGTAAGAAGAAGCATGAAACGTGGACTGATAGAAGGAAGCAAAAACCAGCTTTTAAGTGCAAGGTTGCATGATCTTCCGCTTTTTTTGGTTTGTTTCGGATCAGTTTAGAATCATGCCCAGCTAAAATAAGGTACTTTTTTTCTCTTTAGTCTTTTTCTTTTGTCACTTCCTCACTCTTCTTTTCCTCTTCATTTATTTTTCTTCACCTTTTTTGGTTCACTCGTTTTAGAAGCAAATTTATTGTGTAACCGTTCAATTGTATCAATAAATCTTTTTTTACTTCTGAATCCATCTCAATACCTGTGCATTCTTTCAAGAACAGAGATCAAGATTTGATTTTCAGAATGTATGTCCCAAACGATTTTTATTGAAGAATTTATATTTATTTTAAGGATAAAATATTTCAAGTAATTTCAATTATTATTCTCAATATTTATATTTGAAAAAAATATTATTTTTATATTTTATATGATTAGTAATTTTCCTTTTTTTATCCTAAAATACTATTATCATTCACAGTTTCACATAAACTAAGTCTAATTATAATATAAAAACAGGTACAAATATAATTTCATAAGTTACTTTTATATGATAGAGTTAACTTTAAGATTTCTTTCCTAAATTTGTAATATAATTTATTCTAAAGTTGTTAAAAGAATTAATGAATATCTAATACACGTGTATTAAGTCTAATAGTGTCCTGCATAATAAATGTATTAAAAATACATAGTCACATTATTTATAAATCTTACTTCAAAAATTTATTTCGAAAGATTGAATTAAATAAGATAAAAAATAAAATTCATTAACCATAATTAGAATGAAGAATACAATTGTGTTCATAAAATAAAATAAATAGATCGAGACTATTTTTCATGAAAGAAATTGAAAAATCTAAAATATAGTTTATTTAATATTAAAACAGTAATTTGTGAGTCCCACCTGTCCAACTTGTTTAAAGTTGAGGACTGTTTTAAATATAAGTCCGTTTCTTTCATTTTAAATAAGAAAAAATAATAATTTCAGCATTAAAATAATTATTTTGCAACTATATTATAATAATATAAAAACATAAATAAATGATTATAAATTAAATAAAACTATTTTTTTAAATGTGATTATTCATATATAATTCTTTAATCATATTACATAATTTAGAAAAAAAATAAACAAAAGAACATAAAATAATTTAGAAAATTTGTGTCCACAGAAAGAATAAAACAACATTTTAGCATGAATGTTTTAGGTTTGTCTCAGTATCTTGAAGTACCATATACGGAAAATAAATATATTATTTATTATTTTAAATTATTATTAATAATAAAATCAACTTTTGAATATAACTATACTCAATTTTTCTTAAATCTTTATAAATTCAAAATTATTGAACGTTAATCCCTATGTTTTGTACTTGACCTGAATATCAATTCTTAGTGATGTTATACTTACAAGAAATCAAGTTGATGAAGATAAGGATTAAATTTGAAATGAATATAAGAACAGAACAGTGTATTTCAAACAAAAACAAACTTAAGAAAATAATACTAATTAAGAGAATGCAATAATTCAATAATTATATAAGTTTCTTCTTCAAAATTAAATTCATCAGTTGTCCATAATTATATCTTGTATAAAAGTTATCATAATTTATTATTTAAATACTAAACGGGAAAAATTAGTCTCCTCAATTGAACTAAATATTAATTACATTCAATTATCTAAATAAAATAATGATTTAAAATTATATGATCTTCTTTAATAAAACAAAATATTGAAATGAAATATATAAAATTTTAATTTTTTATATATAAACTGTTTTCGCTTTTTTCCGGTTTTTTACTAAAACAAAAAGTCTCAAGTTAAATCCATTTCAAAACCTATTTTAACATCCTATAAAAATTATTCAAATTTTATCAGTTTTTTGTGTTTAATTTTTTAAAATTATTTCATTACAAAGTTTATTCATAAACATAGAGATAAAAAGAATAGTATGAGATTTTTGCATAAAATATTTCTTTATTATTTTGATTATCTTAAAGAATGTAGTGTAAAAAATATTAATAAGTAAAATACTATATTAAAATAAAGTGGGGTCATTAACTTGATTAACGCATGCGTTAAAGTCACACCATTTCCGTGACAAGTAGTAATACACTGTAATTAAGTCAAGTCCGTTTCAATTCACATATCTTTTTACCCTCATCTGTACAGTTGTACTTGTTTTCATTAATATTCATAGTGAAAATTTCATTTTCATTAATTGAATTTTCTTTGTCTCATCCTTAACATCAAAAGATTTTTCCTCAACCAATCAATGCAAAATTTAATTCAGAGTGAACAAAACATCTCTAAATTTGACAGAAAAACTGTAAAAACACCTCATAATTTATTAACAATTAAATTTTTATAAATTTCTATTACAATCTGATATTTGATATAATATTTTTTAATTAAATTTTTATTTTTTATATTTTAAAATCACTTAAAAAATACTATTTTAAATCATAAAATAAAGTTATCAAAATGTAAAAATATTATTTTCTAAGTTGTCAGAACCAATATCAAAATATCTCGAATTATAATTTATGTTCGGATGAAAAATTATTATAAGATTAACTTAATGATCAAAATAACAACTGTAGATAATAAAAAATAAATCGGAAAGCGGCACTGTTAAAAAACAGGGAACAAACAGTAATGTTTGTTCGGGTACCATAAGTATAACTTCCCAGAACCGCCGGTTTCGCCAACCGCAGCTGACAGCGCGTCACGTGCGTAGCAACAGATGCTATATATATATATAGAGAGAGAAGAGTTTTGGAGAATTGAAGAATTAAAAGAGTGTAAAAGGAAAAAGAGTGTAGGGTTTGAGTTTAGTTACAATAGAAGTAGATTGTAAATTTTAATGATAGGGGAGTTGGAATGATCCGGCACATAGCGTTGAACTCAGATTTTGCAAAGAAAGTATGTGGTGGGCTTGAGCCGTTTTTGCTGTCACTGGCAAAGTCTTCAAACCCCGTAACGCTGAGACAATGCAGTCAAATCCACGCAAAGCTCATTCTCTCCCAATGCATTTCACAAACCCACTTAACCAATACTCTCTTGAATCTGTATGCCAAATTTGGTCACCTTTGCCATGCCCATATCCTGTTCGACCATATGCCTTACAAGAATGTTGTCACCTGGACAACCTTAATTTCCTCTTATCTCCGAACTGGGTCACTTCCAAAAGCCTTTGAGATGTTCAATCAGATGCGTGAAACCAATGAGAGACCCAATGAGTACACATTTTCTGTTCTGCTTCGAGCTTGTGCCACTCCTTCATTGTGGGGAGTGGGTTTGCAGATTCATGGTCTGCTAGTTCGATCTGGGCTTGAGAGAGACAGGTTTGCTGGGAGCTCTATCGTGCATATGTACTTTAACTGTGGCAATAATCTCGGGGATGCATGTCATGCTTTTCATGACTTGTTGACGAAAGACCTTGTTGCATGGAATGTTATGATTTCTGGGTTTGCTCATGTTGGTGACTTTAGCATGGTTCATAGGTTGTTTTCTGAGATGTGGGAGGTCCAAGGATTGAAACCCGATGATAGTACTTTCGTTAGCTTACTCAAATGCTGTTCTTATTTAGAACAGGTAAAGCAAATCCATGGACTTGCATCTAAGTTTGGTGCTGAAGCTGATGTTGTGGTGGGCAGTGCTCTGGTTGACTTGTATGCCAAATGTGGGGATGTAAGTTCTTGCAGGAAAGTCTTTGACTCCATGGAGGAGAAGGATAATTTTGTATGGAGTTCTATCATTTCAGGCCATACCATGAATGGTAGAGGCGAGGAAGCTGTGCACTTTTTCAAGGACATGTGTAGACAAAGGATTAGACCAGATCAGCATGTGTTATCGAGTACTTTGAAAGCTTGTGTTGAACTAGAGGACTTAAACACTGGAGTTCAAGTGCATGGCCAGATGATAAAAGCTGGGTATCAAAACGATTGTTTTGTAGCAAGTGTTTTGTTGACTCTCTATGCCAGTTTTGGTGAACTTGTGGATGTGGACAAGTTGTTCAGAAGAATTGTTGACAAAGATATTGTAGCATGGAACTCAATGATCATGGCTCATGCTCAACCAGGGCGAGGATCCGGTCCCTCAATGAAACTATTACAAGAACTTCGAAGAACCACCTCGTTGCAAATTCAAGCTGCCACCCTAGTTGTTGTTTTAAAGTCTTGTGAGAATAAACTAGATTTTCCTGTAGGTAGACAAATTCATTCACTTATAGTAAAATCGAGTGTGAGCCATCACACTTTGGTTGGCAATGCATTAGTTCACATGTACTCTGAGTGTGGACAAATTGGCGACGCATTTAAAGCTTTTATTGACATTGTCCGAAAAGATGATGGTTCTTGGAGTTCTATTATTGGAACTTATAAACAAAATGGCCTGGAATCAGAAGCTTTGGAGCTATGCAAAGAGATGTTGGCTGATGGAATCACTTTCACCATTTATAGCCTTCCATTGTGTATTTCAGCATGCTCACAACTTTCAATCATACAAGTGGGTAAACAACTCCATGGTTTCTCTATCAAATCTGGTTACAACCGTCATGTGTATGTTGCAAGTTCCATTATAGATATGTACGCAAAATGTGGAACCATGGAGGAGTCAGAGAAGGTTTTTGATGAACAAGTAGAGCCAAATGAAGTAATTTATAATGCTGTGATATGTGGATATGCTCATCATGGAAAAGCACAAGAAGCCATGGAAGTATTCAATAAGTTAGAGAAGAATGGTTTGACCCCCAATCACGTAACTTTCTTAGCTGTGTTATCAGCTTGTAGCCATTCAGGTTATGTGGAAGATACTTTGCATTTCTTTACATTGATGCTTGACAAATACAAAATTAAGCCAGAATCTGAGCATTATGCATGCTTGGTAGATGCATTTGGTCGAGCAGGAAGGTTAGAGGAAGCTTACCAAATAGTGCAGAAGGATGGAAGTGAATCAGCATGGAGAACATTACTGAGTGCTTGTAGGAATCATAATAACACAGAAATTGGAGAAAAATCTGCAATGAGGATGATAGAATTGAATCCCAGTGATCATGCTTCGTACATTCTTCTGTCAAACATTTACACTGGAGAGGGAAAATGGGAAGAAGCTCTCAAATGTAGGGAGAAAATGGCTAAAATTCGTCTGAAGAAAGACCCAGGCAGTAGTTGGTTGATTTGAGGATCGCTTAGATGTGATTTATAGTAATGACAGTGCAATTATTTAAAAAAAAAAAGGTTAATAAAATAATCTAAATAACTATTTGCTCTCATAAATTAATGCATTTTTATATATTGGTCTGATAATTTTATTTTTCATGCAAACCTTTATAGGTTTGACATGTGTATTTTTTTTTTATATTTTAGTTTCCATTTCTAATAATATTTTACATTCTATTTTCTGTCCTAATATATTAATCTCTGATAAATAATGAGTTATTTATTAAATGATCATATCAGTAATTAATTATGAAGACACTTGTATATTTTAAAATTTTGTTTAAAAAGGTTAAATGATGCGATGAAAATAAGTCTTTTAATCTTCTATGTTTAACGATAAAAATTACAAAAGGGCATAAAGATGGGTAATTGATTGGTAGTGCAAGATATATTTTTTTTCTTCTAAATTCTCCATTTTCTATAGATCTCACCGTTAAATAAGAAATATTAAAAAATATTGAAAGAAAGATATGTAAACATTAACAAAAGACCGAAATATAAATTGCTTTATTAAAGACCGAAAACAAAAACATGTGTTAATCTTAATTAATGAGATATCACTTAAAAGCATGTCATCACTAAACTGATGTCAGTTAGTGGTAGAGATTACAAAAAGTAAAAAATTTATTGAGAACAAGGAAAAAAACATCATTGAAATTTGGAAAAACATCTTAAGCCTGAAATAATATACAAGTTTATGCGGAAATACACGTCGCTACAATAATCTATTAACCATAGACCTTCTTCCACTATACTGTAATGACAGACCCACCAACTATGTGTAGTTTATTTTGTGTAACCTGAACACACATCAGACATTTATAACCATGAAATGTTATTAAGTGAAAAGACATTTGATTGTTCTGTTCTATATGAAGTCAATCTCTATGGCAATACTCATATCGGTCACAGTTGAAGAAAATTCAAATCCAATGCTCATACAAATATTATACAATCAAATTTGTTTTAAAATACAAAATTGCAGATGAAGATATGGGAACGATACCGCTGTAATTCAGCTCCACGGAACTACCACTTTTCCACATCAATAACAAGTGCTCATAAGTGGATATTTGGCATCAAATGAGTATGTCTATGCTTTACAAAAAAAAAAAAAAAAAAAAAAAAAAAAACTCAGAATAATTGACCAATATTTTTCCTAGCCTTGATGAGGACTTCTTTTGATTTTGTTCATCTAAAAATTAAGATATGTAACCTTTTACCTCTATAATTACAAATTTTAATCCCCATCCTCAATTTTTTGGGCGTGTGTACTTTCACGACTTCCTTTCTCCTACTGTTCTGACATGAAATGATCAGCTGATTTTTACCTTATTTAGCTATCCAGAGTTAACCCATTATCATCCTCATCTGTAGGTTCTTCGGGTGATGTTGTTACCTTTGGAAAGAATTCTTCATTGGGGAACATCTGACGAAAGAGCTGCGAGAATACCACCACCAAACTAGTATGCTCAGTTCCAGTGCTATGAATTATTAATCAAGGTTCGTAAATTTGTTGTCTTAACGCAATCACTTGCCAAAGTAAATTTACATGTGCATAAATATTTCCAATTTGTTCCCTTAATTTTCATTGACAAACCAAAATGACATGCCAACAAGCCCAAAATAAGGTTTGTAGCTAGCCAACAGGAAGTCAGACAGAGATAGTGAGAAAAAAATATTTTTTTTCAAAATGAAGAATAATCAGACAAACCTTCTCAGCTGCATCTAAAAGGTCATTGTAGTTCAGATTTCCATCCGGTGTAGAAGAGGAGCTGATCAATTCAAAATTACTCTGAAAAGGAGATCACATATATCCATCCATAGTCAGAAAATGATGTCCATATCAATGTTACTCACGTTACAATTTTGAAACACATTCAGGTTTTGTTCTTTGAAAAATATAAGATATGTCATCCTTAGGGCCCTAATACTTTCTACGTATAAAAAATAAAAATATTTTAAGAAAAAATAGACAGGGTTATGAGGTAGAGTCTCCATAATGATAAAAAGAAATTCAAATGACTAATGAGTATTACAGTAAAGGAAACAAGTGCACATGCAACCACATGCAGGTAAAAGAAAAAACTATTGAAGAAATAAATCTGTGAATATGGATTAGAAGCACACCACAATTAATTTCTGAATATACAATGCACTCCAGAGCACAATCGGTTTAGTATCTTCACTGTCACTTTGAACACTCGAAACACTTTCAGTGTTTCCGGATACAGGCAGTGTGAGAAGAGCATTCATGGCTGCTTTTAGTAGATTCTTTCCTTCATCAGCATTATTGCACAAAGTGGAAAAATATAAAATGAAGCTGAAGAAGAATACGAAAACGTGTCAGTTTAAATTCAAAAGTTCACACAGGGGAAATATAATTATCATAACTAGTAGTTGAATATGAATATGGTAACACGGAGCAGAACTTTAAACGTAAATTATGGGAGTAACAGTCACTATCCTGGGGTCAGCAAACAATGTAAAAGATACAATGACTATGAAAGAAGCCTGCGAATTATCAGTAAAAATTGTTTCTAAATGGGAGCAATTAAATTATAAAAATATTTTTATATACAATATCAACTTCCCACACCCAACCAAAAAATAAAAATGGTTCACTTTTTCTTTATTTTTTAATGCTAGCAGTTTAATTCCATTGAAGAATACGCGTAATTTGAAATACCCAACCAATAGAAGCGTGGAGCCCATGCTGGTTTTTTGGGTCCTTCATTTTTTTAAGAAAAATGCATTTTCCTCTTTTAAGTGTTGGATGCATCCTTTTTATAGAATAAAATGCAAGCTACTTCAAAAGGAAATTTCAAAATTTACAATGAAGATTTTTATGTGGGGACTGAACAAAATTGAGTTTCTCTTTTATTCAGGCCTGCAGAGCTTTGGGGAGGTTCAAACATGGATAGAAGTTAATTAACTCAAAGATTTTATACGTAGAATCTGATTTGTTGAAAGTTAAGATAAGCAGAAATGAAAGATTAAATTTAAAATGAACATTTCAATTTCTATTTGGCAAGAAACTTACGTTCCCTCAGGACAAACAGCAAGATTTGGTCCTATCTGAAGAGATTTGATTGATGTCATCTGTTCAGGATACAAAGCTACAAGGCAATGGAGAAAAAGTTAATTTCTTTCTCATATTTTAACATGCCTCTAATTATAAATGCATAGTTTAGATTTCTCTTACATCTAGGAGGATACACCACTGAGCAATTAGTTACAGCTGGTTTTATTGAACTTCTTGTGATGCATATTCCCCTAGCCACCATTCCTTTAATATCTCTCTGACTCCACATTTGGAGCCTTTCACAGGGAAAATCTCTCGGTGACAAAGACAACGGTGATGGAATAGTGAAGGATGGATCCAGAATCAATTGCTGGCTATATAAATCTTGACCTGAAGCTAACCTAACACCTTTATAAAGCCCAGTAGCCTGCAATGTTGGTTTAAAAATTAAAAAGATGAAATTCCTTTTGCACTTGGTTTCAACCTCATCTTTTCTCACAAAAAATGTGCTAGATAACAAAGATCAAATAAATATTTATATAGTAGTACCTTATCCATAAGCAGCGAAACAACTGGCATTCTTAGAACCTGAATCACAGAAGTATAAAATGTAAATAAGAAGATATGGTCACAACACAAAACAATAAACAAAAATAATTTTGAAAACATGCAAAATTGAACCAAGTATATGCCACATTCCTTTACAACATGATAGCCAAACCACGTTTCCTTCTACCATACATAAGGTATGATGGCACTTATGTAATAGGGCAAACACAGAAGAAAGAGAAACAGGCAATATGCACTTGGCATCTAGAATCAATTTATTAAACAATGTTTTATTTTCTGTTTATTAAACAAGTTTTCAAACTAAATGCAACCTCTAGAGAAGTCACAGCAACTAGAAATTTCTGTAATAGTCGTCCATTGTAACTTACATAAATGCAACCTTTGACAGCAGCACGGCGACAAAAGGCTTGTGGTAGTTCTCCTTCACCATAAATAGGATAAAGCAAAGCACCAGGAGCATTAGGAAACCTGAGTGAAAAAGTACGAGTATCTCAAAAAGAAAAGTTAAACAGCATCCCTTAAATGAAAACAAAAAATGGCAAATGCAATACATGAAAGTACAAGAATATGAAAATACCTTCCAACAGATGAGCTGTATTGAGCTAAACAATCTATTCCATCTTTTGTTTTAAGCAAATCTTTACAAACCTCGTTACTGTCTTGATCATAATCTACCAAGGCTATAGCATACAAAAGAATCCTGTGGAAGACAAAAAGACTTTTCCTTAGCGTACTTGAAGCAGGTCAAAAGGTTATTTATGCGTGAGTTGACACACAACACTAAAAAGCATCAATGAAATATGAAATAAATAGTTCTCTTCATCACGGAAGAAGATGATCAACTTCAGTTTTCCAAAAGTAAAATAACTTGGTTAGTGGCCCCCATCAGACGGTTTAAGGCTTCAAGCAGTCAAACCAACTGAGCACTAAAGATTTCATGGGTTATTATCCGATGTCCAGATTTCACTTACATGGAGCATAAAAATCAACAGCTTCATGGGGAGAGACAATAAATATAATCCAGACACTAATAAAGCATCACTGCATCAATTTCTAAGGAAACGTAAAAGACTTCGCTTGTGAATCGATATTGATTTCCATATAGCACAACACCTGAAATTCCCAGTCCTATTTCTGCCTAAGAATAATCAAGAAAAATAAAAGTACACAATAAAATAGGAAACTAAAAACAAAAAATTTCACTAACAAGCAAAACACTGCTGGCAGAGCAATAGTTTCTCCTACTTTCTTCCTCACTAGGATAAAAATGATAAAGAACTGGTGGTGAGTGTAATCTACCAGTGTAGAACTTTCATCTGCAGAATGCAATGCAGAATGGTGGTACTTATAGTCTAATAAAACACCTTTATCTACATGTCTGAACACGTACATTTTATAATGTACATACATTTAACAATAGCCTAGAATGCAACTTGAAAGTGCTCTGTGCTCTGAATCAGACGCGACACAGACACAGTGAAAGGTTAAATAAATAAATTTCTAAGCTGAAGAAATATGTGTGCAGAAATGAATGAAAATCAAATCTCACTAGCAAACAGAAATGGTGAATACGATTTTATCTTAGGCGGCAACTTCATTTTCTCCAAGAAACTAACAAAAGGAATCTCCATATCCTCCTCCGAAATTTTCTCCTCCTGAGTATCATCCAAGTGCTGCTGAACCAGCTTGAAGAACCTCATCAACTGGTTCTTCTCCTTCAGCGAAAGCTTCTTGTCTCTGAAAATCGCTCCGCGAGAATCCGGCACGTTCGCCAAACCCCCATTCGGTTCGTACACGAAGCTTTCATCGATTCCTTTGAACTCCAAATACTGCGCCGCACCAGATTTCAACAGCAGATCGACCGTCCTGTCCGCGCTGAACAGCGCCCTCGGACCTCCCAAATCGATGTTGAATTTTCTCGAATTTTCGCAGAGGAACGAGTATTCATCATAGCATGAGATTTCCGCGTCGGAGCAGATGGGTTGGTGGAGGAGATCGACAACAACGTCTTCGGAGTCGGTGGTTGTGACGGCGGCGGGAAGAGGGTTTGGGGAAGTGAGGTAGGAAGTGAAGTCGAGGAAGGAGAGAGAGGCGAAGTGGCTGCCGTAAAAGGAGTTGGGATCGAGGTGGAGGATAGTTTTGCCGGCGGCTGAAGCGGCCGCGGCGACGATGGATTCAGATAGGCCGGTGCCGACGATGATGAGATCGAAGTTGACAGGGTCTATGGGAGGGTAGGATAATAGGTCTTGAGATTCGCTCATAGCGACTACGACGGCGCGTGCAGATTAATTGCTTCTGTGTCGTGCGAGAAAAAAGTGGTTTACTCTTTTGGATTAGTACAACAATGGTTTTAGTTTGACTGTGGTTGAGATGGCTAAGGTTTAAGGAGCAACTTTTTAAGGTTTAAAATTTAGGCACATAACCTTATTGTTGTATACTTACGGGTTCTTTTGTATGAAATGAAACTAAAAAATCTATTTAAATAATCAATTTTTGAAACATTATTTCAGAAACTGTACCCAGAAAATACTGTATCGAAAATAGACTTCAGATAGAAATGTTTTGTATCTTGTCGAGTGTTAACAGAGAACATGAAATATAATTGTTAAGGATATATTTGCGCTTTTTATTACTTCAAACAACATTTTTTATACTAAACCAAAATGAGCCTATATTCTAACAGCGCCAACTTAGATGTCTATATATTGGTACACTATAACTTTATGTTTAACAACGGTCATAATTAGTTAAACTATATCACTCAAGCAAGATATAATGCAAAAATATTATTATATGTATGAATGAATAAAGGGGACGTATTATGTATCTCATTACAAAGCACATTATGATATCTATACACTAAAACAAACTGAAGAAACCTAGAAGCTACTTTACAACCGAGTCAATGATCCAGCAGATTGGGAAGAGAAATACAAGACCAAATTTCTTACAATTGTGACATCTATTTAACGCAGACATCTTCATTCTATTTCAAAACCAAGATTTGAAGCAGCTCTTGATTTTTTATTTTTTTTACTTTTAAGTGAAAACACTATAAGGATAGAAAAGAGTGTTATTTATTTGCTGTAAGCTCGACGGACAAATCTGCAAACTCTAGCGGATACTACTAACCACGATATTATCCCAATCTGCAATGATAAAAAGAGGCCATTAGAAACAACTCTAAATTCAATA